>Ga0209782_1001164_pt1 | contig 13280 bp, 7 predicted proteins | sample WorMetmaBAHAMAS1_FD_187390 | JGI IMG/M metagenome (GOLD analysis project Ga0209782, IMG submission 187390) | Marine gutless worms symbiont microbial communities from Max Planck institute for Marine Microbiology, Germany - Inanidrilus... | ecosystem: Host-associated > Annelida > Digestive system >... | reverse complement strand
CAATACAAACAGGTGTGTAATTTCGCACGATGATTCTCAGCGCGTTCTGGCTGAACAGAAAATTGTGGCATTTATTCAACAAGAAGCATTTGAAAAATGTTGGGTCCATTCGCCACTGCAAGCCGCCGTACGCCCATTCACCAGATGTCGCTACCGGTACTGTCGCACGCCGCCTGCGCATCGATGTCCACGACGACAACGACGACAACGGCAACGACAACGCGTGACAGAGGGGACCGCTATGGCCCCATGGAATGGGCCCAATAATTTTGGAGTGTTCACGTCTCTGATATATCCAGAAAATAAAGAAATATGCCAAAGTATAGGATTGCACAGTTTTGCGCTTACAATGTCAAACAGACGATTGTACCGGTTACGCTGTTATTCCGTCAAATGATAACGCATTAATAATATCTTGCGGTGATCAAAATGGCTAATTTACTACAAATTTTAATTTAAAATCTGTAGTAAATTAGCCATTTTGATCACCGCAAGATATTGAATTCTAGCCTGGGATTTGGTCACTAGCACGGCCCGTATATACGGGTGTCCAAATGACACTTTTTGCGCCCGTACATAGGGGCCGTAGATACGGCCCGTATGTACGGGCGCAAAAAAGTGCACCCGTATATACGGGTAGTGTGTACCGGCCTTGACAGAAGTGCATTGGCACATTATAGCTAATTTAGGTTTCAAATTCGGATCCACATTTACCGTGCATTGTGGTCTCGGGGAAGGGTAATCTAAACAACAACATCTCGCGCTATGCTAGCCACTGCTAGGCCCTCTTGTTCTTCAGATCTTATATGTTTTAGTATACTCGGACTACTATTATAGGCCTATTTTGTGATGCACCAATGTTTTTACTAGCAGCTTGTAATAGGCACACTGTAAGTGTTTCAATAATGATGATGCTGATGTGTTCTTCTGCAGGAATGCGCCGGTGAACCACTGTTTATGTTGTTCCGAGCGATCAAGCAGCAGGTGGAAAAAGGTCCCGTCGACATGGTAACCGGTGAGGCACGTTATTCGCTGAGTGAGGACAAACTGATTCGGCAGCAGATTGACTACAGACAGCTGGTCAGTACTCGGAGCACCAGCGCATCTCCTGTTATTACCATTAGAATGTCCCACTCCTCTCCAATAAATATTATTTGAGCTATGATGTTTTATTTGTGTAAGTAAGTATGTAAGTAAACAGTGCTCAAAATGAAAAATTCCGGCTCTGGCGTAGCCTTGTTTTCATCAAGAAAGTCGATCAGTTAAATGATTCCTGACACAAATTATGCCAAAGCATATGTAGAATACTAGCTAGTGCCTAAAACACAGGAAGCAGTTAATCATTTTACATGCATGCATGCCATGCAGCTATTTTCAATACACTATCCTACTAACCACCGGCTAGTATTCTTCATACTAATTATACTAGCAATTATTCCTGCTTGTAAAAACCAATTTAGAAATGAGCATTTAGCTTACTCCACTCTAGCTAAACCTTCAAGTTTGCAGGTAATTTGTTTTTTTGTGAAACTCTGAGTAGCACATCACTAGATCAGATGTCATACAGTGCAGTGCAAATGGGTTGAACTTTAGACTACTACACGTAAGTTAACCAAATACCTGGTGTTGTAATTTATAGGTAGATAATGTGTTGATTTATGAAACACAACTCATTCTCATTGCTTATTACTGACACAATTGAAGGTGCAACAAAACATCGAAAATTGCACTATTAGAGTACTGATGTCAATGCGATATGATATCAGTTAGCGGGTCGATATATTGATACTTGCAATATATCGATCCACCACTAATTTGTACTGATAGTAAACTTTGGCTGGTAAAAATGATAATTATTGAGTAAAGAGACGAGAGTTGTGACAGTGTGATTTGTCGTGTAGACGGTGTGGGTGACTGATCCAGATGGACAGCAGGAGCATCAGGTGAAGGTGCTCGTCTGTGACAGCATCACTCAAGTGAAAGAAAAGATACTCGATGCCATTTATAAAAACACTCCGTTTTCTCACCGGCCGGCCAAAGAAGACCTCGATCTTGGTATCGTAACTATTGTTAGCTCGATGGACACCTGCTTTTTGCATTTTCTTTGTTGGAATTATTTAGTCTTGTAATTTGCTTCGTAAGTTGGTAACAGTTACTAAAAAAAATTTTTTAAACTTTTTAATCATTTGTGAATAAGGTGCGGAGATTTTGTTAAACTCAAACTTGGTGTAAATTAGTCATTTTATCTACTACAGTTGCATGCTACTTTTGTATAATTTATTCAGAGTTACTTGTGTCATTGATGTGTTTGTTATACCTCACTGCATTGATTCCATTGGTTTAGCTTTGAAGAAAGCATTTAATCTGCAAAATAATTTGCTTCAAGGGCACCTGACTGTTCCAGGTTATCCCGAAAATTACTGTAAAATGATGGTATCTTTATCAAGAAATGTTTGTATAGCAGGGATGTACATTCTGTGAACTACAGAATGCTATTTCAGCATATTTCAGCAAGAATGCTCCTTTCCATGAAGGATCTGGATCCCATCTAATACAAGGCTTATTGGGCCCACCCAAGTCTGCCCTCCTTTTGTGCTTACGAAAGTCTCAATTGGTTTGGCCATTTTTGCACACCATGTGCTGAACACAGACACAGACTACACATGTGTATATGTGTGGCAAATGGCTACATCTAGTCACTGAGCGCGTACCATTGCAACCCAGTAACAAAAGTGAAAAAATAGCAAAAACAAACTGAAAGCAGAAACCGTCAGGGGCGTCTATCCTAAGGGGGGTTGGAAGAGCAATCTCCCACATTTTTAAAGTGGGGGTTGACCAGTTGGTCATTTTAACTGATTTATTGCACTTCAATCATCAGATAGTTGCATTAAAAGTGAAGTGTGCTTTATTATGTCGGATGTGATGGATTGTGTTCATAGTGGAGAGGTTAGACGTCCCTGGAGACCGTTAATTTGGTTTGCAATGATTGCAAGTGGAACATATCATACAAGTACATGTTCTGCATCGTAGAGTGGCACACTGGAACGCGGAGCAGAATGATCCTGAAAGATGAAGATCTTACGATGGTCAGAAGGTCGGAAGTCGGGTTCCGACGCATCAACACGCTTGGTCACTACCGAGTTGTTGACGGTGCTGTTATGGCTCTAATTCCACGCCAGTCTTCTACGTCCTGCTATGATCTCTCCACTTCCACCGACAAATTGTCGTTTCAACATCGCTACGGTCAGCATAGTACTTTTTTATTTACCAACTCCAAGAATTAATCTCTATTAATTCTTTAATATTAGCAATATAGTCTTTGCCTTAAAGTCACATTATGACCTAAATTGTGTTCAAAGCGCCGTTAAGCTCCAACCAACCTTTTTATTTACCACTACTTAATGTGTTATTGCTGTTTTTCTGCCATCACCACACCTTAGGCCCCAACCATTTGCCATGTACCCTCACCTCCTACTAAGTGCTGCTGCAACATTTTAAAGCATCATTTTATTTATGTGTATAATAACAACAACTACAAACCTAAGCAGTCATATCAACATGCATACTCACGCCTGCAGCACAGCTCTTAACCCTGTGACCTTTACCTTTGACTTTTTGACCTCAAGGTCAGTGCATGCCGAGTTCCTGCTATGGAGTATGTGAGTACCAAGTTAGGTGTTGATAGCTTAAGCCATTTTCCTTTTAGAACGTGGACAATCACACAGACTCACAAAGTCACAGATCACACTGATCATTTGACCCATACATTGGCTGAGGTCATCTTCTGCTAAGTCTAAAATCTAAGCTGAACCAAACAGTCTTAACTTGGGAATTACCTGTGTCAAATGTGTATCTTTTTGGTCTAAGCCTTTAGTCTTAGCCTTTAGAGTTAGCCAAAGTTGACCTCACCCATTGGCTGCCACCGTCGTGGATATTAATGATAATAGCCTCACATTATCTATTGACGGTCATACCAGTTGTCCTTTGCATGACTGTGTTACTTGGGCCATTTTAAAAACTTTCTGATTTGTTGATTGGTTGGAACTTGGTTCACAGCAGGTGAAATATATTGAAAGGTATCGGCGTATTCATCGTTGTAATGTGTTAAGATAAGTATATTGGTTGTGCTGTTTTGTGTATTGCACAGAGGAATATTTTGCCAGCAATCCGGCCTCGTTGACTCGGTCACTGTCACCAAACTCCGTCAACAATGCAAATGATACGGATGGTGGCAGCCGGTTGTATCACCTGGTTCGTTTATCTGCATTTGTGGCATAATAAAGTATATGGCATAATATAGTTATCACCTTTAAATGGTTTGTATTCTTCCATCTTTGTTTTTTTTGTTCCAAGCTGAAGTATTATTAGTTTTTTCCTACACCTGTCAATTTTTATTTTTTCTATTTCTGTTACTTTATTTCTATAGCTGTCATTTATCAGGCAATCTCTTGAAAGCAGTCATGGTAGTATTTGGTAGAATTGATAATGTTGAAATAAAGGAATCTATGTGTATGTAATATATTCTTGAAGGCAAATTATAAATAAAATAAATAGATAAATATGCACATTTGTGTACTACTGATAACAGTCACATATATAATGGACACCGTGACTCCCTTGCCTTGCTTTCTGCTATCCAAACAGCCTGGATATTAAACCTAATGGAGCATGTTGTTGGCACTTTATGGTAGGTCACGAGATTCTGTACATTGCACATTTGAACGTTTTAGTGCTTTGATGCTGTTGGTCAGTTGACAACAGGCAAATACGGCCTGTAGAAACCTGTGACAGTTTATTACATTTTATTGCATTACGTACAAACGCTTGCAAAGTCTACTTTCGAAAGAGACTTGCACAAAATAGAACATGTCATAGAACATGTTTCTGTTTTATTTTATTTTGCAAAACACTCTTTCGAAAGTAGACTTTGGTACAGGGCTACATGCAAAGTGCATGCAGGGCATTCACGTGACTTTAAGGGTTTCGAAGGAGACTTTCGGATTTTGAAAGAAACTTTCCAGTGTGAAAGCAAGGTAATGTTAAGGTAAGATAGTGTGGTTTGCACATGAGTGGTGTTTGCGGTGGACAGGTGAAGCCTCAAGACTGTGATAATCAGCGTGACTGCGAACAAGGAAGTAAGATGGTCTCAGAAGTCTACCTCACTCGGCTGCTCACGACAAAGGTATGGCTGTAGTTCGATTTCTTACTCATGTGGAAACTATTCTCGGCAAAATGTTGTTATGTCTGTACAAAGACGAGTGATTGGCTTGGAATGACATATGCAACATAATCCTTTCATTGTGTGGAGTGGGATATAAGACCATTGCTCACTTGTTTACATGCTTGCTATTTTTGTGATTATTATTTTGACCTTTGTCATAAATTGCCACGCAGGTTGGTCGTGTGCTTAACACGACAGTCATTGCGATACATAGCCTTGGGCACAGACTGCTGCAAGCAACCTTCTAAAGTGCTGAGCCTTCCACCCTCTTTAGGACAGTAAAATGAGTATCAGCTTTCGGGTTGAGTAATAATAATAAATGGCGATGGTGGATTTGGATATCAGCAGTCAATTCTCGCTTGACTTACAGCCTAAGTGAGTTGGCTTGGTCTGAAAGTTAAACAGCTACCTGGCACTGGGTTTGCATTCGGCAGATGAACCAAGTGAACTCTCACAATGGCTTTAGCCATGATGACAGCACCATAAATATTGTCCTGGTTGTTATTATTTACTATTAAGCCATCAGTACTGTATTAATAATGTTTTATTTCTGTGCAGGTCACAGTGCAGCAGTTTGTCGATGACTTGCTGGAGACGATCTTTAGTACGACCAACCGCGAGTGCGCGCTGCCTCTTGCCATCAAGTACATGTTTGATTTCCTCGACGATCAAGCCATCCTGCACGAAATCTCCGACCCAGAAGTAGTTCATACGTGGAAGTCAAATATGTGAGTTATGCAAATTTAGATTGGTGAAGATTGTGATCAGTTTTAGTAGCTGCTGCCAACGTTTCTGTTGTTTGGGAGCAGATTGTGAGTGTTTATTTGCACCGTAGCAACATTCTTTCTGACTTACATACTTATTTCTTGACAGTTGACTTGTTATTATTTTTGCAAGTCCGTCACTAGAGTCAGTTCCGGGCTGTGTGCAAATTTAGCAATAGATAGATGCAGTTGTTTTCTAGGTGCCGTCAGAAACAAGTAAAACCGCAGTTTGGTTGACAAGGTTTTTGAGTTTTCTCTATTGTTTGCCACCTGCCTCGTTCCATACTAGCCTCCTTTAAACATTAAACATTAACTTCATTAAACTTACTTACTTACTTACTTACTTACTTTACTGCTGCTGAACCACAACCTTTTTACAGGCGCCAGTCGAGCAGTATTAAGGTAATTGTTACAGTATCATACACACAGTGTGCCAAAAATAAACAGGGCCATCAGCAACTGTTAAGTCGGAAATATATTTTACTAGGTAGTGTAGTGACACATTTACAGTTCGCTTGGACCTTTAGTGGTTACGGATTTATGGCATGTGTCTCGTCGTGTAGTAAGAATTTTGAAAATTGTGTCTGTGTGCAGTCTGCCTTTGAGGTTCTGGGTGAACCTGATCAAGAATCCTGATTTCGTCTTTGACGTCTACAAGTCAAACATTGTCGACTCGTGCCTGTCCGTCGTGGCGCAGACATTCATGGACTGCTGTTCCATGAGTGAACACAAACTCAGCAAAGATTCGCCATCCAGCAAACTTCTATATGCCAAAGACATTCCAAAGTACCGCAAGTGGGTTGAAAGGTATGTAGTGTGTGTTCTTCGTTCAACTTCGTAATTGTTTCGATTAGGCCGTTTCTTGTTTATGATCAATCTTTCTGTGGTTTATATAGTACATCAAGGCTTGATAAATGTGCATGTGTATTTTGGTTTAAGTAAAGACTGTTTTGAGCAATATAATAGAGCTTTGTAATTCACTTCGGCAATTTAGTTGGAGGGATTATAGTGTAATTGTACTCGTTCATCTTTTGTTTTTCTCATTATTGTGTTATTAGCAGTATATCAAGGTGTCATAATCGGTTAGTATTAAGTAGATATGCAGAATGCATCTGTTTTGAAGAAAAGTTCTGTTGCATTTGCTATAGTACTCTAATGATCCTCTAATACTGGCAACTACATTTTATCTTCTGCATTTACAACGTATATGTGCATGTAAAATGCATTATCTCAGGGCCAGATTTAAGGGGAGGAGGGGGGGGGCGGGCTCCAGGCCTCCCACCAACAAGGGGCCTCCCACCAAACTCTTCATATTTTGTTTTCGTTCATGGTATGTGTGTGTTTTGCATTTTTAATATTTAGGCTTTTACAGTCTCCCACTTAGTGACCCAAAGTGAGCTGGGCCCCAGGCCCCCCACCAGCTAAATCCGACTCTGCATTATCTTTACTAGTGTATTTGCTTGTGCTAGATACTACCAGGACATAATGACCGTGCCGGCTATTTCAGATCAGGATATGAACGCCATGCTTGCAGAAGAATCCCGGGTTTGTCCGTTACTGATACATTTTCAGGCGGTGTTATATTTTTGTTTGAACAATCGACAGCTGTAATTAGCCCTTTTGATATTTTTAGTTATTTTGCTTACAGTAAGTTTGCATCAGCTGATGTGCCTTGAGTGCGTCAACTTTTTTGGTTGGTCATAGGAAGAATATGCAGCCTGTAGAAATTGAATGATGATGCGCTGGCATGGTTACGTGACTGATTTCAGCTGCAGATGATTGCATGTAGTCGAGCTGATGCCAGTGCCACTTCATCATCTAGTCCTCTTGCTTCATTAAGATTGCGAATGGCTAATTTACCTTTATGGTGCCGGCTAAGAAAGGATTTCATGGAATACAGGTTATTAAATGGATGTCATGTTTGCTTTCAGATGACTGAAACCAACATGTACAATTTTGCCTACTCAATTCCCGTCGGATGTTGGCATTATAAATGTACTACAGATAACATGAATTGAGTGATACCTTTCATTGTGTGCTTTGCCATTTCTGTGCAGTTTGGATAAGTTATTTGTTCTGCGTGTGTATTTCCAGTTACACCAGCACGAGTTTTCACTGACCGCCGCCGTCTATAAGCTGTATCAGTTTGCCGACAGGTATTATGAAACGGTAAGTTTGCAGCATTTGTATGTTTGTAAGAAATGCCAATACTCTTGCGATAGAGTAAAATACATGTAGTTTGGTTCAAAGAAATAAAGCGTCTCTTCAGCTGTTAATAAAGACTCTTCATGTGGTATTTTTCAAGGTTATTGTGTCAATATATGCTGCACATAATGGACTTTGCCATTTATTATGTGGCAAGTTAATGGTAGGGTATGGCTGAATAAGGTTTATCTTTTTGTCACTGTAGAGTGATTTGCATATTGTCTGCTTCTGGAAGATTTTTTCCCTGAACTCTACTAGTGCGTTGTAGTGAGAGAGACTTCCATCACCCCCTAGCAAACTCCCTTTTTGCAACTTTCGGATCCTCCCCTACTGATCGCATAAGCTTGACTGTTACAGCTGATGGGCGTTCTTGAAGAAGACGAGTTTGCGCGGAACTACCAGTTGGCAAGCAAGCTTCAGAAGGTTCACTTGCTGATGCGAGTTCGAGTATGAAGAACTCATCGTCATATGGTGCTCACTCATGTCCGCTTTGCTCAAACGCCATTGACTGTTCGTACTGCGTGGCGGGCTGCAGCTTGCTGTTATATTCAGGGCTGCTGTTGTTGTCTGTTTGACAATCGGGTGATACCAGTGCTTGACCGTTGACAATACGTCCCACGAACGAGGTTGTTATTTTGCTGAGCGATCACCGCTGATGCGGCTGAGTAGAGGAAGTCGAGACGTTTGTTCTCTGCTTCCAGTTGTGTGTTCATAAAGTTTGTGCTGTCTGACGCAGCTGCTGAGATTGGACAGACCGTGTCTGTGAATCTTCTCATTTCTGTTCTACAATAGGCATAAACTGTGCACAAATTCTGTGGGCAGCTGAAGGTCTTGGATTATGATGATACTGTGCATAATGCAGAGCAAGTCCAAGTTGTCAGATTTGTGACTAATAACAAATAAAAAAATCAATTTTGTTCTAAGTCCAGCAAGATTAACCAAAAAATGCTGAAATTGTAAAATTGGTTAATTTTTCAGTTTTTGTAGCAAATCCAGACGGCTAGGATGACAAGAGACCAGCTGTTGGACAGTTATTGAAAACAATAAAAAAAACTGGAAGACACACTTTTCGTTGTTGCAGTCAAACATTCGGGCAAAAATTGGGCACATCTTGCTCCCTTGCATGGTTTATGCCTATGTGTATTGTATTAAAAGATGGGCAAGCGAGATTGTAATTATACATTGCTGGCTGTTGTCGAGTGGCAATGAAGTAAAGGCTGCTGGTGATTTGTGATTTGTTTTAATTTGTATTTTTCTACATTTTGTAAGTAAGTAGGCAATATAGGCCCGCTGTTTGCTAACACCCGTCTGCCAAGGTGTGTTGTTTATACTGTGGAATTGTTGTTGCAAGAAACCGATATATGCAATTCATCCGTCAAGGTTGTTAGTATCATGTATTTTAAAATGGTAATACAAACAGCATGGTTTTGTGATCTTACTGAATGTCTGACGCATCTTTGCAATTTATAAATGTATGTTTTTGTTGTATTCGTTGCTGTTGGTTTGTGAAATATATAGGCCTGTACTCAGCATTACAGGGTAGTGAAACAAGAGGGCCTAGCAGTGGCTAGCATAGCACGAGATATTGTTGTCGTCGAGATGTCCCCTCCCCGCGACGACAATGTGCGGTAAATTTGGATCAGAATTTGAAACGTAAAAATTAGCTATGATGCACCAATGCACATCCGTCACAGACAGATAGACGAACAGACAGACGGACACTGACATCGTAGCATAAGCGCGAGATGTATATATTACATCTCGCGCTAAAAACTGGGCTATGTATGGGCCACTGATGATAAAAACATGTACCTGCCATTACACTGTTGCTCATAGCTTTGCAAAACACTTAGTGATTTTAAAAATTCTTTTCCATGAGATTCACCAGGAAATTTATGATAAAAGCCATTCACGCCTTTAAAATGTTGCTATGCTATCCTTTGAAATAGGAGGCATGTTTTTTGACTCATAGTGGATTTTATAGCTCGCTTTTGCGCTACCCTCTGTGTGTGTGGCACAGAATTTGTTTTTTCGCAAATTGATTGTTGCCATATATTGTCAGTATTGTGTACATCTCTGTAAGGCCAGTCACTTGACCTCAGTTGTAATGTGATTTATTCTGCATAAGACTGTGAAACTAGAAGGTTGATATCATTAATACTAACTTAACATTGCTGCAGTGACATTGTCATATGCACATAGCTTATCCATGCCTGAATATTTGCATTTACTGCTTAAGTTAACTACCTGTGCAGGCACCGGGGCCTAGTGTGCTCTAGAAACATTGTACATTTTGGCAATTGTTGGTTAGCTTGTTTGCCTTCTCACTTGCTTCACTTGTAACTTACTGTTTCTCTTGCTTATGTATTTGTTTCTTATTTACTTCTCCTTTATTTTTTCCTTTGAGCTCCGTTTCAAGGCCAGATGTAATAAGAGGCGACTGAACCTGGGTAGTTTATTTGTTTTGGTTTATTTCATATTTAGTATTTTTGTGTTTGTTGATTTGTATTTTGTTGATTCATTGGTTGTAGATTTAGTTTTGTGTTAGCCTAGGTTTATTATATCGTGCTTTTTCTCCCAGATTTGGTTTTGATTTTCTTAGTACTGCAAAGAGATTGGCTGGGTAGATTGTCCCTGAAAACCTATTTAGTGCCAACTGGGACATTAATCCTTAGCTTAACCAATTTGTCAAGCTTAAGTTAACTTTAAAATAGTATGTTTATTGTGCCTAACTTTACCTTTTTGTAATATAATTAAGTATACTGTTCCAGTGCAGAAGGAATTACGTGCATTTTTTGAATTCCTGCTTCAAAGTCTGTTGTCTGTATATGTGATAATCCCTCGGCAAGTAGAAAGCTGGCAGTTGTTCATATTTACGCAGTCATAAACGTGTGTGCACTGACTAATTTTTACAATTCAGAACTGTCGTGTGGCTGCAGTTAATTTGTTTTAGGTCATTGTGCGACTGATAGGTGATGATATATTCACCATTCAGTCAACAAAAACAACTGCTATGCTAATTTCAGTCTAAATGAATCGGGGGTGCTGCATTAGTCACTACAGGTGGTTAAAAGCAGACTGAAATAATGAATGGGTTTGGGGTGCTTTTGGAATATTCAGAATTAACAGATGGAGGAAGCAAGATGGCGGGAAAGACTTTTTTTTCATAAAACAAGCACCTGCATTATCACTGTACAATTGTGATGTATATACTGTTATTCTTTTGAGGGGTATAAACCACTCTTTGAACCCAACCACTGGGAAATGATTGCTTTCATTAGATTAAATTATTTTTTTACATTACACACACTACTTACTGGTTTCTAGTAGTGCTGCGCTTCTCTAAGCTCTGGGTGAAGGATCATTCTTTTTATTAACGTTTGTCACCGTGACAAAGATAATGTCGGTCCAACTGCAAGCCAAGTAGTAACAGAAAGCGACACTTGCAACCACAAAAGATTCTACCACATAGTGGCAGGACTGGCATGGTGGATAATTTTCTGTTTTGTATTACAGACTGTTTTTATTCCTGTTCTTTCTAGTATCGACGAAGCAACATCAGGGTAAGCAAATAATAACTATACTAAATAAGTAAGTAAATGATAACTATACCATACGCAATGGATGTTGCTAATTGCACCGAGTGCCAAGCGAAACAACTGACAACTCATCACATGAGGCTTCAGATACTTTAGTGATCTGGTGCAAGAGTTTTTTTGAGTGCAGAATTTATTAGTACCATGATTGTAGAAACGATGGACAGAATACGCTAACAGAGATCAGTTTGAGACTTGTCTGACAAAGGTGCTTGTTGCACTTCTGATTGTAAGTCACTGTTACTGTGAAACTTGGCTAATGAGATGTATTGTATTTCTGATGATAACAGAGCCAATTGTGAGTGATCTTGTGTTCTTTCATTTCCAAAAAAAAATACAAATAAATATGTAGTAATAGGTAATAATATAATGTTATACTATGGCTCATTGAGTACAGTGTTAGGATATAGCAAAAGATAACAACCGATGAACCGATGAGTCAGATGTATACAGACAACCAGAAATAAGAAAAACAGTCATGAGTTAAGCATCATATTCACATCTGCTTTTCAAATGTGCTGGATTAAATAGCCACCTATAAAAGGATCTGGGGCCTTTACAGTGCGCCAGATGCCTGTCACGTAAATGTTTAGAAGGCAAATATTTAATCAATGGAAACTGTGGCTTAACGTGATTTTTGAGGTCGCTTGTTAGTACAACGAACTTGATTTCTGGTGTTATCGGTCGCACATTCATGTTACTTTATATTATCACCCAGTCACTCAGGTGTTGAATATATTGCCATCCATTTTCTAGCGAGTTAATGCTAGAATCTGCTGGTTTTGCTCAAAGACAGCGCAATTCCAAGAAAATTATACATAATAGTGCAGTATCACAGAACATGCAGTATCACAGAACAAACTTTTAGCAGCAAATTTCAAGCATAGAACTATGGCACAATAGATTTATCCACTCCACAGTTCAGCGAGTGGTTTCGATACATTCCAGCTTTGCCGAGATCCTACATCATAGACACAACATGCATGAATATTAATGTTATAAGAATGATATGACTAATAATCAAATAAAATAAATTATTGGGCCTATTCTATGGGGCCATAGCGGTCCCCTCTGTCGCGCACTGTCGTTGTCGTTGTTGTCGTGGACATCGATGCGTAGGCGGCTTGCGACAGTAGCGACACCTGGTGAATGGCAATGTAAAATTAGGGCGTGCAGCGGCTCGCAGTGGTGAATGGGCCCAACATTTTTCAAATGCTTCTTGTGTTCAAGAAGTGTTGGCTAAACTCTGGGGATATTCGATTATCGAATTCAGATTTGGATTTATAGTAAATCCAGATTCGGATTTACTTGCAAATTGAATGGCCTTTCAGTAGTAAACAAACAACAGTGACGTAATATGATGTCACTGTCGTTTGTCTGATGTTTTTGGAACTACGTGCATTTTGCACATTTTAATTCTTCACAACCAAATTGCTGTTTGTTTGCAGCAGTTATTGCTATAGACGTCTTTCTTAAATGATTTCATCTCTGATT
>Ga0209782_1001163_pt1 | contig 13282 bp, 7 predicted proteins | sample WorMetmaBAHAMAS1_FD_187390 | JGI IMG/M metagenome (GOLD analysis project Ga0209782, IMG submission 187390) | Marine gutless worms symbiont microbial communities from Max Planck institute for Marine Microbiology, Germany - Inanidrilus... | ecosystem: Host-associated > Annelida > Digestive system >... | reverse complement strand
GAAAAATGCAAAAATTGGGGTGGTTTGGGGGGTTAGGGGTCACCCAAGGTCATCGGAAACATCACCATTTGATAGAGCGCATATGACTTCCTATTCGACTTTAATAGAAACTATATGTCTATCTTGTACCGTTTTCGAGTTATAGCGCGTTTTTCGTCGAAAGTGACGAATTTTAACCCACCCCACCTGCATTTCTCGCCCCCGTAGGGGGTGATCCCTTTCGAATTTCGCAATGAACTTTGGTGTCAGAAAACTAGAGTCAACGGGCTATCGTGCGGCGTTATTTGCGTGATCCTACGTTTAGCCGTTTTGATACAATACTGGAGTGTGACAGACACACACACAGACAGACAGACAGACATACAACGACGGCATATACCGCGCTTAGCAAGGCGTCGCGCGGTAAAAATCGGGACCCCCTGGCTGGAAGGGTATAAATAGAGGCTCCAGCATGAGAGATCAGTTGTGTTTGGCAGACCGAGGTGCTGCTAGTGGCCGGGTAGAAATATTGTGGGCATAGGCCCATAGACATCAATAGTTGAGCAGTCGCCATTGTTGTAGAGGATCTTGAGCGCAGATATACTGAGAGTCGATCTAGGTAAAGATCGACATTTTTCTTCTTCTTTTGGTTGGGTCCCCACCCGTTTCGGACTTAAGTTTTACTCTCTGCGGGTGGGACCTGGCCTCTGCTCTAGCATAGCCTTCGTATTAGGATCCCATTGATTTTTTTATCAGAATCCCTTTAAGCCTTCCTTAGGATTTCTATGAGTTCAACCGCCTAATTGCAGCAGTCACTTTTACTATTCTATGCTTTTAGAAATTCAAATAGTCACCCGTATCTGGTGGTGAGTAATTAAACATTATCGCGTTTATTTCGCCAGGTCTAGACTTAAAATTAGAAGTAAACTTAAACTTAAACTTGAAATTAGACTTGCACCTAGCCTAGACTTAATCATAAACTTGAATTTAGGCCTTTAGCCTAGACCCACCCTTAGAAGTTAGACTTAGATTTGAACTTAAGTTTGAAATTGAGATTAGACTGGAACTCGAACTTAACTAGGCATAGTCTAGGCCCACACCTAGACATACAGACAGTATTGTAATTTAGAGATAACGTACAATTATTGATATTGCCAATGCCATCGAGGGCTACAGCTTGAGGTCCCGGTCTGTCCCCCCAGACACCCGGGTCCCTGATGCTGTGTCCCCTCCTCCGTCAGTTGTTAGCCATCCTACCACTGAAGGGCCTGTGGATGAGTCGGTGCTGGTAGGCCGAACTCTGGTGTCGGCTGGTCGACCCAGAGCTGGGGTCCCATTCCTGGCAACCCATGAAGGACACCAGGCTAGTTCCAGCCGAAATGGGGCTTTCCTGAGGGCCCTGTTGACCGACCCGCCACAGGAAATGTCGACGTCCACGCCTCAGAAGATCTAGGTGAGATTCCGGACCTGGAGTCGGAGGCCTACGCTAAATGTCGGGGCCTCCACTAGCCTCCCAGACCTGGCAGTAGGGGCCGCCGCTAATGTCGGGGCACCTACTAGTCCCTTAGTCCTGGATGTGGTTGTCACCACTAATGTCGGGGCAACCACTGGCCTAGCCTATAGGACAGACAACAACACACACCAAGCTCAGGTCAGCAGTAGACATAGGGCGTGCGATAGGGGGTGACTCAGCACCAGTTGCCAGTGAGTTCCCCCACCGCTGTCCACCCAGGTTCCGCTGCAGGAATGGCTGGTGGCGCGACGCCAGACAGATCCTTCACTAGTCTAAGCATACAGACGACAAACCATCCCTAAAAGGGGCGTGATCAATTTTAAATTTCGGGGGGCCCATCTATATTTCCGAATAGCTGAAGCTAGAGCTGTCAAATTTTGACATAGAGGGACTATATCGAGTTTTGCCAAGAGAATGATAAATTGAGCCGTAAAGGGCGTGGTTGGGCTCATGTTAGGGCCCGTTGCACCAACGAATGTCAAATCGCCAGTCAACTGAACTCGGGTTATTTTTAGACGACAGTTAAATCGGATTTGCGTTTCACCAACAGAACGATATCTTCTGCCGAACTCCAGTCAGCTGACTGCGTGGTCAACCTAAGGCCCGTTTTTTCGTCGCCTAACAGTACCTACCTGGTAGGTGTTTGGTGTAGTCACGTGACTAATATACCGACACGAAAAACGGGCCTCTACTTCTGTTGGCTGAGAGGCGTTGTTGTCATTGATGACGTCACACTTGTACCTATCAATGAACATGCAATCCTGGGCCAAGGCGCAGCCGTAGCTACCCTATAGGCCTACGGGCCAGCAGGCCATGTGCCACGCCGCGCTGGTGACTCAAGACAGCCAATGAGCCATGACCTTGCATTACGTAACTTTCCGTTCCGCGCATGGCGACTCGGCGAGCAGGCCGTGGCATGGCCAATGGGCCCGGCGGCCATTTTTATTCTCTAACCGAGAGATAACCGGCCAACGTTCTTCAGTTAATTTTAACTGTGGTTTAACCGCAGATCAGTCCCAAACTGGCGTTGGTGAAACGGATTTGTTGCTGAACGAAAGTTATGTGCCGAGATAAACTACAGTTAGAGTTAACTCATGTTGGTGCAACGGGCCCTGAGTCAACCACAACCAGAGTTTTGTAACTGGAGTCCAGGGCCAATTGAGAGTGGCTGAATGCTGGTTACCACATTTATGTGTGATACCGTCCCACATGTTGATATTGTTTTTTGTTTGGTTATATGCCAGTTGGTCATTCTACATTGACCAGTTGGTTGCAGTACGTCACAGTTAACCAACGGAAGTCCGGGTAAGAATATAGAACGGGCCTTATTCTTGACTATTAGCTGCTGCACATCATTCATTTACCACTCAATTATGCTGAATATCAAGTGACCACATTTTGACCGGTCGGTGGAGCAACATGTTTATTTATTTTGTGCTGCCAGTACTGAGTGACATGCAGTAATGATTGTGTTTCTGTGGATGTTCAGATCTTGATCCAAAACTGTCTGGTCTTCTGTGGACGGCGATGTTTGTGTCGGCTGCGATTGTGCTGACTGTTCCACGTCGGCCTGCAGTGCTCGTGATGATTCTCGTAACCATCATACGTATGATGACGTCCATCGGGCTTGAGCCGACACTCAACCTTCTTGGATCGTTAAATGTATGTGCTTCTACCAAGCGAAAGTCTCTTAGGTTGGTTTTTCCACAGCAAATTAATCTCCCGTTAATTTAATCCGGCATTAAATCTGGCAGATAATGATCAATTTACTCAGATGTCGTTTTTCCACCGGCAGTTCGTCAATTAAATCGTCCTAAACGGACGATTGGATGATTTAATTGACGAACTGCCGGTGGAAAAACGACGTCTGAGTAAATTGATCATTATCTGCCAGATTTAATGCTGGACTAAATTCACGGGAGATTAATTTGCTGTGGAAAAACCGGACTTTAGTGCTTCGTCTTGGCATGTCACCATATAATACTTCACATTGTAACAGTTAAACACTTTGATTACAGTAGATATTGCTGTTCATGGTGGTATCAGAAAACCGACTATATCGTAGTATTGCCTGCATTTGCTAATGTTTTTTAAAAAATTTGTGTCAAAACTATGGCACTGCTAAAAATCATCTGTAACATCACACCTCTGTCAGCTGTTGATTTATAGATTTAGGCTTTTAACCATTATCGTGGAGGTAGGACTTGTGGCCTGTGATTTCAACTTTATTGTTGAACATTAAGGATTTCTCAGGCTCGTGGGCATACTGCAATAGTGGTAGTGTCTCACAAATGTTGCAAGATAGAGATGTTGTTACGTTTGTTCATTAACAGAAAGTGATATATGGTGTCTAATGGCAGCAGTTGCTATGGCTGTGGGTGTATTTGAAGGTCATTCCCCAATTATAAGCCTTTTCAGATGCGACTTTTTGTATATTTTGCACCATTAGGCAAGATTTTGACTGCCAAAGTCAATCATGCGGTCCATCTGCAATAGCAGAGTTTATGTTGTAATATTGCATTGGTCACAAGTTATCAGTTCTGTGCAGCTTTTTAGATGCTGTTCTGATGTTTTACTGAATGTCAGGTTTTGAATGGTTCCATATTGGCCGTGAGTGTCATGGGAAACCATGGTACATTTACCAAACCGTGGAGAAAGCTAGTGCGAGATTTCGACTTCATCTATCCAATTGGCTATGTCACAATTAGTCTTTTGGGCCTGTTGGTGCATGAATTTTTCTACAGCCTTATTGTGAGTTGTTAATATTGCATTTTACCATATGTTCTGATCAGAAATATGGAGTGATATAGTGAAACATGCAGTTGTTTATTACTAGCTATTAATTGGTAAAGAGCACTCTGCCTATTAGTGATAATATTATTACCAACCACAGGAATCGTTCAGTGAGAGAAATTATTCCAGCAAGTGGGGCGTGGTAGGGGTCACATGACCCATTTTTACCATATAACCTATCAAGCTGCACAAACGTCAGTGACCTTGAATGACCTTGAGGTCACTTTTGTTGTTGAAACCTTCTTAATGCCGACAGATGGGATATAGAGTGTATATTAACTACGATAAGGTTTACACATGAATCAGAAAGTGAACATGGCTTGTAACTTAAACTGTATTAAAATTGGTAATATTTCATAGAAACGGGGGAAGATAAGAGACATTGTTACTACAGGCCGCACTAATAGGAAGTGATATAATGAGGTCTATCAATTAGCAGGAATGTTATGACCTTGAGTGTCTTTGAAGGTCATTTACCAATTGCAGGCCTGTTCAAACAGATTTGTATGCAACACATTGAGCATGTCAGGCGCATTGCTCGGCTCTGTCCTGGATACCACTTCGTTGTCCTGTAAAAATGGCTGTTAAATTGGCTGCTGTTGTCGTTTAAGTACTGTACTTAATATACTTGTGCCTTATCGCTGACTGTGGTGTATTAGCTCCGGGTCACTAACTGATACTGCTAAGCTGTATGTAATGTCAGTTGTCAGACTTCCAGAAATGATATAAAACTAGTTTATGCACTGGCACTTGGATATTCGCTTGTTTAGTTTGCTGGATTTTATTCTTATCATTAACTGTTGTCCATTTTATTATAGTTTTTTTTCTATTATTGTTTTCGCTGCACATAGCTTTTATCGTATTATTGATTGATTTAAAAAATTTATTTTGCTTTTTTATGTCGTGTTTACTTGTGTCACACTGTCTATTAACTTGATTCCAACATTCACTGTTGGGGAGCTGTAAGAACTTTTCAAGCCTGGTTACATTTAAATGCTTCTTTAATCAATCAATCAAGTTTATTCGTTAGAAACAGCATCACAAAAAAGCATTTAAATGTAACAGTTTAACAGGAGTAGCCAGGCTTGAAAAGTCCTTACAGCTCCCCAACAGTGAATATTGGAATCAAGTTAATAGACAGTGTGACACAAGTAAACACAACATAAAAAAGCAAAATAAAATAACGAATAAACTTGATTGATTGGTTGATCTCTTTTATTTCAGTTGCTCGACATTGTCTGCCGGGAGGAGACGCTGCTCAATGTGATACGGTCGGTGACAAAGAACGGCCGATCAATTCTGTTGACTGCAGTTCTGGCGTTCATCCTTATATACCTCTTCTCCATTGTTGGATTTGTCTTCTTCAGGGACGACTTCATGATCGAAGTTGATGCCCTGGATACAGTCGGCATTAACAAGGGTAATTATATACAACAGTTGCAGTTTATTCATTATCTATATAATGTAGCATCAGTATGTTGTTATTTAGCCCACTTGGCAAAAGTTGCAGAAAGGGCTATATATTTTAATATACTGTGAAGACAATCTTAGATGACATCCTTGCATATGATGTCTGTATATTTCTAAAAAAACGATTCTTACGGTCACTGCTTGCCATGGGCTGTATCTCTCTCTACTGACTTTTGTAGCTCGAGACATTTTTCCTTTAAAACATAGACAGTCATAGACACACACAGAGACACACACACAAACTCACATACACAACTGATCACCCTGCCTGTGCCTCAACTACCACCAACATCTGTAAAAATGACGAACAATTAAAAACAAGAACCTATTATAAGAACCAGTCCAAGTCAGAGTTCATGAAGGCAGTGCTGATGGAGGAAGACAGTCTATGATGCAAAGGATTTATGAAATAAGTGGATTTTATTAAGCTGGGAGCAAAAGAGTGAGGGAATAGTAAATCAGCAGAAAGGGTGGTGTGACATGTGAGAAAAGGTTAGCCAGAAAGAAAGACTGGTACGAAGCTAAAAAAAACGAATCAGGGAGTTGAAGGTGAAGCATATCAAAAGAAATAATTTGTCAGACAGTGATGTAGGCAGTTTTGTTAACTGGTTACATTCTTATATGTACTAACTTATTATATACTGAGCTGAAAATTCTTTTGCTTGCATTTGCAATGATACCTGTGCTTATAATTTTATTGGGCCCATTCCATGGGGCCATAGCGGTCCCCTCTGTCACGCATTGTCGTTGTCGTCATTGTCGTCGTCGTTGTCGTTGATGCGCAGGTGGCGCGCAGCAGTACCGCTAGCGACATCTGGTGAATGGGCATGAGGCAGCTCGCAGTGGCGAATGGGCCCAACGTTTTTCAAATGCTTCTTGTTTTAGATGCTGTAATATTTATGTGAAGTGGTGGTTATTGCTTGCAACTGTTTGCAATGACATTGTCTGTCAGAGCTAGTGAAGTCCGTGGCTAATAGCCTAACGGCAGACAGTGAATCAGAGTCGGCTTCCAGTGACTATGGTGAATACTGTTGGCTAAATAATAGCTGTCCACCATCCACAGAAGACGCACCTGCTGCAGATGAACCAGCGCCAGGTATGATGACTTTTTACACTGCTGTATATGAAGAGTCTAATAGATGCACTAGTTTCATATCCTATTCTGTCCATTATTTGCTCATTCAGTCCCATTTTTTTCCATATTTACTGGCCACATCCATAGCAATAAGTGTAAGTAATGGTCTGATGTATGCCCATCTGTCTCTCTGTCCCTCTCTCCCATCTTTTTAAATGTTAATGTGATCATGATTATTTAGCAAGGCATGTTACCCCAAAAGGGAACCTTCGAGTATAGGTGAAGCAGACATTTACAGGCCGGATGCCCTTCCTGTTACCGAGCCAACAGTGTCAAAGAACTGAAGGGTAGAAAGATAACAGTCAAAGATGGAGATGAAGACTGCAGCCCATGGTGACAACAGAAAATTAGGCAGTTTACACAAAGCCAAGATTAGAGAACAGTAGTTTATAGTCTAAGAAACTAAAGATGAAGTGCAAATTGTGGTCCTTAGCTGCAGAAGGCGACGAAAAAGAGCGACATTGTGACTCGTTGATCATGTGTATCGTGACGACGCTGAACGAAGGACTGCGTAATGGTGGTGGCATCGGTGACGTTCTGCGTAAACCCAGCAGCACGGTAACTTAAGTTGCTTGGTCGTTAATGTGCCTTGGACAGTGACAGTTTTGACAGCTTTATATTATCAAACTATTTTCAGGTCTTGGTAAGGTAACACCACCATATTTGTTTTATAAATTTGTCTCAACTCACTCTGTTTTGCAACATATTAAAAAAATTTTCTGGCAATATAGGGGAGCATGGCCCCTAACTATGGCAGTGGTTGGCTGATCATTGGTTGATTTTTAGTGCGAGATGTACTATATACATCTCGCGCTTATGCTACGATGTCAGTGTTCGTCTGTCTGTCCGTCTCTCTGAGATGGAAGTTGCATTGGCGCATTATAGCTAATTTAGGTTTCAAATTCCGATCCAAATTTACCGCGCATTGTGGTCACGGGGAGGAGTAATCTAAACAACAACATCTCGCGCTATGCTAGCCACTGCTGTTGTTTTATTATGTGTGTAGCAGCTTGTAGACTACCAGTACCGGTAGTTGTTGAAAATTGAGCTGCCAGCTGACTTGTTCACTGGTACGTTGGTAGCTACTGATGGCAAGTTAACTGCAGTCCCTGGTCATGTAGCGGCGGCGTGACTTAGTGGTGGCATATTAGATTTGATCAACGAATTTACTCTGCAATGGGTCCAGATTAGTACTGGGATGGGTGCGGCATGCATACTACCTCGGTATCTTAAATAGCCACTCAGGCCTACTCAGCCCCCTACCCTTAGTGGCAAGGGAAATGAGTGAAAGGAAGCATGCACCAGTTTGTGCTAGAAGCACTGCACTGCTACAGGGGCATGCTTGCCATATGGGATCACACGGAGTTACCTGCCACCCGGCAGAGGCAGCATCTCCTGCCCTTACCTCGGTTGTTGTTACAGCCGGTACTCGATTCATCCACCAAATAAGGATGAAAGGCTGAGTTGACCTGAGCCAACACAGGTAGACAAATTGCCCAGAGTCACCACAGAAGTGCTGGCTATACCAGTTGTCAGCTGATTTAGCCGGCCTTTTGCTCCACTAGGCACGGTAGGTGTGAGCAATTGGTCCACAGTTGTTATGCAGTGACCGGCTTCAGAGGGATTCAAGCCCATGTCTTTCAAACACGAGTCGCACACACTATCCACTCGGCCACTCATGCCACCCAGTACCAGCACTACGGCTGTGCAGCTGGGACTAAAGGCTCATTCCATTTGTAGATGCACATATTGGTGGCAGGTGAAACTGTGTGATCCCTTATTAACACATGCCACACCTGAGTGCTTTAGAGATGTATAGAGTATAGGGACTGTATAGAGTGTTGTACGAATGTCCTCTTTACCTGACTGATCATCTCTGGTGCTGTTGGTGTTTGTTTGTTTGTCAGGAGCCATTGTTCTTTGCTCGAGTCATCTACGATCTTCTTTTCTTCTTCATTGTTATCATTATTGTCCTCAATCTAATTTTCGGTGTCATCATCGACACATTTGCTGATCTTAGGAGTGAGAAGCAGCAGAAAGAAGAGATTCTGAAGAACTCGTGTTTTATATGTGGTATGAAAGCCTCGTTCTGACGGTCATTGTTATAGTCGTTGTAGAGGAAACTCGGGACTGCATGTGTACATTGTTTGAAAATGCAGCATTGAAATGTGTATGGATGAGATCAAGGGTGTCGATTTCACAGGATTATTTGGGGGGACACAAAAGAAGACTGGGGGTCTGGAGACGGAAGTCCCCCAGTGGGGTCAAATACAACAAGCAACAGTATATTGGGGAGGAAATTACCATGGATGTCATCGTCCCCCCTTCATAAATATTGGGGGGATATGTCCCCCCTGTCCCACATGGATCGATGCCCCTGGATGAGATAGGTCTTGATGCTTGTATGTAGTCATCAGAGTCGCAGAAATGCCATGGCATATGTAACGAGAGATCTTCTAATAGACAGTTATGAAATTTAGCTATTTACATTTTGAACAATTTGACTTGAAACAGCTTTGTTTCTCTAGCAGAGGGTATATTTTTGTCGTGAATCATGACTTTGTCACGTAAATACTTTGTTTATTTGTTACATGAAAAATTGTAGACTGAATTACTGAATACAGAGTCTTACATGTGCAGGCCTAGAACGGGCATCTTTCGACAACAAGACGGTTTCATTTGAGGAGCACTGTAGCCAGGAGCACAACATGTGGCACTACTTGTACTTCATTGTTCTCGTTCGAGTCAAAGATCCAACTGAGTTTACTGGGCCTGAAAGCTACGTTCATTCAATGATTAAGGTCTGACTTGCTTACAAGTTGCTATGATTGCGTATTTTATCTCTGTGACACTGCATTGTCTAACGCATACTGAGATGCGCCATCGGCAGCAGTTTTAATAGTCCTTTCTCTCTAAAAAAATAATTTTCTGCAAATTATTATTATTCTAAGTGAATTTTTGACGAAATGTGTTCAGCACTTGTGATATAGAATGAGCTGCCATAATGCACTAGTTGCATACTGATGCCGAAGTCTAAATTGTGAGCAAATGCCTGTTGGCAGCTTTGTTTTATGTCGGTCCACAGCGGATAAATGCATTCACCACTGCTGTAATGGGTGACAACAATTTCTAAAGATAACCCAGATAACTGCAACAGCGAAATGGCGTTTTTGTTATTACTGGCCAAGTGTTTTACTTGCAGGAGAAGAATCTGGATTGGTTTCCTCGGATGAGAGCCATGTCGTTGGCGGCCGATGACGCCGAAAGTGAGCAGAACGAGCTACGCAGCCTGCAGACGCAGCTCGCACAGACAAACGTAATCGTAGAGACTCTGTCGAGACAACTCAACGAACTCAAGGAGCAGGTTAGTAATCACGTGTGCTGGACGAGGTCGGAAATACGTGCGGAACGCGTGTAAGTAAAATACGGTTGAGAGCGTCTGTCAGTGAAGCTGTATTGTCTAAAAGCCAGAAGCGAAGAATGTAATCTTGCTGAGTGAATCAACATACCACCAACAGAGCTTGAGCGCAACTGCACATCACTGATGGTTATTGATTTCATTTCTTATGTGTACCCGGCAAGTTAGGTATTGAAATAGGCTTTAGTTTACTCGTTTGGTACACGAGAGACTGGAACCAGAAAGGTAAACCAGTTTGGATTTTAATGAAGCAAGAATTGATGGGTGGCAGTGTTATAATCTGGACCACATGCAAATCATTTGCGCTTTGCTTCAGACCGATAACTACTACACCTTGCCTTAATAGTCAATTTTTACTAGCCAGAAGCTTTTTCTGATGCTCAACTTGCAGTGTTAAAGCACCGAAGGCTTTAGTATGATATGTGAGTGTGATAATATTTGTAGTTGTCCGTCGTGTTGATTACATACACTACTGTCATTATGGCAGCCTGTTGACCTGGCTTCACTTTGAGAATGTTCTAACTTCAGTCCCACAGTTTTATTCCTCCGCCTATTCCAGAATCAAGCTGTTTGAAATGAGCGGCATAGGTTTTTTACTTGATGGGTGCACGCTCTTCTATCACCCAACACACTGTATGAAAGCACTGAAGGAAATTTGTAACACTGATCCCAACCATTAATCACTCGCAGGACTTTTATTTTTTATCCACCGCAAGACTCCTGCTTGCAAGTGCATGCATGATAACATGTTGTACAGTGTATTGTAATCTCAATGAGCAGTTAATTAACTACTCCCCCAATGGAAGGGATTTGTGATGGCTTTACACTACTAGTACAAGGAGTATTCTGATTGTTGAGTATTGCCGATTAATTCTAAAACACGAGAATATTTTAAAATCGTTATTGCTTTCTTTTGACAAACAGATGCAGGAGCAGCGGAAGAAGAAACAAAGGATGGGTCTGCTGAACGGTCCCAACGTGCCACTTCCGTGATTTTGTTTAGAAGAGGAAGCAGCAGGCCGTCACAACTGACTGCAACGTTTGCAGCAGCGCGTCTACCCAGCAACAGCCCTGTAACCCTGCCATTTGGTGACGATGTGTGGTAAGATTGTCAGTTCATCTCCACTACCCACATCAACTGTCGCGGCACAAACATGATTAGGCCTATTGCATCAGTGTGCGTTTGATGTATGTTACTACGTCGCATTTGCCGTTTATTTTTTCGTGCTCGTTTAATCCCAGATTCTGTATTTATTTGTGTGAAAACGAGGCTGAGTCATGTACAGCCGGTTTGCAATAGACTACGCATGAGTGACGCAGGTACCAGTGTTTTTTGAACCTGTTGTTGAACTTGTGATGAAGCTACTGTTTGTTATTTAGAAGTTGTTCACATTTTATGCACTGACGGGTTGTTTGTTTTTGACTTGATTAGTGTGTTCTTATGTATATTGATGCACTTTATATAGTTTGGTGTATGCACACACATACACAGTTAGTTGATCATTTTTCTGGTGAACCTAGGTTAGTAGGTTTAACATGGTTTTTCTTAATTTATTTTTTCCCGCTCTGGGTGTATTCTGGGGACAGGTCTTAGCTTTTCGGTATCACTTTGTCGGGATTTTTATACTGAAAACTCACCTGCCCATTTTATCATCTGGCTAGTTTATTTCACAGCTGTTGTACATCTGTTGCATTGAGGCTTTCAAGATAAACTTTTTGTCGAGAACTACATGCATATCTGCATATCAAGTGAGAGCGAGCGGTAGCAGGCAAGAAACAGGGCAAGCGAGAGTGAGCGAGATTTTTCCTTGGAACGAGCGAGAAAAATTGCGAGCTAGTCATAGCAAGCGAAATTTTGAACAGTTAGTCAAGTATCTTGGGCACTCACCAGTTGCCACAGAAACTTCAGATCAATTAATTATTTTATGTAGCCATACTATGTAATGTTGTTAGTTGTGACGTAATGACGTGCTCGTGTTTATATATTGTCTGGCTCTGACGTGTTCAGTAATAATGAAGTGGCACTAAGTCCACCTACTCCACGTTTTTAACCATGCATGCAACCATAGCCTTGTATGTTTTCCGGCTGCAATATAATAAGCCTTGTTGATGAGCTATATTTAGGCATCACAAAATAGCTCGTTAAGGGAGAAAAACGATCGAGATTTCCTACAAGCGAGAAAAATATTTTGGAGTCACGTGTATTTGTTACTTTACACTAAGCTTGATCATTGCTGACCAGGTGACCGGTATCATGGCAATACTATGTAGGTATCCCTTGGGCCATATTTATATTTACAGTTGCTTGTCTAAGCATACTGCCCCACTAAAACAGAGATATTTATTAGTAATTAGTGCTTCTAGTTAGTGTTTCAGATGTTTTACGTTAGTCATATTTTTGTTGATATTGGTAACATTGTCACTTAGAAATGCTATGTTGTACAAGAATCTCTTGCACAGGATATATTGGTAGATATACATGCGGCCAAGCTAATGTGGTCAGAATACAGTTTGCCTTGTGTATACACTAGACTGTGAGATTTCTAGATTTGCTGAATACTGACGTTGTTTGACGTCGTCTTATTTATTTTTGTACAGATATACCTGGACTGTCGCATGTTGTTTGAAAGTATTGGGCTTTTTTTGCACAGGAGTTGTTGTCTCTGTGTTACGTTGTCGACAGGTTGTTTTATATTTCTGGATTTTCTCACAGAATGCAGTGATCAACACTTATTTCAGAGGCCACGTGTGAACTTTGGATCCTAGTATTTGAGAGGAGCATCTTCTTCCACAGTATTAATTGCTTCCAAGAAGACTCTTGTTTTCACCATAAACTTTCGTGTTTTGTTGTTGCTATTGGTTGTACTCTAATAAATGTCTTATCTTTTGAGAGGATTTTGTTTCGCATACACACATTCTGTAAACAGGAGAACTTACATTAAGTGAGAGAAATGCCATTTTTTCAAGAGTCAGT
>Ga0209782_1001162_pt1 | contig 13282 bp, 3 predicted proteins | sample WorMetmaBAHAMAS1_FD_187390 | JGI IMG/M metagenome (GOLD analysis project Ga0209782, IMG submission 187390) | Marine gutless worms symbiont microbial communities from Max Planck institute for Marine Microbiology, Germany - Inanidrilus... | ecosystem: Host-associated > Annelida > Digestive system >... | reverse complement strand
TGTACAAATTAAATAATCAGATATAAAGCATCAAACGGTTACTTACATGTAGCAGAAGGTATACACTTGCAGCATTCTCCGGGACTGGGTTGAACCTGTATTTGATTCTGTACAACAATAATACACGCAACAGTCTCTCAGCTGTCTGCAACAGCATTTACCTCCACGGCTAAGAAAAATTTTTGTTCATTGCCTTATAAAAAGGTGCCTCTGAAAAGTAGAAATCAATTTCTGACGTTTCTGGCATCTATACAAGAAACATTCATCTACTGTGTCCCAAACAAGTTCACACCTGTGGCTTGACATAACTTAGACATACATCAACCAATTTTGATAATTTTTCGCAAAAATGTTACAGAGAAAGCAAGCAATTAAAAGATACGCTTTTGCCACCATATGATCCATATCTACTACTGGTTCTGCACTACCTGGTGAAACACCAAAATAAAACAGCTGCATTCTGCATTGTTACTGCTGTTGCATTTTCTTACAAATAAAACAACAAACCGGAGGACAAGAGCAGTATTGTCTGAGGTCTTTAGTTTTCTCGACTCCATCTTCACACCAGTGTTGAACACATGGATCACTTGGCGAAGTCCAGTTACGTACCAAAGCCTATACCATATTAAAAACGTATACACACATCATAGTAGTTGTTAAAAACATTTAAAATGCATTTATTTTGAGAAAAAATACATTTTGAACAGATATATTCTGTGGACAATGTTCTTAACGTCCGTTAACGTTTTTATAAAGTTGTCATTAGTGTAAAGTGCATATTTTGACCTTTTTTATCTCCAGTTCATGCTCAGGAAGATTACATGTACATGCATTGACTGACTCTGAAGAAGGATAAAATGATACGGTATATCAAAAGCACATGATAATGTTCACCATGGCAATAGAAATTCTTTGAAACATTCTAAGAAATGGAAATAGTAATTTTTTCCCACACCACACTAAAATCGACACAAAGTTGTTATCAGTAAGCTGCAGGTGTGCTAACCTTAATCTTGAAATTTAGTAAACTCTTCTGTGTTCCATAATCCTACATATTGCTCAAATTTCATGAAAATCCATTGATAACTTTAAAAAATATCCTACTAACAAAAAACAAACAATGTCAATGTCAATGTCAATGTCAATGTCAATCAAAAAAATTTAGTGTGGCTAAAATAGCAGAACTATTATGAAGTCCATAGAGGCGTAGTAGAGTCACAATACAAAATCAGGAAATGACTGTCGGAAAGAAATGATTTTAGACGTTGATGGAAAACAGGTAGAGATGGAGATGATTGAACAAGCTGATAAATAAACATCGGTCAAACAATACCATGCTAACTAGTGGCTATGGTAATAATATGAAACAATGTCACTTAGGCCTATCAAGTGAAAAGAATTGAGTAAACATTACTCACAATACAGCTGAATGCACCATAGTCCGTACACCAACTGTCAACAACACATCAAAACAGCTAAGTACTGTATAACTATACCTCAAATACTTATTCCACACCATTTTATATATTATACATATACACCCTAACAGACTAACATATCCATTGTTACTATATATGAAGCACTGTACATTGTAAATATACAGCTTACAAATGACTTATACCACGATTCTTTACATAGACCAACATCTACTTGCTTTAATACTCTATGTGTTGAAAGAGAATACTTTAAGCAAATAAGGCATCTTTAGCCACTGTTTACTTTCATCTGTCTGCATATATGCATATGTATGTGTCTGCGTATGTATGACCAGGTGTGTACGCACCAGCTGTAGCATGAATGGATGTGTACTTCATCGTGAACGGGAACTGAGTCTCCGTAGAAAACTTTCTCTGAGTCATCAGTTGGAAAGTTCTCCACCAGTCCGTCCAACTCTCTCCATCCAAACGTGTTCATTCCTGCTGCAGGCTCCTTCCCGTGAACCGCCTTGTAAGTGTCAAGTGTCACCACGCACTGAGACTCGTTTGTTGGTACTGCTGGAGTGGCTGCAATATGATTTGACAGCATTTCAAATTTCTGCCTGAGTAACAGTAAACTAAACCATTATAAGCAAACATTATTATTTCACCTCCCAGTAAAGATGCAAAGTATAATTAAAACGTGGAAATATCAGCTGATGAAACAGTGTTGTGTCTATTTTGCTGATATTTTTTACAGAGTATTTAGCAATAAAATGGTTTTGGATATCAGTAACTAACAACAGAAAAGCCACTTCTGCCTACGTGTTTACTTCTATAAAACTTTAGAAAATAAATGATAATATAATGATAATGATAATGATAATATAAAACATGTAAGTATACATACTTGTAAGAGCTGGTATACATTTACAGCATTCTCCAGGACCAGGTTGCACTTGTATTTGATTCTGTACAATGCAAACATATACAACTTTCAGTTTCACCATGGTAATTCTCTGGAATCTTAAGTCTGGTCATGGTAAGAAGTGGCTAACTGTGTTTCCATCTTTTTGTTGCAATTATTTACAGTGACAAGAAAAAAATTGCTGACATTTATATTAAAAATTCTACAGATGATAACAAATGTAGAGTACCAGCTGCATTATATGCCATTCTATATAGATATCTTTATATGCCACAATGGCAGAGGTGTATACAACTAATAAAGATAAAAATAAAATGACAAGGATGATGGTAAGGATATGAACAAAAATAAAGAAATATCAAAGAAAGTATCAAAACACAAAAAGCACACTACGACACCAACAGACAATTATGCATAGCATACATCATGAAAATTGGTAAAAACAATATTCCATATTTTTAAAAAGGCATGCATAATGAAATATAGTAATTTTGAAGGAAAACATTCAGTTGTAGATTATATAAAAATAAAATACATAATTTGTTTAAAAAGGCTATTACTACTCAAAGAAATTTTTTTTAATTTTATCGTTGACCAAATATAAATATGTTTAAAGTCAACTTGACCAAGACAGATTCTCACTTACGAAAGCCAAATATCCTACGATATACCATATTCCAGCAGGCATTTAATTCATTTACCTGGATTTTTAAAAAAGTAATAGCATCATAGGCAGTATTGAGGGACAAACATACAATAGCTCTCAGACAGTTGCAAACTTATATATGCTTATGGTGTAATTAATTGCAGTATTATCAAGCCTGAAATTAATTATTATTAATATTATCATCATCATCATCATAATCATCACCACCAACATCATACTGACCAGTGGACAAATGCAGTCTTGTCTGAGGTCCTTAGTTTTCTCCACTCCATCATCACACCAGTGTTGAATGCACGGCTTACTGGGTTCAGTCCACTCTCGTACTAATGCCTGAACCACATCAACGAGTTAGTAAATACATGTAACCTGTGAAGGTGACTGTTAGCATATTAGTTCAGTCGTCTGGCGTTGCTTGATGTCTAACAACGGTAACAATAACAGTCTATGATGTGTTTAGTCTATCTACCGAAAAAACTAGAGCTATAAGAGTTTTACAAATCTTTATCTTTTCCAACATAATTAAATGTACTCAAAAAATACAGTGCAAAAGACCTGAATCGTTAGAAAAGTGTGACTTGCTAACAGAATAGTGTATTTACCAGACTTATGCATGCCAAAAACGTCAGCATATTTAACTAAGTCGAATACAAAGTTATAAATTACAGTTACTCACAATACAACTGAATGTGCCATATTCTGTACACCAGCTGCAACACAGCACGATGGTTAGAGAAAATTGTTACGTAAATAAAAAATATTGACAATATGCACGCTACATGCACCTACTGTTGAGACAATAATTATAGTTTCCATTGTCCTATATAGAACATTTCATCAGTAAACTGCCATTACTAAAAACAGTATAACAAAGTGGTTTTGGAAAATGCAGGGTCAGCATCTATGTAGAACAACCATAATGTTTTCAATGCTGATGTCAATAAGTGTGTAAGTAAAATCACAATACTTATATAATGGTGCCAAAATCATCCACAGTCAGTTTCAGTGGCTGTTGTCGTATAGTTTGTACTTTGTCTCTGTTGTCTATGTTTCAGTCTGTCTGCTTGTAGGTATAGGTGTGTACACACCAGCTGTAGCATGGGTGAATGTGTACTTCATCGTGAACAGGAACTGAGTCTCTGTAGAAAACTTTCTCCGAGTCATCAGTTGGAAAGTTCTCCACCAGTCCGTCCAACTCTCTCCATCCGAACGTGTTCATTCCTGCTGTAGGTTCCTTCCCGTGAACTGCCTTGTAAGCATTGAGTGTCACCACGCACTGAGACTCGTTTGTTGGCATTGTCGGAGTGGCTGCAATATAATTAGTTAATATTAAACATTCCGCTTGTGTAACCCTAAAGTATTTTCCACCATCTGTTAACTATGTTGTTATCTTACCATGTTAAATATTATTTTACACCAGCCATCTTCCAATGCTGGAATGCATCAGCTGTGAATCAGTGCAAGTTTTTGGCCCACAGTGCAGAATTTAGACAGATCATCATCAGTTTGATTTATAGTAGTCCAGTCTTACTATTTATGCTTTGTTTTTTCATTTTATAGCAACAATAAATTTATTCACATCTCTCTGTTTAAATATACATGTACCAGCAAATAGCTGGAACAGATGCTACAGTGTATACCAGTTTTAAGGCAGTAAAAAGAATAACAACAGAAAAAGCAGAATATAAGAAATGCCTTTTATCCATGTATTGTACTGGCTGATAATTAAACATCTATAGGCATATCAATGATAAACTGATTAACAGTAAACTGAGTTAACCTATAATGTCTTAGATTATTAATTAGCTAGGAACTTAGAAAGTTATGCAAACTATAACACAATCACATAGTGGGCCTTGTTCCAATAATGGTCAATCTTCGTAATATTCAGCATTAACATGCTTTATGTAACTTACAATAGAAAATCCGCTCAGTCCCACTTGTTCAGTTTTAGAAAACTGACAATAACATATATAAAATATTTAAATATGTAATTTACATACTTGTGAGACCTGGTATACATTTACAGCATTCTCCAGGACCAGGTACTTGTATTTGATTCTGTACAGCACAATATAAAACTGTTTTTGTCCAAAGTCTCAAGTATAGTCCCGTTATTAACAGTGTTTCTCGTTCTATTGCACATTAATATTATTAATAATGTTTATCATGTTATGAATAGGCCTATGCATAGGTGACACAGACTGAACTCTCCGCTGCAACGCTCCAATTGCAGACTGTCGCAATAATCGCCAGACACTCAAGGGTTTCATTGTTCTCGGGCCTTGACTAGCACAGCTAACTATTGTTTTTAAATTTTGCAGTCTATAGAACTTGGTGACTATTAAACTGAATATGTGATCCTATCATATAGGACATATCTTTACTTTTGGGACAGCCAGTTAAACCCGCCTAGTATGGACATAATATCACTTTGTCCAAATAGATCCTACGTTGTTTATCTGATCAGTATCGTGGGTCATAAAATGCCATGCAGCAGGAGTCATTTGTGCCTAGGATGCATTAGGTTGTAGTCAGTGGCACTTCACAATCTTGGAATGACTGCCGAAAGTATGTAGATTAACACAGATCATTGTGCAGCATCTGTAATCATTTAGTTCAGTTTCTCTCACAACTTCTTGACACACCTTTGTTCATGTTCCCCTTTAAAGTGGAGATAATGTTAATACTTACTCCGCATCTTGTGGCAGGAAAGTAACTAAGGTATTGTGATAAGCATGTCTGTTTGTCTGTCTGTTTGTCTCTGCCATCGCTCAGTCATACTCTGGAAACGTTGAAATTCATTATATATTTCCAGTTTTGCAGATGACGATATGATATGATACGATAATTATATATTTATAGTGCACTTAAAAGCTGATACAGTCAGCTTAATCTACTGCCATTATTAATGGCATTACGCTACAGCAGCAACCTTGCTGCCATGTAATATATGGCAAGCACCATTTCTGTGTGCTATCGATTGTATCATGTTGCAGATAATGGTGAGCAACAAGACTAGATGTGTCTGTCGTGCAACTGGTGCCAGATGCAAAGTATACAATGCAGTATTGTCTTGTTTCCATTACTATCAAACAACGATATATGAAGAGCTGCAAATTCATCACATTAGTGTAAGGCAAAAAGCTTCTCATAATATTTTATTGTAGTTTACTACTGTTGTATGCTATGCATAGGCGGCACCACTGAGTTACATGTGTTATGGCAAATTACATACACGCTGACGTGTGTTAACTGTGCAAGGACAACAGAGGACTTCATTTCCACTTTGTTTTACAGTCATTTAAAATGCCAAAAAGTCCACAATAACTGCGATACCATGTATTCTAGAAATGGTACTGCAAATGACTTTGTACCATATCAGTGACATGACAACTGAATTGCCATGCCACCTTATGTATGTGGTGCTGCCAATGTTATCTTTTGTCGTAATTATCACGAGCATCATACTAACCGGTGGACAAATGCAGTCTTCTGTCAGATCCTTAGTTTTCTCGGCTCCATCCTCACACCAGTGTTGAATACACGGATCACTTGGCTCCGTCCAGTCTCGTACCAATTCCTGAACCAAATCAACGTGTTAATGAACAACCACTATGAGGATGATTGTTAGCATATTACTTTAGTGAGCTAAAGCTTTTGATGTCAAATAGCCACAGTGTCTACCTAATAAACTGGCATTTATGTTTATTTAATTTTTTCAACCGCTGCTAAAAACTCAGTAAAATATGTTCTTCTTAATTTACGCCAAATGTTTTCTAATATTAGCACTCACAAAATACTCTGCAGAAGTAATAGTCTGAAATATTGATGGTCAGATCTAAATGCTGCTTTCTACTATTTCAAAAACACCATGTTTAACTGACTTGACTGTGCAATGCTATAAGGTTTAACAGTAATGGTTTTATTTCTACAAAAAATGATTGCGTATAAAGTATTACTCACAATACAACTGAATGTGCCATATTCTGTACACCAGCTGTAACACAACATGACAATTAGAGGTGACTGCTCTGTAACTAAATAAACAATACCAGCCAATATACTTGCTACACAAACACTATATACGCTTACATTCATACATTCATGGACCCTGCCGAGTTTCTTCGTTTTGTACAGTATACTGTATTGGCTGCTGTATCAGTAAAATGGTATCATGAAATTTACCCAAAAACAACTTCGTTTACGTTACCAAAAACATTATTACAAAACAATTTTTGTGAATTATGGCTTTCTGGACTATTTCCTGATGAAACATATATCTTTAATGACTTTTAAGTGATTAGTGGCAATGTACATTTGTTTATACGTCTTACTCTATCTATGTTGTCTTTTTTGTATGTGTGTGTACACACCAGCTGTAGCATGAATGGATGTGTACTTCATCGTGAACGGGAACTGAGTCTCCGTAGAAAACTTTCTCCGAGTCATCAGTTGGAAAGTTCTCCACCAGTCCGTCCAACTCTCTCCATCCGAACGTGTTCATTCCTGCTGCCGGTTCCTTTCCATGAACTGCCTTGTAAGTATCAAGTGTCACCACGCACTGAGACTCATTTGTTGGCATCGCTGGAGCTGGAGTACAATACAAAAGGGTCATTCACACTATGCACGGATATCTGCAAGCAATGTGAATGGCTCTTGTCAGTCAATCAATTAATCTGTTTATTTGACAAAAGAATTTAAAGACCACTGATATCGTCGTAAACACATGAATAAAACAACTAATTATAACGCACAAACATATCAAAATTAAAATTATAATGTGGTTACATTGTGTTCCATTTGCATCAAATATTAGTCTGTTTTCATAATATTTTCAGATAAAATGGTTCAAATGGTAACTGACAGTAACGGTACAAAAACACATTAGCCTACGTTTTACTTTTATGAAAGTAACTGATATTTAAATATACATACTTGTAGCAGCTGGTACACATTTACAACATTCTCCTGGACCAGGTTGCACCTGCATTTGATTCTATACATAACACACACAACCTCCAGTTATGCCATGCCAGTACAAAAGTGTTGATCAATATTTAAGAAAATTACGTGTTACATGAAAGATAACATTTATCGTATTATCCTATCACATTTGTGTCCATATTAGTGGCACAACAGTTGCCATACTAAATGTGTTGAAGGCATCGTCAATGTCATTATTATTGGGCCTGTAATGGTTATTAGACCACATTGCCAGCAATAATAGTTCAATGCAGACTACTGCCACAGATGACTTGATATAGCATGATCTGTCTGTTTATATCTGTATGTCGGTTAAACAGTGAGTGGTTCAAAAATACTGAATCAATCAAGATGGTGATTGGGGAAAAGACTTGCATAAATTCAAAGAACTGTGTTAAATAAGGGTAAGCAATGTAAGCTGGTTGTAACATTACTGTAGCAACTTGGTCATATTATTATTATTATTATTATTATTTGGCCCACCAGCACAAAGCCACATGCTGGGAATTAACACTAGACCGAAAGTCAAAATAGTTGCAATGGCACTTTATTACTATTGTTATCATTACATTATTGTTATTCTGACCGGTGGACAGTAGCAGTCTTTTTTGAGGTCCTTAGTTTTCTCGGCTCCATCTTCACACCAGTGTTGAATGCATGGATCACTTGGCTCAGTCCAATCTCGTACCAATGCCTGGACCACATCAACGAGTTAACAAGCAATCACTGTGAGGAGGATTGTTAGCATATTAGTTTAGTTGGCTGCAAGAAACCAATACTATCATCTTTTGCCAAATACCTTCATATTAATTTATGTAAAAATTTTGTCCAATCTTTGTTACAAAATACACTGCAAAAGTGACGACAATCAGATAAAGTGCAGTTTGTATTTCAAAAGCATGGTGTTTACTGTTGAACAGAATTGTTGTGCATGCCAAAAATTGTGCGCAAGTTAATTAAGTTACTACAGGAATAAAGAGTTGTGAACTCACAATACAACTGAATGTGCCATATTCTGTACACCAGCTGCAACACAATATGACAATGTGAAACTGCACCATAAATAAATAAACAATATTGAACAATATCCAAGCTATATATACTTATGTCATAGATTTGTGGACAATACTCTGTTAGAACACTATTTATTGTTTTCTTTTTCCTGTACAGCCAAGCATTTTCTATCATTAAACATCGTGAAATGTAAGCTGAAAAAATTTCATTACTAACAAAAACACAGAAAAATAAAGTTCATGCATAAAATGAATACTAAAATTCAGGACATTTCTGAATGCATTTTCCATCTCTTCCAGCAGATATGTGTAGACAATCTATGATTTTGTTGTTAATAAAGTACCATTATTAATTAAATAGTTTTTGATATATGCATCATGACACCTCAACTTCAACACTGATGGTCTTTTGAAACCGCCTTAAAACTTATTTTTTTTCCCGGTCCTTTCCATCACTCCCCTCGTAACTGTTAACATTATTGTTTTTTACACCGTGTACTTTAGAGGTTTAACAGTCTTGCACTTTAGGCCACTTTAAATAACTTTAATGTAATTTAACAAAATCACAGTAACTCTAAATGACGTATACAGTTATCTAACAAAATGCTTAATGTGTTTATGTTTTTATCATGGGCTTAGATATTTGTGTGTGTACACACCAGCTGTAGCATGGGTGGATGTGTACTTCATCGTGAACGGGAACTGAGTCTCTGTAGAAAACTTTCTCCGAGTCATCAGTTGGAAAGTTCTCCACCAGTCCGTCCAACTCTCTCCATCCGAATGTGTTCATTCCTGCTGTAGGTTCCTTCCCGTGAACCGCCTTGTAAGCATCAAGTGTCACCACGCACTGAGACTCGTTTGTTGGTATCACTGGAGTAGCTGTAACACAAATAGATGCATGAAGTTACTAAGTTTGCCACATATAACTTAATGAAAATGTCCACTCATTGGTGAATGACGTGTTCGGTGAGGCAGTCAACATTACACTATAGCCGATTTGCTTCACAATGAGAAAACAATCATAGATCAGTGTTTCTCTCTCATTTTGGAGATTTACAAAGTTCACCATAGCTTAGCTTTTTTCCATATATCAAAAATCACAAAAATACTTCTACAAAGACCAGTGATGACAAAAACCAAACATGTCGACATACATCTCAATGCATTTGTCATTTGTAAAAATAAGTGTGATTTGTAAAACAATTACCAGTTAACTATAAACTGCTGAATTAATCAGCCGGTAGTTCTGACCATTACCATCCAGCTGAAAATACATTTGTTGATGTGCTTAAATAATAAACTAACTTTTAAACAGAATAATTTGATAAACTGTAATAAAAATTAACATACTCATAGCAGCAGGTATACATTTGCAGCATTCTCCAGGACCTGGTTCTGCCTGTGTTTCATTCTGTTCAACATACAATTAAAACATTGAGAACCAGCGTTACTGATAATAATTATAAATGATTCAATTTCAGTGTTTATGGGCTGTTCAATTTGAGTTTTTCTAAGTTATTGAAACTGAGTAGTGGAATAAAAAAACTGGATTCACAAGATAATGTACAACCATATATAAATATACATGGACCTATAAACGCTAAGGAGCTGTATAGACACGTACATCAACACAGCCAGCACATCACTTCATAACTATATAAACTTTGCCTTTGAACTTTTAACCTCATAGATAGTGCATATTGAGCGACTGCCAAGCATAATATGTTTAATATATGTTACCAACATTGGTGTCGATAACTCAAGCTGTTTTCGTTTTACAGTGCAGGTAGACAGACAGACCCGCACACACATAAAGGTCACTGACAAGACTGATCACCCTATCCATGCCTCAACCTAGGTTACTGCTGACGTAGGTAGTAACGCAGGCATCAATATTGAATATTCATAATACAGTACTTAAAAAGACAGCAATAACTCGACCAATCTGCAATGAATGCTGACGTACTTGTAAATTACTGCCAAGCCAACCGTCGTTCTACTTTAATTTTATGTAATTTAATTATAACTTACTAACTTTATCATATAACACAATTAGTATAGCTCATTAATAAATTAGCATATCAGTACAATAACTGACCGGTGGACAAGAGCAGTCCTTTCTGAGGTCTTTAGTTATCTCGATACCATCTTCACACCAGTGTTGAACACATGGTTCACTCGGTGAAGTCCAACTGTGCACTAAATTCTACATCACATTCATGAACAAACATGACTGACAGCAGACTGGTTTAGTGGGTAATCAGCACCCGATGTTAAACAGACCTTTGTGAGACAGAGTATGTCTATAAGTACTTAGGTAAATAAATAACCACGATTCAGGAACCAGATTTTTAAGCATCTTTAAAGAATTGTAAGATTTGTCTTAGGTTTAGTTAAAGTTTTTAAAAAGTAAGTTTATGCATCAGTTCAGTTCTTAAAACATCCTAGATTATCTCAGGATTGGTTTTTAAAAATTTATGTTTATTATTACTTTGTCTTTAAATTTTACAAGTTCATTCATGTTCCTAAGACTATCTTAAAGTGTAGGCCAATCTTAAAACAATTCAAGAACTGAGCCCAAGCTCTAACATCTCTGAGCCATAATGGAATATTTTTTGGCAAAAATAAGCCTTTACGTTGTGCATGTTTTTGTGACATGTTACCACCAGTTTTCTATTGTCTGCAGTGATGACAGTGCTGAAATAATGTACTATTTTATTCCTACAAAGCTCTCTCACATTATTAACTGGGCAAAAAATAAATCCCTCTTAAAAAGCACTATTAAGCCTGATCCTATGTAACATGCTAACTGGTAAGATTACTACGTTAAACGGTTGTTGATTATATGACGTTAAAAGCACAACAAGTAACTAACTGAATGTGCAAACAACTTAACAAAAACATAAATTCACACTTACGATGCATGCAAATGTGCTCGATTCCGCGCACCAGCTACAACACAATAAAACATAATGTATTAGGCTTGCAAAATGTCATTTCATGTCAAAATAACATTTTTTAATATCAACTGTAACTGTCGATAGGTCTATTTGATTAGATATGAGCGTATGGCCTCAGATGTTCCACTAATATACTATCACATTACACACATAGTGCATAGAACAGACATTTTCCAAACTGTAGATGTCATCTGTCTGTCTCTGTACATGTGTGATACGCACCAGCTGTAGCATGGCTGGATGTGTACTTCATCGTGAACGGGAACTGAGTCTCCATAGAAAACTTTCTCCGAGTCATCAGTTGGAAAGTTCTCCACCAGTCCGTCCAGCTCTCTCCATCCAAACATATTCATTCCTGGTGTAGGTTCCTTGTCGTGAACTGCCTCGTAAACCTCAAACGTCACCACGCACTGTGACTCATTTGTTGGTATTGCTGGAGTGGCTGCAACAAACATAACTTCCTCTGCTAGTACAAATATAAGTTACTAAGCAAACATTCTGCCTATGTGCTACATACCACTGTCTCTCTCCACTGTACTTACAGGATAAGTATGTACTATCCATTTTAGTGATCTCAGATTTGTGTGTGTGTCTGTGTGTGTGTCTGTGTTTGCATATGTGTGTGTGTGTGTGCATGTATTATTGTTTCGACAATACTCTGCAATAAAATGAACTTTGACCAAAATATTCTGCACAATGGTTCATTTTGACTCTCTCTGGCTTAATGGTCCGTTTCGACACGTCAGAAAGTTTAGTCGTTTCGACATGGGGGCCAAATAAGACCCCAACTTCTTTCAGTAATATCTTTGTCAGTTCTGAAGATATCCCAGTGATTTTTACATTAATGCAAAATACGAAAACAGTCAAATTACATGGTTCCATCTTTCTATTTTTAAATTGTACAAAAGTCATAGTAATAAGGCATTAAGTATGAGCCTGTTTTTACGTATTCTCTACTGCGGTCTCTTAGTGACAGGTGTCTGCCACGCCCGTCTTCATCCTGGCCGTGGTTAGTCCCAGGCATTGACGCGTCACGGCAGGACGACCACACGCATACACTCCAGCAGCTGACTCTGTGGTAATTAGTGTCAGCCTGTTTCTCAGACCTCGGCTTATCTCCACGATCCTCCCATTCAGCGTACACGCCTGCTAATGCATGATGCTAGCAGCTATAGGGGTCGATTTTAGGTAGGTAGTCATAGAAAAAATTCATTAAAAATTCAATATTGCATCTATAATTATAGCAATTATACGATCAGTTAGAGAAATGATTTGTCTAGGACTAGCCTGAAGCATTTGAATTTATCTTGAGCCGT
>Ga0209782_1001161_pt1 | contig 13292 bp, 11 predicted proteins | sample WorMetmaBAHAMAS1_FD_187390 | JGI IMG/M metagenome (GOLD analysis project Ga0209782, IMG submission 187390) | Marine gutless worms symbiont microbial communities from Max Planck institute for Marine Microbiology, Germany - Inanidrilus... | ecosystem: Host-associated > Annelida > Digestive system... | reverse complement strand
AAGGTAATTTTAGATTGTTGAAGACTAACCGTAACATGATGCATTAAATATTGCAATGACGCCTGTACTAAGCTTACCGTCTTTCACCGGAAACAGAAATAACATAGATATATTCTTATATAACTGGCGCACCCTATTAACCATCGAGGCACGACTGCACTGTCCATTACTGGCTCCATCAGAGGCGTGTGAAGATATCTTTGTCGTTGTATGCCCAAAGTGTCTATACATGCGGCTGGCTGGTGTACTAAAATATATATGTAAATATATGTATATATGTCGATTCATTACGGCTGTTCGCAGCAAGCTCACCGACTGGCATTGTAGCTCAGCTGGGAGCGTGCTGGATTGCATTGCTGCATTTTCTGGGATCAAGTTCCGGCGGGTGAATTTTTTTCTATTGCACCAAATTATATTTCGGCTGTGGCTCTGCCCCAGACCCGCTGGGGAGCTTACATTGCTCCCCCAGACACCCTATCTCGATTTAATAAAGGAGCCTACCTTACTATCTACCAAATTGGTCCTATTAATGACAAAATGTCGCCTGTAGAGTTAGATTGATCCACAAAAAAACCGGACCAGACCAATTCAGTAATTTTATGTGACTTGGACCGGCCGATTCAGTACCTGGTCCAGTAGTGGCAAATGGCAATGAAATGTGCAGGGTTTCCTGCAGTTGGTGGTGGTAATTAGCTGGTAATCCAATCCCGCAGTAGTGTGAATGATGGCATCAGCACTGGTTCATTTAGGTATTGATCAAACTCAGCATGTACAGCAAACATCTATGTTGATAACAATGAGCCAATATCAAAGGAGTCATGCTGCAAACACTAATTACTGGTACTATTGGACCAGTGCCGATCTAGAAAAATAGACCGGTATCGATTCAATCTACAGTGGACCGGATGTGGTTCAGAATCAGTACCAAGATCTGTTCTAACTCTCTTCGCCTGGGGTTAATGCCTTCCCTCCACTATCATGCTTCACCAGTCAGCCTTCTAATCCTTCTTGTATTATCAAACATTGTGTCACCCATATATCCAAGGCGCATAGCCCAATTGTCTTGTTATTGTGTGTATACTATGTGGTGTTGTGCAGCTGAGTTCATCAGTAAGAGATTGTGATGCCATCCGACTCAAAGAAGAAGCGTGAACAGAAGAAGAAGGATGCTGCTAAGAAGCGCGATGTTAAGAAGCCCACATCTGCGTGTGATGCGGCAGCGAGTGACGGTGATGCTGCCTCTAAATTAACTGATGGTGATACAGCTGAGACTGTCAATGGAGATCAACCTGAGAGTTGTAATGGAGCTAATGAAGGTGAACTTTATGGTGTCAGTATTGTATGCTTTAACTTTATGTCTGAGTGACTCATTTAGTCTATGGGTCAGATGTCAGTGCTTGTAACCGTAAGTATTGTGGCACGATACAGCACTTCATGGATACAATGCATAATGATACAATACTTAACAAAATATCGCCATATGTCGATGCAGTATGATACAGAATCGATGTGCCTCACCAATCCAGCTCAAAAGGACGTCAAATACCACCCGCCATGCTGCAGGTCCCAGGAACGTGGCGGCCCAGTCGAGCGTGATAGCACTGTTGTTGCTATACACTATCAACCATGCACTGCAGCAGCGGTCAACTTGGTGACGTCATTTGTTCGAAAATTTCTTAGTTTGCCGCACCGTGTGTTTAGTGTGTGTGTGTGTGTGTGCTGCCATAAGTATCAGACTTCCGAGAATTGTCGCGTTGTCGGCATGGGAAGAGGCATGCCTTGTGAGCGGACCAACATTATACTCAGCGCAGGTCTGCCAGAAAAAAATCTTAGCAACTAATAGTTCATGCAGATGTATTGTATATGTGATGACTGCTGACTGGGACATCACGCGTGTGGTAGGAAGTGGGAAGGGAAGGGATGAAAAACTTGTGTCAAATGCAATAGTATGATATACGCCAACCTCCATCGTTGACTGATGGCACTGGCACTGGTCCGTCCAGGTAATGTTCATTCAGCATGTAGAATAGCCACCCATGTTAATAACAATGGACCATTCAGACATGCAGCCAACAGGTTGAACAGTTACTATCGGAGCTACAAAAATTGACCGGCACCAGTTTAATCAACAGTGGACCGGATATGGTCCAGAATTAGTAGCAAGATCTGTTCTAACTCTACGCAAAAGACGATGGATTCAGTGTGTGCCGTGAGCCATTGTAAACGCCAGCAGCCTTGAAGTTTCTTGTCAGTACTATATGCTGAGGCCAACTTAGCTGAACCCCCCTTCTACCATCAGTGAGAGTAGGTAATGAATATTAGCTTAGTTAGTGTGGGCAGAGTGAGACTTCTTGCATCTGAGTGTGGTTCTAGCTGCAGTTCATCTCCAATGATTATTGGTGTAGGCAGTGGATGGCAATGTAATAGATTGTGTGTATTTGGCTCATAGTTGCCAGTCAATTGTAACTTATGCACAGCACTGCTGGTTAACATCCATACATCAGCCTTGGCTGTTGTGAGGTATGCTGTGGTGATTAGAGCATCTTATAGCCATAGCAAATGTGAAAACTTTAAAGTGGAAATGTTTCAGATAGTTAATGAAGAACATACAATGCTGGAAAGTAGTTCGTTAAAAATTTTATTAGCTTGCTGTTTCACATTTATCAGTATTTCGTGCAAGTTAAAAGTTTATCCAAACCCCTTTAATTTGTTTTATAAATTTTTTTAGAACATGATAGGGATGATGCAGCATCCCTTGTAAGAAGCCTCACCCCAAAAGTTATTTAGTATATCAAGAAAGGATAAAGTCCAATTGGTAATATACTCGGATGCCATCAGTTTTGTGAGTTCCATTTTCCTTCTGTGCTTTAATGATGTTGTTTCAGTGGCAGCCTCAGGAATGGCACTTGGTGTGTAAAATGTACCTTAGTTATCCCAACAACCTGGCCCAATCTTGAATAACTATGGAAGAGAGGACTACTTAAATAGAGTTAGAACGATACACAAAAAAACTGGACCAGATCGATTCATTAACTTTGTCACATGAACCGGCCAATTCAGTACCTGGTCCAGTAGTGGCAAACAGCAATGAAATGTGTCATATTTCCTGCAGCTAATGGTGGTAATTATCTGGTAATCCAATCCTGCAGTTGTGTGAATGATGGCATCGGCACTGGTTCATCTGGCCGTTGATCAAACTCAGCACGTAATCACCCACATTGATAGTGACAAACCTGTGTCAAAGGAGACATGCTGCAAACACTAATGGTACTGTTGGACCATTGCAGATCTAGAAAAAAAGGCCAATACAGATTTAATCTACACTGGACCAGATGTGGTTCAGAATCAGTACCAAGATCTGTTCTAACTATACAAGTGAAAGTGGCAGTAGTGAATGTGTAGTGTCTTGTAACGGCTTGTCCGACACTGTGATTACGTGTCACAGAAGTGGATGAGTTGAGTGGTCGGATGGAAGACCTGTATGCGGTGTCATCACAGAGAGCCGTGACTGGAACTCTGTCGTCTCATCCCGACTGCCGTGATTTGCACATCGACAGTCTGTCAATCACATTTCATGGCACCGAGCTTCTTCTTGACACTCGCCTCGAGCTTAACAACGGACGACGTTACGGCCTCATTGGACTGAATGGCTGTGGTTGGTAACTTGATGATGTATGATGTTATTTCACTGGCAAATGCCCTTCAAAACTGATTCTACAACATCAGGGATCCCAGTGACCTGGAACGTTGGGGAATTTTGTTGTGTGATGTTATGGCAAGGGAAAAGGCGAAGTGGAAATGATTGCATACACAGTAGATTGTATGAATCATGTAATGGAAATGTGGGGAGGAGAAGCTGGTTAAAATTACCTAAAACATATCGTCGCACAAGGTCGAGGAATATTTCAACGTAGTTAGCGATAGTCAGGAATTTCGTAAACAACTTTTTCATTCAAATTTTGCTGACTGTGTTGGGACTTACTCCATAACTATCGATATATAACATGACAGATATGCTTTAGGTGATTAGTCGTCTTCTCCTTCCATTCATAAACCTTTGTTCGTTCGTTCTGTAGGAGGTGGCGATAGGCTGTTGGCAGTCTTTCGACGTGCCTTAGCCACCGCCAGCGCCGAGGCCTAGGCTTGGCCCAGTACGCTTCCCCTCTAATCCTGGGCTTGTACTGTATATTTATAGAGCCCAGCTTAGCCAGCGGGTTTCTCTGGCAAGGTGCCAAAGTGCGGCTCTCCTATAGCTCCGCTGGCCCCTGTCATCTGTTATCCACACCGGCGGCTCTCACCACACCCAGACACCCCAATCCGGGTGTGATGGCCTGTTACATTTGTAAAAGGACACAGGCGAACCCTCTGTACCTGCCCAAGAATTTAATCTCATAGCATGCAGACAGAAACCTGACTTGACATACCGGCAGCAGCGGGAGTTGGACCCACGCTGCTGAGCTAGCCAGCCAGGCCCACTGCACTGAGCCATGTAGGCAGGTTTTGCACAAACCTTCTTTTGTCACCAATTGATTTTATTGACATAATGCAACTAAAAGTGGAAAATCAGCACCTAACAAGATAGATCGGTGTCTTGGTTACCTGCATGCAAAAACCGACCTAGATTATAGTATCCTGTAATCCAGAATTCCATGAAGGAAACGAATTGAGTATTGAAAAATGTGGAGTTTTGCACTTCGGCTTTAAAGACTCACATGTCATGCTGTCATGCTTCTTATAACAACTATATCCAGTTAGCAAATCCTTCTTGGTTTTCTTTTTGTTGTTCTTTGGAAGAGAATCTTCAGGGACAGATGGCACGTGTAGAGCGGGTGTTATGTTGTCTGGCAGGGAAGTCCAGTTTACTGTCGGCGCTGGGCAACCGTGAGGTTCCGATCCCGGACCACATCGACATTTACCACCTGCAGCATGAGATGGCGCCGAGCGATACGACGGCATTGCAGTGTGTGATGGATGTGGATGCGGAGAGAGTTCGACTGGAACACGAGGCAGAGCAGCTTGCAACCATGACCAGTGACGGTACTGTGACATTTCTGTGTTACCGTTGTTGTTGTCGTACAAGCAGCAGCTGTGACACACTGATTAAGACAAGACCCGAACATCGATAGTTGTGCACATTGCTGTGGGTTGTATGATTTCTGAGATATCAGTTGCCAAACGTATATGTGCCGAATGCAATTTCGGGCACTTAACCGGTATCATCGGAGCAGCCTGCCAATTTTTGTGTTTGACTGGCAAGATATGACTTTTTATTAGTATAGTGATCTTATGTTGTTGAGTTGAGTTTTTAAGTGTTGAAATTCTACAGAACCATAATCTCGTCAATCAGAATAAGTGGAGGAACAAGAAGAATGTCACAGAGTATTTATAGAGACACTTTTACTTTGCATCCTGGATAATAATTACGGACTCACTTTGGGTGTAATTCTAATATGAGCGTATTGGCGTAAGGGCCTAAACATGCTGGCCACAGTGACATTGGGTGCTGCCGGTGGTTTGAGTATCTGGACAGCTAAGACTGACAGACAGACAGAGGGACCAACACCATAACAATGCTTTACACCTACTGCTATTGGCACAGTCAGCGTAATAAAGTCGATGGCATTAGGAATGAAATCTAGCTATAATTGCTCAGTGATAGTGAAGTGATAGTGAAAAATTCAAGAGTTTGTCTCAGACTGTGAAGGTCTACTTGCACACAGCTCAACTAGTTGTAACCGCCAGTCAATTAACCCACCATCCAATATTCATCAGTATCGGCTGATGTATTTATGTGACCTACTGTTGTCATGATGACAGTGCTGAGACAGCACATCTTACACAATAATACCAAAAATATGTTATAAATAGGAAAATATAGAAATAAATGTGAGACCCAAATGTATATGGCCTTAAAAACGACCTTACTAGCCTGCTGTGTCCTCATTTTGCAAACGTTTTTGTGTAGACACTTTTAAACAGTGAGTTTATTGTAGCATGATGGCTACGGATGTCTGCTGGCATGGGTCTGCATGTCGACTCAATTGCTTAGGTTTTCTAGTTATTACTGAAGTGACATGTTCAAGCCAACTGCATGTAAGGTAAAGCAGTGTATAGCAGTTTGTGCTTAAAACCCGCACTGCATGCCGTATGTGATCACACAGAGCTACCTGCCACCCAGTAAAGGCAGCGTCTTCCGCCCTTACCCTGGCCAGTTACAACCGGTACTCAATTTATCCACCAGTTAAGGATGAAAGGCTGAGTAGACCAGAGACGATTCAGGTAAACTGTTTACCTGAAATCTACAAAAGTGTCAGCTGTACCAGGTGTCAGCTGTCCGACTAGGTGCAGTAGGTGTAGGTGTGAACAACTTGCCCACAGTTGTTATGTGACTGGTTTCAGCGGGATTTGAACCCATGTTTTTCAAACTGAGTCGAACGCGCTATCCGCTCGGCCATCACGCCACCATGTAGCTGTTCTGTGGCATTCTCTGTGATCATGCTACTGCTAGTGTGGTGTCGAGACTGCAGTGATGTCCTGACTAGTAGTAATTACTACTACTGGCAGTGCTGATGCTGTTCATGTCTAAGTGAAAGAGTAACGCTACTTGTTTAATGACCTTCTCTCTGGGACGGGGCATCAGTTGACCGATATGGTATAGTCGCAACTATGTGCTGTCGACAGAGGCGCATGAAACGCTGTTGGATGTCTATGAACGTCTTGAAGAACTGGATGTGAACACGGCCGAAATGAGAGCCGCCGAGATACTTCACGGCCTTGGCTTCTCCGCAACAATGATGCAGGAGAAATGCAAGAACTTCTCTGGCGGCTGGCGAATGCGCATTGCTCTGGCACGGGCATTGTACATCCGACCGTCGATGATGTTACTTGACGAACCAACCAACCACCTTGACTTAGATGCCTGTGTTTGGCTTGAGCAGTATCTCAAGAGGTATGATTCTGCAGCTTACCGAGTCAGGACGTTTAACAGTATACTGTAGATTGTGTGAAAAATATCTCTCAGCATGTAATCAGTTCTTCGTAATGTCTCGAGAAAGTTATATGTTATTGACTTGTGCAAAAATATGGTTAAGTTGTGGATGCCAGAAGTTTAAAACTCTATTGCATTATGAATTGCTGACAGCGATCATAGAAAAGTGATGTTGAACTTGAAAATCTCTTTGAAAAACAAACCAAGTTTGTTAAGTTCTGTGTGTGATGTATTTGTTTAGCTATAAGCGGATACTGATTGTGATTTCACATTCGCAAGATTTTCTCAACGGAATCTGTACCAATATCATTCACATGCACCTACGCAAGCTACGATACTACGGCGTGAGTTACTTGTAACTGTATCTGTCTCGTGTTGGAAGAAACATGAGTCTGTATTTGTTCTACTCTATGTTACTAGTGGCAGTATGTGTGATATCAGTCTTTGTCTTGTACTCGCAGATTGGTCCTGTAGTCTTATTTATCTTATTCCTGTGATTCTTTTTTCTTTCTCTTGTTATTGTTATTAAGTATGAACTAATCATATTGATGCTTAACATTTTTAAAATGTTGCAGGGGTACTGAACACAGTCACGGTAAAAACTCGATCAGAACACAAAAGTTTTAAGTCCTTGACGGCATTGTTGCTAATGATCGTAGTAATAATAATAATGGCAAGTAAGTGCCTCCGTTTTTAGCGCGAGATGTAATATATACATCTCACGCTTATGCTACGATGTGAGTGTCTGTCTGTCTGTCTGTGACGGAAGTGCATTGGCGCATTATGGCGAATTTAGGTTTCAAATTCCGATCCAAATTTACCGTACATTCTGGTCGCGGGGAGGGGTAATCTAAACAACAACATTTTGCGCTATGCTAGCCACTGCTAGGCCCTCTTGTTAGCTAATGCAGAATTGGAGATTCTTACTTGACTTGTGTGTTTGCATAATATGTGTGTAGGGTAACTATGACCAGTACGTGCAGACAAGGCTGGAACTTGAAGAGAATCAGATGAAGAAGTACAACTGGGAACAAGATCAGATTGCACACATGAAGGTTTACTTGCTTTCTCATTCGTGCAGTTGTGTTGCATTGAGCCTGTCTAGTTGATTGATGGATTGATACGTCTGTATTGTTGAACGTTCGTATCTCTCATCTCATCTGAGCTCAGTGCACCGTGAAACAACCCAGTTAGTCATGGCTGCAAGCAGTCGTAATGAAGTAGGTGGCATGGTCTGTACTGACTGATCACAGCCATGGTGAACTGGATCACTTCACAGTGCACTCACTTCAGATGAACTGAGATGAGATGAGTGATACGAATGATGCTTTTTTGACATTGCCGATTACTGATCGTCTCGTCTACATCATTCATCATATTCGCTTCTTGATGAAATAACTTTTTAGGCTTGGATATCTGTGTGTATGCTAAATTTGATCTTGACCTTTTGCATGTATATGGGATTGGAGGTCAGAGGTCAAGGTCAAACTCCAAGAGTGAAGGTCCACATGCAGTAGGTAACATGGTCGGTCTGAGGTAGATCCTTAATTGAGCACAGTTTTTTTTACTTATTTATTCTGCATTGTATTGAGACAGTGTCTTACAATCTGACAGCACTTTTTTCAACCAGCATATTTGACAATTTTTTGTTTCTGTTATTTTACCATTCAGCTAGTTTATACTTAGGTCAGTTCAAAGAGTTGTATTGTAATGTACACTGTGTCTCAAAAAAACGACACTGACGTTGCACACTATAACTTCAATGAACATCAACCGATCTTGCTAATTTTTGGCACAGATATTGCTGAGTGAGTACGCTATCGAATGGTGATTTGCTATCCCACCTCTCCTAACTAATGTCTCTCCACTACCTGGGGAAACATAAACCCCGGAAATTGGATCTTTTCAGTCATGCTGTCTACTGTGACTGCTTTGGCTTGCTACATTTTCGACACTTATCAACCAATTTTGATAATTTTTTTGTAGACAGTAAGGCCATAGTATTAAGTACAGTGTACACGTATTATTTTTCGCTTGGCTATTTTTGTATAACACCAGTTTGTCAACAAGATCAATGTTAATAGCTGTGCAGGTACTGTGTCATCTGCTGCTACCAGAACAATGTTTGACCCACCACGTAACCCATAGCTTTTGCTATGTTGTAACACTGGTAGACAAGGCCAAAGTTCCAGCTTTTGCTGGGAAACTCTCTGACTAAATGCTTACTACTTTTGCCCTTTAAATCATTATTAATGAGAATCTTATCGTCTTCAGTAAACGGCACCTACAAACAACCAGTGACGTAAAAATGCGTTGTTTTCACCCTTGTAATCTCTCAGCAAATTAAGGAAATAATAGCAAACAGACATGAGTTATTATTTACTGCCAAATATTATTAAAATTGGTTCATGATTGTCGAAGATATAGCAAGCAAGCCAAAGCAGTATCATTTTCGGTATACAGCATGACTGAAGAGACCCAATTTCTGGGGTTCATGTTTCCGCAGCTAGTGCAGAGACATTAGTCAGGATAGGTGGGATAACAAATTATCGTTCGCTAGCAACGTCTCTGCCAAAAACTACGAAAATTGGTTGATGTGCATTGAAGTTATAGTATGCTATATCAGTGTCGTTTTTTTAAAGAAACAGTGTAGTGTAGTGTGTGCAGCAGTATTGCAACTGGATAATGTTGTGTATGCATAATCAGAACTATATAGCGCGATTTGGCCACGGCAGTGCAAAGTTGGCACGTCAGGCCAAGAGCAAAGAGAAGACGTTGAAACGGATGGTGGAAGGTGGACTGACTGCTCGTGTTGCCACTGATAAGGTATTGCTTTGCATTGCTCACATGTAAGCACAGGTGTTGTCTTTCATTAATGTTAATTGAGCTCTGATGGCTGCCCATCATTGCGTCTTATCATGCTATGCTGTTTACACGGAGTAGAATACAAGGGTGATTCCAGGCTGTTCTTCTGGTTTTCGGCCACCCAGCTTGCCCGTATTTGCCTGGCGAGCTGCCACGGACATCTTAACTGAAGTGTTTTCTATGAGTGAGCATACTGCTTGGAGGTCGCTCGTGGAAACAGCAACGTCCATTCAAGCACAAGTCACACGACGATGATGATGATCATGATAACACTTACAGTTTAATGTCAGTCAGCAGTTGACGAGAAACTTTTTTACTAGCACTACTTTTTGTATTCTTATTTTGTAATTGCTGCATTTTAGCCGGAGTCAATTACAGGCGGCTTATTCTGTCTTTCAGCCAGGCAACAGCTTTGATTGATAGATATATTTAGTTAACTTTTTAGGCTTTATATCCCACTAGACATAAAATAGGTCATTTTGGAGTTGTTCTAAACAGCCAATCTCAGCACTAGAACGCCATTAACTTTTCTGTGCACGATGCTGTAATTGTTCATCAACAGCTGCTCCTACAGGCGTGATATGCCACTGTGTGTATTTCACAGAATCTGTCGTTCTACTTCATGGACTGTGGTGAAATCCCACCGCCTGTCATTCAAGTACAGAATGTCAGTTTTCGCTACAAGGACGGCGCTGTATGTACTTTGTAACACAGTTGTTAACCAACGTTATTTTTCCGATTTTCCCTTTTTTCTTGTTTTTCTTTTTGTTACTTGGTTGCTGAGTGGTTTCTTAGCAGCAGAACATAATGAGTGATGAAAGTAATTGAAACAACACCAACAAGCAGAGATTTGTAGAAAGGAGGCTTAGGCTGGAAATGTTGTTAAAATTTTTGTTTAGAAAGCTTTCTTTTAGTTATAGTACATTATGCGGTGGATGATTCTGCAAAAGAGAAGCTGGAACAGGTATTCGATACAAGCTGTTTGCCGCAGCTTTTGTGCAGTCTCCTTGTTGCAACTGTCAGTTAGGTACACTACATATAATAACTGCGATACCAGTATGATGACATGGTGTTCTAAGTAATAAAGGAAGATAATTGTTGGTTGAAAACTTGCAACTTGGTTGTATCGTCCCTGGGAGGAAATGGGAATGGAGAGGAGGAAAGGTGAAAGGAAAATGGAAAGTGGAATAGAGGAGTCAAGAATGGAGGGAATAGGGGAAGAGATGGGAAGGGAGATGAGAGTGAGGAAAGGAAGTAGAAGGGGATTGGAGGGGAGGGAGGCAATGGAATGAACATCTAGTGTATTTCATTACAAATTTCATCTTGATTAGTGTATATTGTCAGTCCGCAGGTTGAAAGGTTCTATGTTGTGTTTTCAGCCGTTGATCTACAATAACCTGGAGTTTGGTATTGACCTCGACACCCGCGTCGCACTTGTTGGTCCAAATGGTGCTGGGAAGACAACACTGCTCAAGCTCATTGCTGGCGAGGTTGGCTTACTTACTTTGCACTCTGAGCTCACTTACCTTTACTTTCTGTCTGCATTGCAACATTGCGACTTTAATGTTTATTATCGTAATGCGTAATATTAAGTGTAAAACATTCCTGTTAATAATTGTATTCTTTCTAGTAGTTGTATATTATATTATATGATGCCTTCAGTGCTGTGATTGTTTGTCGGGCAGCGGGACAGGCATCTGGCGTGTAAAAGTTGTGACCGGTGGGGTGCTGGCATCGTTATCTGTCTGGGGCGAGGTGCCGACTTGCATATGGGCAAGCTGATGCCACTGCCACTCACTGGTTCTTGCTTAAGTAAAATTCAGTTTGGTTTTACCTTCCCGGTACGGTCTGACCCAGGTAGTCCCAGAAAAAGGGCCGTTAAATGGGTGTTGTTGTTGTTCTGGGAGTTACATGCCTTTATTACTTTGACACTGTTGATTGGGTATCAGGTAGACCGTCTGTAGACAGTGATGATGTTTTGACGTGATTATTCCTCTGGAGCAAACTGCAAATGATTTCTGTATGGTCAAGCTGATGATATTGCCACCCATCATCGTTTGTGTTATTAGAATCGAGAATGGTTTAATTTTCTGGTGCTGGTTTACCCTGGTTGTCCTGGAAAAGAGGCTGAACTAGCACCAGAAGATTAAACAATTGTGGATTTTAATAACACAAACGATGATGGGTGGCAATATCATCGGCTTGACCATAGAAAAATCATTTGCAGTTTGCTCCAGACAGATAATCACGTCAATACGTCATCACTCTGTACAGATGGTCTGTCTGTCTGATAGCCAACCAACAGTGTCAACAGTGGTTCTCCTGGAAAAGAGTCTGTCAACTTCAGCGGGTTTCAGTCTGTTGGAATTGTTGTCTGTACCGTGTCTATGCTGTATTATATGGTGTTATTAATTATACACAGTGTCTGTTTGCCATATATGTGCTATGTCTACACTGTGCTCGAGTGTATTTGCACCATGTTTAACTATGTTGTGCATAGATTCACCCGACTGACGGTTTAATACGGCGACATTCACATCTCAAGATCGGCAGATATCACCAGGTCTGTTATTAAACATGCCAACGTCTGTGTTTATATTTGACAATAGTTCATACAGTAACACGATAATGAACAACTGAACCACAGTGAATGTACTGTCCTGCTGTTTAAAGCAAAGTGTTTCGTGTGAAAATAGCACGTGATGACAGGATATAAGTGTGACGTCACAATAACTATGCTGTGCATTGTGCAATGGCGTGAAATGATGTTAACTGCTGTTGCGTAAGACCACAGCAGCTGCTGATGTTTTTTTGTTTGTCATGCACTAAGCCACACTGCCACTTTCTGTTTCATTATTCCACATTGAGCCAGCTACCCTGTGAGAGGCTAACTGCAACCAGTCACCTTTTAATTAACCCTGTACTTGGGACGACCCAGCTAAGTCAGTACCAGATAAATATCACTCTTGACATCCAGTCGACTGATGTACATCCCTCATATACTAGGAAAAATCACTTCTAGACGTCATACTTTACCACAGCGGAGAACCTTTGCAACTAGTTGTAGCAAGCCTTTCTACAGGTCCATCCAACAGTGTCATTGGAACTCACAGCACTGATGTGAACCAGGAAATCGACTCACCATTACTGTCCACCATCTGTCTGCCGAGAGGAGATTCCACACAATTGTGTTGGATGGCCTAGCGAAAAAGGCGGTCAGCACTGCATTTATAGGCCCTGAGCCGGTTTTTGGAGTGCCCATGTGCTCGATGAGGGCTGCCGCCCGGGCTTGGGCACACAGCGAGCAACAGCGACTGTGGACAGAAAACACCACATGCAGACAGGCCAAGATGTTCTTAAAAGGGCCTGATTTAGCAGTGACGAGGTATGCACTGTCACTCAGGCGGCGAGATATGCACTGTCTTGTCGGCATTATAAC
>Ga0209782_1001159_pt1 | contig 13302 bp, 9 predicted proteins | sample WorMetmaBAHAMAS1_FD_187390 | JGI IMG/M metagenome (GOLD analysis project Ga0209782, IMG submission 187390) | Marine gutless worms symbiont microbial communities from Max Planck institute for Marine Microbiology, Germany - Inanidrilus... | ecosystem: Host-associated > Annelida > Digestive system >... | reverse complement strand
AGACAGTATAGTGTTTGTCGATCAGTCACAGTAACACTATAACACATCGGAAAACAGAGAATTGATCACCAAATATGCAGAATAATATTTTAACCATCCTCAATAACGTGCAGTACAAAGCACAGAGCTAAAACTAAAAAACAGATCTACACACCTCAACATATTTGCACTAACATCTAACTAGCAACGTGCAATTACAGAATGAGTAACTGAAACAGCAAGCCGGCAATCGCCAAAGTGATAAAACCGTGCGATACTAAATCAGTGGCAACGTTAAAGCAACAGTAAAGCAACTCCGTGCTGCTACCATAACCACATCAATCTACGGTGAACTGTAACACCGTTGAAACAGTCTGTAAAACTTAACAATATGAAGTGAAACCAAAATATTTTTCACACTCGACCTAAAAATAGGTAAGTTCTTCCCAGATAATTATTACTTAGCATGGTTACTAAAGAAATTAAATCAAATGCAGCAAAAACCGGGGCAGTTCTAGCACCTGTAGTTTGGGGGGCCAGTGGGGGACATGGGTCTCCGAAGAAAAAATTTTGTTGGTTATATGTACAAATATGCAGTTTTTGACATAAAACTAGCATACAATCGCTAATTTTCCATCCCATTTGTCCAAATGCACTTACCAAAAATTTCACTTAAAGGGGCCAGACCTCTGCTGGGGGGGCATGCCCCCCTAGCCCCTCCTTAGAACAGCCCCTGGCAAAAACACAATAATTGGAAGGACTATAACTCAAGGCAATCATAACAAGCTACAGTATATGCCATGCCACAGTCAGTTCATGGCAGATAGGGTCAGTATGTCAGACCAGCAGATTTTTGAGTTTCAGTACCCGTACTTATCATACAATTCTTAGTAGCAGCCTCTTACAGTAGAGGCCTATAGCTGTCCATTTGTTTTTTGCCAGTAAAGTTCTAAAGGTTCTGCAAATTTGATAAACTTTGGGATTTGTGCTTTATAAATGTCATTAATAATCATTAATAATATTCAACATCATGTTTACGTCAGACCAAGAGGTCAAAGACCTTGTTTGGTGTCAGGTCACAGGTCAATTAGACCTGTTCCAAATGTGAGCATGGTCAACGGAATAAGTTTGGAATTCTTTGTTTACAATGTGTCCACATAAATGACACTATGAAGTCATGCAATGAAACCAATGACTCTCATCCAATCAACTTAGTAATTATACTACAAATATGCAAATGGTGTCCATATGTGGACGCCGCACATATAACTTTGCTGCCAATAACGTGAATATATAGTACATGTATAAATATCCCAAAACGAATATCTGTAAAATCAAATTTCACTCACACACATACATTTAGCTCTATATACACATACATAATTCACACATCACACTCAGTAACAGAGCCAGAATTTTAGGTATATCAAGCAGAGAGGAAACATCTAGGAGCTGTTATTGTTATTATTATTATTAAAAAGAAACTGATTATAGTCACACTTCACAAAGTTGCAGGGGCATTGTTAACCAGGAACAGTGGAATCATATGAATTCACTGGCAGGTAGTTGCCACGTCTGATTAGAAAGTGTCTGGGGACGGGTGATAGAAAAATGTTAGATTTTTTGTCTGAACTCCGAACCTTTTTGCATTCTGTAACATGAAAAAAGTTTGTAATGCCTGTATCTGACAGTCACTAATGTAAGTCAAGACAAAATAACATCGCTTGAGTAGGTTCAGTACAACAGCTAATTATTGTCTATGACATTGATCATACAGTCAAACCATTCGCTACATTAATGGAGATATTCTGCATTATATGACAGCAAGCAAAACATAGCGAAATATGTTTGATGAAAAGTAACTACACAGACAATGTGAGAATAGAATACAGCCACATAATGTGAATTTGCAAAACATAGATTAAAAAATTGGAAATAAATTTGAATAATGCAGAAGCATGTTTCGGTATGTGACGGTGAAACTTAAAAAGTTTGTGGCGTTAAAAAAATGTGGCAGATGGCTTACGCATACGCAAAGTAAGTTATCAGAGAACTATAAAAATTAAAAACCCTGTAAAAATCTTGGAGCTTTGTATCGCATGGCTGCAGTTCAAATGTGGAAGTAGCCATCATTTCATTAATTACACCAGCAAATAATACAGGTTCAACGACTATCGTCTGATCTTACGTCGAAGCATTTCTAACATCACGTGCTGCTGGCAGTGCTATAACTCACAATGTGTGGCACCGCAGCAATACACACAAATGATCATACACTAATATGCCACACTAAACACACTTCTCATAGTATTACTGACCAGCTACAAGAATAATACATGACTTTACTGCTTCACGACAGTAAACATGACATTGTAAGCATTCTCTCGTGGGTGTTTAGGTACGAACGACAAGCTCCAGTGACTGATTCCCATGGTCAGCGTCCTTCCATACGCCAGGCAAATCACAAACTGGATTTCACGTGTTCTTCACCCGTTAACTAACGGAAGGGATGGCAGTGTTCCTTTTTACGTCAGCTTTTCAACACCATTACAGCAGAGTCTGTGGGTGATGACAAAAATGAGAACTAATCGTAAGCAAGCAGCACCAGCGACTATTATCACAAAGATGAATACATGTGCAGCTGCTGAAGCAACAGCAACTGAGAGCAATAACTGCTAGACGTTGTGCAAATAATGATTGTGATACATAAACACCACAAATTCATCGGCATCACTCACCGCAGGCAGTTCTTAGATGTTCTAAAAGGATCATGAATGTCCGTGTGCCAGGAATCAATGAATGATATTTTTCATACAAGCACAAAAACTGCTGGCTGACAAATTTATGCAAAGTTATGTGACACATGACGACGCATCACGACAGATTAGTGCTTAATGCTGCTTTCAATACAAACCAGATTATATCATGCGATTCACGTCATATGCAAAGTAACATATTCTGTTAGATGGTACCACTGAATAATGAATACCAAAAACACGTGTCGGTAATTTACTGATGCATCAGGATTCAGATCAAACGTGTACAAAACAATATATGAACTCTTTCATATCCTATGCATACTGGTATACTGCATGTAAGAAAAGTTTCAGCTTTAGTGTCTGATAAAGTAAAGATCAACAAACCATGACACTGACCCCAGTCAATAATCCTCAGTACGCTATTGATGGAGAATACAATACAACATATTTCTTCCAGTGCCTACCATCATCAGTCAGCCGGCAGTGAGTGGTGAATGAAAGTGTGAAGCAAGTAGCTGTGTCAATCTGTAGCCAATTGTGGTACAAACAACGTACAAAATTCTATAAAACAGCGGCGCAGTCGGTCGGTCGCCAGACAACAGTTGTTCTTTCTCTCTGCTTGCTGCCAGTGCTTGCTCGGCTTGCAACGCTCAATAGACGACCACCGACACATCCCTGTCACACACAGACAACCATTTCTTACCACCTTGCTGCAACTTAAGACTTATTCTCACTATATTGAGCATCCGTTGCATCTACTTCTAGACCAAATAGGCCACACCGGTGAATTCATTGTGATGCAGTACCATTCACCAGAGGGCGCAAAGCACAACATAAATCACTTTACTGTGACACATACACTGTGTTTAAAAAAACACCCCATGACTTTTGGTCATAACTTCTGTGAATTCTGACCGATTTTCACAACTGTTTCACTGTCAGATTCCCAAGAAATCTCTATGTATCTATATTAGATATTTCCACCTCAACTTAACTATGGTGCTACATTACCCTGTGAAATTTGAAAATTCAAAATAACTGCCCACCCTTTATGCCGACTGTCAGATGCCGGCAGCACCCAACGGTGGAGTAGTGAGTACAATAAGGCTGACAGACAGTTACTTACTGATCATCTTCGTACGACATTGCAGCGTCGTCGCCCGACTGATCCAGCTCACAGCCAAAGTCGAGGTCATCAAAGTCCTCAGTGGAGCCATCCACCGACTCACTGCACCGACACACAGTAATATATACATCAGTGACAACAACGACGGCTACAGCAACCGTTTCATATAAGCACTCATGGATGACTCGATGTTCTACACTGTTGTTAAAAACGGACCCGTTATATTTTCAAATGAATTCCACAAATATTAGTGAATATTAATAATTTTTAGTCTAGTGAATTTAAAAAGAGTCTTCAGTCTTCCGGCAGGTAACTGATGAGTTTGATAAAACTGAGTACCAGCTTACTTTATTTCAATGGCAGCCATCTACATCGGATGATGCTAATGAAGGAAATAGGTCTGTGCAAGGAGAATTGTATTTTATTTTTAAATCAGTAGGAGTTTAAATCTTTTGGAGCTAACAGCATGACGAGTAAATAAATTTATAAAAAAAATGATTAAAAACCACTCTAAATGATTTATGAAACATTATAAAGAACAACTGCAGCATGCATCTGAGTGCAATATCATATGGCATACAGCAGTCAATGAGTCAATTGACGAATGGACTGAGACGATGGTTCTCAGCTTGTGTCCATGCAAACGGGTGCCATTTTGAACATCTGCTGTAATACTGGATGAAACACATCCTCTTTCAACATTTTAATGTTGAATGGCTGAACATTTCATAATGTGTTGTAATATCTTGTTACAGTAATGCAGGGGTCGGTTTTCAATACACAGGATAAAATAGCTGCTATGGAATTAATCTAAGCTGGTACCCTGTGTTATCAAAATTTTCAACCTATACATGTAAACATTGGAGACTCTTTGTATAGATTCAGTCTACCAAAAATTCCATGTGTTGGCTGCAGTTTTAGCTTCTAAAGCTCCGCGTTGCTGGTACCTGCATTTATTAATGATTTACCATTATAACTGTGTATGTAAGGAAATGAGCTACAAACCACTTCAATGGCTACAGAAAACATATAAGTCTGGGAGTCAGGTGACCATGCACATGGTGACTACAGCCTATTAGGTCCGGTTTTTCCACAGCAAATTAATCTCCCGTTAATTTAATCCGGCAGATAATGATCAATTTACTCAGATGTCGTTTTTCCACCGGCAGTTCGTCAATTAAATCTCAGGTGGAAAAATGACATCTGAGTAAACTGATCATTATCTGCCGGATTTCATGCCAGATTAAATTAACGGGAGATTAATTTGCTGTGGAAAAAAACGGACCTTAGTGCTGTAGAAATAGTCACACCGACTGACTTACCTGTAGTACAGACTAAGTTAGCAAGTAAGAACGTAAGTATAATTTGTAAACGTGCACAATGGTCAGCCTAGCCAAATCTCAGGAGCAAAGGGAAAGGCACTAAGTGGGTTGGAAAGGCTTCTAGAAATAACGGATCTTGAGATAATGGCAGGGCTGGTACACATTCACAGACCAGGAGGAAGAGAGTTTCAGACTGTCAGAGCTGCAATGCTAAAACTGTGGGAACCAATAAAATGTGGACAAATGGGGTGGAGAGCATACTGGTATTTGACAACCCAAGAAAACGAGTAGTTGTGTCTCACCTGGTGGCTCGGCAGGTGAAGAAGACGATGCGTTTGAGTTTGCGATTGTAGAAGAAGTAGTTGAATGACCAGATGCAGCCTTCCTCGCCATACGGGTCCGACGTAAGGTCCGGGTTATAGCTGCATCATGCAATAATATCATCATCATCATCATCCTCAGCTGCTGAAACTGCCGCCAATTTCATTGCAGTTTCTAGATGAACATGGATTATCCAGTTCCCTCGGGTCAACTGCATCCACCTGTTCCAGAAGAAAACTGCCGAGATTTAATGACGTATATAGGTTTCTTTACGGGCTAGTCACCCAACATACAGCAGCAAAACATTAACTAAACCAAATGCACTGAAACATCACCGACTAACCTCATTCTTTCCTCATCCAACACCAAACTCCTGACGTAAAGTGTATTCTTACTTATTCAAGTTTTATTCATACAACTATATTTCATCTGGATAACAAATCTATTCTAAGGAAAATTTGAAGTCACCACTATTTATTTAGATGTCCTGCCACAAGAGCTTCAACAAAACATGTTCACTTCAACAGCTTGTACTGGCCTTACCTTTCACAATCCTATCACCTGCACTTCTGTCGCCATGCTTTGACACATTTCACGGCAACACGACACAATAAACATTCCATATCGTATCATTTCGTATGAAGTAATGAGTTCAAGTACCCTGCTAGTACTGTTTCTATAGTATTACTGCCACTACTCCTACTACTAGAGTGACTGCTAACTATGCCGATGGCTGCACCTGTAGATGACACAGTCCTGCAGTGTGATCGCCTCATCGACCGTCTTCCACAGTTGCTCTTTGATCGTGTTGAACCTCGCGCCGACAGTCGTCAGCAGCTGACACTCCACCGCATTCAACACCCACTGATCACCACCAGCAAAACACTCAACATCAACAGACTGTTGCCAAATATGTCAAAATTCTACGGCAACAGAGGTACATAGTACATACATATGGTACCAACGGTACCAACACCCAGTCGATCCAGATGTGGTCCAAATTCAGTACCAAGATCTGTTCTAACTCTAGAAAGAATTGAGGCCTGTTTTTCATCGCCTACCAGAACCTAACAGGGCGTGGCTGTTAGTTGTTTATTTTTCACGCTAGACCAGTCAGCTTGCCGTATATTAATCACGTGACTACCATGTTTACATAGCAAACACCTGGTAGGTTCTGGTAGGCTACGAAAAACGGGCCTTTGGCATGCCAATTATGTCATCTGTACTGTCACAGGTGAGTTGAGCTAGGCAAATTTACCTGCAGACTTGGCTCGCGAGAGAACTCGCCGCTCTTGGCATTGCTGAAGTCATAGTCGGGGTAGAACGACGCGTTCAGTGTGGAGATAAGATAGAACAGAGTCTTAGTGGAGATGGTGTCACACAGCACGCCAACCTCACTGCCGGGACTCTGACCGTACGCGCTGAACACACACACCATCAATCATCATTCTGAACTTTAATGCTTCACGTTTCTGCCTCCAAGATATGCAATTTCTGTACTCCGTAACAGCTGAACTAGCCTGACAAAACCATGCTGATACTGCTGAGAAATATCTTGCATAGTTTTGGTTCGGCAACGCTGAAATTAACAGATTTTACACATGCTGCTAACCCACTGTCAGCATCAACAGAGCTCGTGAAATGTATCAAACTTGGCTAACTGCACAGCTTAGTTAAATAAAAATATCAGTTCAGTTCAGTTCAGTCTGATACTCTCTCAAACTAAGGTTCTCAGAAGTTATAGGCTTGCTGGAAGAGGTGGGTTTTAGGCTACACTGGAACTGTCCTTTGGTGACAGAGGGTGACTGCAAGTGATCAGGCAGAGTGCTCTACATGGCCAGTGCCACAATGTGGAAGCTACATCAAAAAGCCAGCCTACATTGATAATACAGAGATTCTGAATGTAACGGCAAATACTGAAGTAGTCTGTATCCATTAATCACTATCATCAGTGTGCTTAACTGCTACTTTGAATAACTTTATTGAATACAAAGACACATATCAATATTTGAATGTAGAACCTGTGGCAAGACAAAAGCATGAACACAACATGTTCTAGTCAACTAGAACCTAAGTACTGACTAAAACATAATACGATGACTGCCAATTCTTCTAAGTCAGCTAAACGAAAAGCACAAATAAAATAAGAGAAAACTGAAAGTGGTGACACCCCTCTCTGGCTACATGATCATGAGAATGTAATGACGTGGGTGGAGAAAGCATCAGCATTACAGATAACAGTTAAAGGGTTAACAACAGCAGCTCTACAATATCAATTGACAGAAAGCAGTGTGACAAGGCAACTGACGTGCTGGGACTATGTGACAAGGTCATGTGATTCGGTGGCGACAAAGCCTGCAGATCCTTTGACGTCATTCCGTGATCGGTGCTCAGACTGCGGAACAATCGCTTGTCATCGCCAGTCATCTTACAGCTGTAACTCTCCAGTCTATAATGCACCAAGAACATCTACTAGTACCACATGTTTAGTTACAGGAACTCAGTGTTGCAAACACTTTACTCCAGTCCTACAGAAACTACACTGGCTTCCTATTTGTCAAATGGTGGAGTTCAAGCTCGCGTGCGAAGTGCACCAGTCGTTGGCTGGACATACACTGAGATATCTAACTTCCGACATTCAGCTTACTGCCGACACTGGCCGCCCTCACCTCAGATCTGTATCTGAGAGGATATGTGTCATTCCATGCACACACAACAGTTTTGGTGACAAAAGTTTCTCTGCTGTTGGTCCTCGTGTGTGAAATGTCTTGCCATCATATCTGTGGAAGGAAATGAATTATAGACATTTCAAAGAGCACTGAAGGGACATATGTTTAGATCATAGTCAACTATGGCACATTTTCTGCATGCAACCTACATAACAATTGAGACTTTTAAAAAGTCAATACAAAACAATCACAAATATTTTTGGTTATTGTTAAAAAAGATCGCTACTTGCAGCCATTTATGTTAGTGACAATTTTGCAGCCACGCTGCTACTGTTGTGACTGGATGTCATCCATCTACAAAATATTTAATACAAATCTGTGACTCAAACCAACAGTGTCTAAGTGCAAAAACTTGCAAATAACAAAATATACTACTATGGTGACTATAATAAAAGTATCATTTACATGAAATAGTGGAATATGTGAAGGTCATAGGCTGCTTCATACACTGCATACATAAGCATATACACAGATCATGCAGCTGTTGCATCGTTATTACTAGTTATATCAGAGTAATCTTTTTCAGTTTCTTTGTATCGGGACCCTTCTCCAAAATTTATTTTAAATTTTTTGAATGCATAACAATTGACAAAAATACAGCAGTCCTTGTTTTGTGCAAGTGCGACCCGAATTGGTAAATATAAGTGCATGACTATGAATATACAGGGAGGGAAGGGTCACTAATGACTTAGTTCAGTGGTGTGCTTATAGTGCACAGCCCATGATCTTCACTCCAGCCGAAACAAAAGCAAATAGAGATAATGAAACCTTCCATCAATGATGCAGTCACCAGTGCGGATCGACAACAGGTGATTGACGGCTTCAAGCTTCGGACACTCCAGCAGCTTCATACTGAACAACTACTCACAAATACCAATAAATGCCCACGATCCCTGAGATCTGACAGATTGTGACTATACAAGACGGGCTGATTATGCTATTGCTGCGGAATTTCCAGCAGTTGTCCTTTCGTCAGATGATCTAGTTCCAACAAATCAAATTTAACGGTCGCTGTCCACAAGTGTTCTTAAATACGCTACTTGGGTGTAAAACAATCTTTATGTGTAACGGTCGAACGACATTTCCAAGACACATTCGATCTTCGTCGTAGAAAAACTGTTCCATTTCGAAATCAACTAGGGCGTACGCCATTATCATCTGAATTCAATTGTCAGAAAACAACAAAAACTCGTCCTGGCACCAAATCGTGCCAAATCCACTACACAGCAGATAGCAGGCGTTGATTAACAAGAGAATATTATCCGGAAAATGACAGTAAATGACGATCTACGCCAAAAGATCCGAACAAAAATACCAAGTTGCTAACTTGCTAATTGTAAACAATCATTCATATGACGAATGTCAAAATTGGGCGCACGAAAAGCTGAATGGGTGACAATAAAGAATTTTTTATTTGAACTGATCAGATCTCAAAGAAATAATTCAAGCTGTTGAACATCCTTCAGTATTGAAAGTAATTCATTTACAGCATGAGTAGTTGTTTAAGAGATGATACCAAAAGTGATAATGTGTGCGTGTGTTTAAAGCTGTCACCCCATTTAATAATGATCTCGCCTTTACACCACGCCCATTTCCACGCCCATGCACGCGAAACAAATAACAACAACAACAACGACTGAATATTTTGTTGTTTATATACAAAGTAACAATTTTATCTTTTTTTTGTAATATAACCAAACATTTAATTTTTTTTAAAAGCAAACATTTGGTGTTAATAATTTTGAAAAGTTAACTAAGATGTTAAATAAAATGAGTAAATAGTGCGGGACACCAAATGTCAAATGTAAACAAATGTCAACTTAACTGTGTTACTGTGATGTTATACTTTTGTTGTATTTTGCGATTTTTTTGGCAATAAATGAAGTGATGTACAGTTTTGAAGGCGACTACAAACGTCGACCAGTTCAGGCATTAGGTGGTGCAAGTAAAAAGGTGAAATGTCGTTGTGTATTGCGTCTTGACGTTTGGTTGTCATATTCCCGAGTCATAGTGATTGCGACTGAGTAACTAACTATTGACAGTTAACCTGACCCTATCAAAGATTTGTGCACTCATTGTTAATAGTTGAAATATCTTACATAATTCTGTTGTAGGTGTAGGTACTGTCAGTCTGATGAAAGCTATTGTTATAAATAATTGTCACTGGAACTTTTCACAGTATTTGTTCTTGTGAACTTGAATCACAAGAGTGGTGTGTACCAATCATTGAACCTATTTCACGTCCGATATGTTGTGTATTTGATTTAGGAATCCAAAGATGTCCTGCTGCAGCGAACACAAGAAGAACGTAGACAGCGAGAGGTTTGTGAGATTAGTTTAGCTTTTTCTTTTATTTGTCGCAAATCATTGTTTGAAATCAGAAAGACATTAATAAGTATGCTTTAAGATGAGATCGATACCATAGTTTACTGATACTTATGATACCGATACTTATGGCTTGCTTTGATGCCGAATACCGATACTGATACATACCAGTAGTTACTTGACGATGGTAGATGAATTCCAGCTGTAAGTGTGCATAATATGCTGTGTGAAAGAACAGATGGTTGGTTGGTCAGTCGGCGCGATGAGAGGGAAAGTAAGGGGAGGGGAGAGGGTTATTGTGCTCACTTTCTCACACACAGATCAGATAGACACAGATAAGAGACCAAGAGAGAGAGAGAGAGTGAGAGAGAGAGAGAGAGAGAGAGAGAGTGAGCTGGAGAGACATTGCACACCTACTAACTATTGCGCTCGCTGATGTGAACAATCGATATCTGGAATATGAAAGTCACTGTCACCACACAGCACAGTCAGAACTGAGGACGATTGTTTTTGTTACACAGACACGCACACGATGTGTGTGTGGTATCGGTGCTGGTATCGATTCATTTTTCCGATAATGGTACAGAACTGATACTGGTGATATTTGTCAATACTGATTACCCAATGACAGTATTGGTCTCTCCCTAGTATGCTTATTAGTCGCAAAATAGTACATCAATTAAAGACCCAGTTTAGGAAAGGTATTGGTTGTGAATTTGTAATCACTTGAGAGCAACGCTACATTCCAAGCCAACTGCGTCAACACTGACTTTGATATACTGCTGCTAATTTAATTGTGTGCTTGACTGTATAGGAGAAGAAGAAAAGACAGCACAGTGCTGTGTTGATTCAGTCGGCATTTCGTTCGTCCAGAGTGCGACATCTTGCTGTAAGATTTGTCCTTACTTTATTCATCCTTACTGTACTCAGATGCAGCTATTTACTTTAGTCAGCTGATGATTGTCAAGCTGCCTGCATAGAGACTGCAAAAAGAGTCGCTGTCTTCTTTCTTTAGTGTCGTGCTTTTAATGGAAATGGAATGTTGCTGCGTTGATGATACATTGCCAGAGCACACGATCGTTGGCTTTCCTCCAAGCTGAGTGGATACCAATGTTGGCCAACTGCACATCAGCATCAGGCCCCCTTGCCATCTGGCAGGTGGTATGCAGGCGCCTTCGAGGTCTCCCAGTTGCCTGGTGGTCGAAGCGACTCACTGATGGCTTTATAGTGATCCTGCCTGGGATCCGAACGTGCCACTTGACCAAAGAAACAGAGCCGTCTTGTTTTAATAAGAAACTGGAGAATAACCGGTTGTCTCGCTGCAGAAGCATTGGTGACATGTCTGGTATATGGCTGTGAGAGTTACAGATAAGCCATTGGGCACAGTTGTTAAACTCACAGGACAATAGATAACAAAAGTGCTGGACCCGTTGTTGATGGTTTGATTCATCAGCAGACGATATTTGTTTTCACGTATGTCCAGATATCACTTGGCCTATTGCTGGATCTGATGGATCATACCTCCCACATAAGCTCTGCTTATAACACTGGTCAGAGCACTGTGAAGCATGTGAGTTACTGAGGAAGTAAATGTCACTTTTGTTGAACACTGTTGATATGCATGTAAATAGATGCAAATAGATGCATTTCATATACAGTACAGAACTACAGATAGTATTAAGGCTGTCATATGGCTAAAATAGTTAGTAGTCAGTTAATCAATGAATTATTGACAGCCCTAGTGATAAAACTGTTGGAGAAAAGAAGTCTGCCTTACATCTATGTAAGTGTCTGGAAGAGCACGGAAGTACAGCCAGCAACAATGCAAGCAGAGGCAGTGAGACAGTGTATGTTTGAATGTTTGTTCACTTTGTTGTATATGCTGATGGCACTGCAATGACTTCCTGTCATTAGCCACATGCTAATAGTAGCACATGCCGGCAGTAGTTGCATTGTGGGATAGGGTGATCAGTTGCATTTGAATGTGTATCCGTTTGCTTGCCTGTGTTTGTCTGTGCTCTACAAGGAAGCAATAAATAGCTTGTGCTGTCAACATTTCAACATCAAGCTTGTTAGATATGTAGAGCAGGGAAGAACTTGCTCGGCATGAATTGGTCGAAAAGTCTAAGGCTCTGCACGTCAATACGACTGCTTAGGTTTTGTAGTGGTTTTTAAATTTCTAATTGGTTCTTATGATGTCAGTCCAACTAGAATGTTGTTGATGTGATGACTGCCTATAGAAGCAAGAGTCACGGGCAGAGTTTGATGTTGCGATGGATCGGCGGCAACGAGCGCCACTGCGAGCTGGAGGCATGGACGACAGTTCGTTGTCAGAGCTGGGAGTCATGACTCAGCATCTGTTATTCTTCTACGACTCAGGCATCGACACACAGCGACTGGTCTTCAACCATTTCTGTCTTATTGCTTCTTTTAGTAAGTTAATAAGTAAGCAAACAAGAAATGCCTACTGTTTAATTGGCATATCGTGTCTATATTATAAAAATCGGACGGTTTGTTAGCGGACAGTTGTGTGATTGGTCCGCGCTTAGGCCAATATGTGCGGGCAGGGCCCGCGCGCAGCTCGGGCCAGTCAAGCCGAAAACTCGCTACGTTCGTTTTCGGCTTGTCATATTTATTTTCGCTCAATACAATACATACAGTACAAATTCACTGATATCAACTAGAGACGAGCTGGACAGAAAGGCTCTCACCGAGCACCAATAACTGCCCATAGCCTAAGA
>Ga0209782_1001158_pt1 | contig 13302 bp, 6 predicted proteins | sample WorMetmaBAHAMAS1_FD_187390 | JGI IMG/M metagenome (GOLD analysis project Ga0209782, IMG submission 187390) | Marine gutless worms symbiont microbial communities from Max Planck institute for Marine Microbiology, Germany - Inanidrilus... | ecosystem: Host-associated > Annelida > Digestive system >... | reverse complement strand
CGACGTCTTGAGTTGTCAGTCAGAGCACCCGCGCTGTCACGCCCAAAATTACTCACGCTGGCCCTCGACAGGGGCCCTGAAAAGAGTTACTCAGATAGACCGTGCGTTTGAAGAGAAACGCATAACACTCCACCTATTCGCAGACAGTGTGTGAATATCAGTGACCAATTTGGCTACTTAACCAGCCAGGTTGGCTAACAATATTCTACACCACAAAATTATAAAGTTAATGCATTAAGTTTCCAGTGGCATTCATGCAACCACCTTAACAGAATGTCAGTAAAGACATTATCAATGTCCTGAGTTACTAACCAGAGATTCTAGTAAAAACACTGTTTGACGTAGGTCCAACAGAACTTGCTGCCTGAAATTCCATTGGAGACATTAAGATGTTGGCTGCAGAATTCAAATGCTGATTGACAGCATCACCCTGATGCAAAAAATGAAGAAAAAAAACAAACAGAATTTTTCAATCAAATAAACAATAATTAAGTAGATAGTAACTAAACACAGCTTAACAAGATTAATTTTTACAAAAAGAACACTTTGCAGGATAACTAAGTAAGTAAGTAATCAATTTATATAGTGCCGAGGTAAAAAGAAAATCAGGGCACACTAGAAGTGTATATACATGTAAAACGTTCAGATTTTAAACTAATACACTCAAAAGCTTCTGTTTTTGTTAAATACTATGGCAATGTACTGTATACTGTGCCACAGCACACAGTCCCACTGGCTTCTTTTGCCTCTAATTTTACTAAATTCAATTCAGATCCCCCATTCTTCACCCCCTTGACGTCTTCGGTGTCTCGCTCTTTGACGTCTTTAGCATCACGTTGATGATCGGTACCTTTGGTGCCGACTGGCCCACCCGATTTTCAGATTCTTCCACTGCCTATAGAGCTTAATACCCATGTCACACCCTCACAAAATGTATTATAATTATGAATAAATAATAGTTCTGAATTTCAATTAGGCATGCACATATATACCTAACCATATACTTAACACAATTTCGTATGCTATATGCCTGCTTACATTGCATCTCATTTCCAGACTGCTGCTAGTTTTTATTTGTTAAATATGTTATTTACTTAACAGCAACAACTGAGTAAGTGACATCAAAACATTCCATAAATCAATGCAAAGCAACCACTATAATGGCTAGCCATTTCGATACCTGTCCGGGTACATAAGTTTTAAAATACCCCAAATTAAAGCACTAACTGGACTAATAAATGGCCTCACGTATGTCAATAAAAATTACGTTGTCTCACATGCAACTTGCCATTGAAACTGGTAGTATTTTTTAATTTCTCACAAAGTCGTGTAAAAAGTTGCACACTAAATGCGGAGTTAAAAACTTTGGATAATGGATATATACCAAATTTCCTTGGAAATATGACAGGTAAAGAATTTTGACAACTGGTGTACATTTTCCTAAGTTATGACCAAAACTAATCTCACCTGATACAATACATATTGTACAAATGAATAATATGATGCAGACTGCACCCAGTAAAATATAAAAAAGTACTGTTGGAATTGTCACACTGGGTCTGTTGGAACAGCACCTGTTCTGCAGTTGCATATACAGTGTACAAAGTTTGCTTGTAAATAACATCATAATTTCTGACAACTATAACGAAACACGAAATTGAACTTAACAACATACTTTTGTGGCAAGCTGTGTCTGCAGCAATGCTTGTGGAGTCACAAGACCCGCCAGTGAACTCGCCATGTCAGCATGCAAGTGGTCCAAACTCTCAACCTTTGTAGCACCACCAAAAACGAGCGTGCAATTATCTGACGGTTTCCGTTCACTGGAAGTTAAGTCTGGCAGGAAGGCCTTCACAGGCTGGAATGTGGTGCCATGGCTTTCAACTGAACACGCCTGTTGACCGGTGTCCGGTGGAACTAGAGGCGCAATGTTCAGCGTGCGTCGGAGAACTGTGTTGGGACTTTCCGGCTGATCATTCAAAAGACTACGAGATACAGACGATGAAGACATCTGGCGGAACAGAGGTCGGTCTTGCAACGAACCACTAATATCGGCACTTTCACTCTGTCGGATCTGGCTGCGTTCTATCTCTTCTAAAGTTGAAGCCTTCTGGTGGCCAGCAATCTCCTGAATTCCTGTAGCTGCAGGCCTGCCACAGCCACAGCAGTAACATCACTTCAATAGCCATAGTAAGATGTAAAATATAACCAGCAGTTCATCCACTTAGTGATTCAGACATCTGTGAAATAAAATTCACTGGTGATGCCTGGAAAAAATCATCATTCCAGATTTGACTATGCAAAATATACTGCAATTACAGATGGTGACACAAAACAACTCGTGAGTTTTAAAAGTACCAAACATCTTTCCAGGTCAGGTATTATAGTAATGCATGTAAGGAAGGGCTGTTACTGATTACTCAATTGAGCTACGACTAACTGACTACCGGTACTTTCTCCACAAATATTAATTGACTAAAACATTCGTTGACTGAAATATGTTAGTCACATTACATCGCTAATGTCCGTTTCACTCGCCTGTCGTGTGTTTTTATGTCCAAAAGCGGTGTATTTTAGAGCTAAGGTCACTATGTAACACTCACACACAAGACTTCACGCTTGACGTGAAGCAAAATGGTCAGCAGTCCATTAAAACTGTGTGATAAATTTCCAGAAAACCAAGCACCATTTTAGTCGATTTCAGTCCATAATTAATAAACTGGAAATATTTTAGTCGCATGACAGCCCTAATTAAAGGTGTGATAGGATCTTTAATAACTGTATGCAGAGTGATATGGCAACAGGCCACCTCAACCGACACAGCCAATTGTAAGGAAACTTGACATCAGCAGCTGGCCAATCGGAATTCTGGTTGGCAGCATGCAGGAAAATCCCAAAGTCATCCTCCTCAAAAGTGCCCTTTGTGTGGGGTATATGGACTGTGTCTTAACAAACGGTTCCTAGAGCACACACAAATCTACACCCCAAACCAGCTAATAACTGGTTCAGCTGCTTTCAGTCGCATGACAGCCCTAATTAAAGGTGTGATAGGATCTTTAATAACTGTATGCAGAGTGATATGGCAACAGGCCACCTCAACTGACACAGCCAATTGTAAGGAAACTTGACATCAGCAGCTGGCCAATCGGAATTCTGGTTGGCAGCATGCAGAAAAATCCCAAAGTCATCCTCCTCAAAAGTGCCCTTTGTGTGGGGTATATGGACTGTGTCTTAACAAACGGTTCCCAGAGCACACACAAATCTACACCTCAAACCAGCTAATAACTGGTTCAGCTGCTTTTGAATAGTTCAGGGTTGTGCCTAACACATGCAGAAACCATCTGTAGCAATAGAGTCCATCAATGCATGGCATGTGGGCAATATGTCCTAATAACATTTACAAATTTACACAGCAGTCAATGGCTTGGATTTCTGTTTGTTACAATCAATTCGCAAAGTCGATGCAATTGCACAAGATGATTTGACAATTCGAAATCAAAGCCGCATAGTGTCACTCAAAATTTTCACCAATCCTGCACTTAACCCCAAATTATGCTATATGAAAATCCCGAAGTAAATCTTTTATCTGCAATTTCATTATCATCACTATTTAATTATATAGTCACATCCACGATCACCATGCCAGTGTGCTAAATATAGATATAAAAACATGTTAGAAGTAATAAGTGAAACCTGAGCAACTTAATTTCGCTGGTGTTGTCATTATGTCTGCTGGCGCCTTTGAACAGTGTATCCAGGCTGATTTGTGTACTGGAGGGTGCGGTGATACCAACACAAGTACCATTGTTCAAGCTCTCCACCGGCTTGTGAGCAGCAGCACCATCTCTACTGCTATGAGAACCTGTCTGTCGGTGTGCGTTGGCTGCAGTGTCATTCACTGTGGACTGTGTCACACTAGCACCTACACAATGCAATGAAGTACGTCAGCACTCAACAGGTGACCAACAAAATGATGTCACTAGCAGACTTAGGTCGCGTTACACCATCCATACTTAATTTAAGTAGTACTTAAATTACCATTCATTTCAATGGAGATTTAAGGACTACTTAAGTTAAGTATGGATGGTGCAACTGGACCTTAAACTCTTTAACTCTATACCCAGTCACTTATAAGTCACGCTAGCCGACAAATCTGAATGTTTGTACAAGCCAACTGAGGTTTAATGACTGCACAAAGCTGGCCCAAAAGTGGTAGGCAATAAGCAAAGCCATACATATATCCCATGTCCTTTGCTCAAGAACAGTGCATTCTAGAGTGACTGTTGCTACAGTTACAACATGCTGACAGTGGCATCAAAATCTCAAAAACCAAGCAAAAGAGCCAAGGCTACTAATACCTAGTCACTTCTCACATCACTACAGACTGACTGGCCGTAATACCTTGTGAGTCAAATACAATCATCGGCATATTGCTCCAATGAAAGAAGTGCCTGTAATCGTCTTTTGTATTACCGAGTTCCGCACTAGTTATCTCATAAAGTATATGTGCAACAAGATATACAAACTGCAGTAGACTAAGTTTCAATTAAATTTAGAATTCCTCATAGTCGGCTATTTTCCATTTACATGCTTCATTTTCAGTATTCTCTGTCAAGCACAATCACCACGAATATTTGGCAATAATCAGTAAACAACTGGTGACATGTTTCAACTCAAACCTGTCTGTAACAAGTCGAAGGGTGATGTTCCGGCTCTTACTGCAGTCGGTCGCACCACTGGCAGCTGTTTAGCCTGAGCAGACGCAGGCGGATTTAACTTGGGCATCCTTGACCGACTCTCAGCCTAGCAAATTAATGATACATCCATCAACAACATAAACAGCATATAAACCCAAATCCACCATCAGCAACACACATTGCATGTAATGTATAACTTACTACACTTGACAGCAACAGCCATATGCCTGCAAACAGCAAAAAAAATAAATAAACAAGAAGCATTTAAAAAATGTTGGGCCCATTTGCCACTGCGAGCCGCCTCACACCCATTCACCAGGTGTCGCTAGCGGTACTGTCGCACGCCGCCTGCGCATCGATGTCTACAACATCGCCAACGACAATGACGACAACGCGTGACAGAGGGGACTGCTATGGCCCCATGGAATGGGCCCAAAAATACCGTAACACTAATACTGACAAAATGACACTAAGCTAGAAAAACTGACCTTCAAAGGCATGGCTGTAGCACTATGCTGAACTCCATTAGATACAACAGGACCAGCTGGGACACTTTCCGCTGCCTGACCTTTATTCTACAGTACAACCCAACAATTTCTAACACACATGATGCATGACTCCACTATATTAACATTCAAGTGCACAACAAGTATGAAAAGTACAAAGCAACCAACAGTGTAAACAAGTTCTTGTTGCTGCAGCATGGTCACACATTTTAATTACGGCTAATAACAATTTTTAAAATTAATACTAACTTTCAAAAAACTACTGATTTCCTTTGTCACTACTGTTATGACATATGATAATATAAAATGATGTGAAATATTTATAGCGTGCTAAAGAAAATCTATTTAAAACATTCAATAATAATAACAAGAAGCATTTGAAAAATGTTGGGCCCATTCGCCACAACGAGCCGCCTCACGCCAATTCACCAGATGCAGCTAGCGGTACTGTCGTGCGCCGCCTGCGCATCGATGTCGACGACAACGCGTGACAGAGGGGACCGCTATGGCCCTATGGAATGGGCCCAATCAAAAGCTAATACAGTTGGCAAAGTTCCGATAGTAATTGCATACTTGCAAAATTAATAGATGAATGGTCATTTCATGTAAAGAGGGTCAGCACTGGTGACTAGTCATTGCACTAATAAAGTATTTCTTATGACCAATGCATGATTAATCCTGACAATATGTATTTTTTAAAGAATTCAATGACCAATATTTAGACTGATATTTGATGTTAAGCATTATAATTGTCAGATCAGTTTGTATCCACCAATATGAGCCAAATTGTCCATCATAGAGAGAATAATGTAGCACAGCAGCAGACCTTATCATACTCATCTTGTGCTTTCGACAACATCTGCAGTATGTCAACATTCTTGTCATAAGCAACTTCAAAGACGGTGTCACTCTCTGACGCACGACGGGCTCTAGATGAAGCTTTGGCGCCACTTTCCTCGTCACTCCGAGGCACCGACGCAACCTGCACCAGACTACGAACCAAACAACGTCATATTAAAATGCATCTCTAGGAAATAATTACAATGCATTAAGAGTCAACCTGCACTCAGCATGACCACCCTCTAACATAAAAACCCACAACAAAAGATCTGCAAGATCACTGACAAGATGTTCCAAATAAATCTGACAGCAAGTTATCAGATTGGCGGTTTGGTGTAGCGGTAGCCTCGCTGGTGGCATCAACAAAGTTACTCTACATCGAGACCTGTTTGTACTGGGATAGGTGACCATCTTCGGCTGGGTACAACATCTTAATGTGTAAAAAGTGCCTGAAAGGAAATAGAAAAAAGAAAGTGAGAACAGAGGGAAAGAGTGTCAGCTCAATGCCTTGCATTGCATGGTATCTAGTGGGCGTGGCACAGCTATCAGTCATTTATGCACACTGTGTAACAGTCCAGATCACACGCTGGAGGCATTTATTCATGTCTGAAGATAAGTTACTGTCAAGAGTTCTCGTTCATGGCTAAAATATTGGAAACCACTCACTCAACAATAACTAAGAATGAGTTACAGCTAAAAATAAAATACATACGGTCCGCTGCTAACGGTGCTATGCTCAACGTATATCTCCCTCAGGAAACAGAGGCAATACAGTGACTGAAGTCATCATAGCATCTAATGCATGCTTCTAACTAAGTCCTGAGTTAGAAATGCCTCACACATGGTTGTACTGGTACTTATCACTTTTCCAACATTTTCCACCTGTATCCCTGAACTGTGACCTACATCCTTGACCCATGATCTTGCCCTGGTGATGGTCAATGTATACCACCATTTGTCCAGATTTCTTATATACAAAGCCGAATCTGTCTCTTTGTTCTTTGCGCATGGGCAAATTTTCAGTGATCTCAACAAAATTTGGCATGTAGCATCTTTATATCACAAAAATGGTCACAGGATAAAGTTGGATTTTTAGTTAGTTCAACTAATTACTTCAGATTTAGTTGGGAGTATTAGCAAATATGGGTTTTCCAACTGCAGTGCTAAGGTGGCACTAAGGGTTTTTCCAGATACAGCAATGCAGCACTTATATGGGTTTTTCCAGCAGGCTGGCAGGTTCAAAACAGTGTCAAATATATAGATCGAAAGTCATCTCGTTCACATCTTGTTCCAGTAACACACACACAACAAATGACTGCTATACATGGACACGAAAGTGGTCGGCAAATATTTCACAATGAGGATCATAAACCACATTATCACGCATACACGTTTCATTGCTATTTAAAGACGAGCATCACTTAGTTAACTGACAGTTCTGTCAGGCCGCAAGTTGTTTAGATTAACATAAAACACAAACAAAGCACCTGTTCATCAGCTGCCCGAGACGTGCACATTCATCACGATCATAAAACCAAATACCGAAGATATTGCCTGCATATTACATTGCAACAAACACCAGCAATGCTCTGCATTCTATCACAAACAATGGCGATTCACTCAAAGCAGTAACACTCATTGGCAAACAAAATAGTATCAATTTATGGAAATAACTATTAACTGTTATAAACATAAATGCGAAGACACAGATACACACTCACATACACACCTGTTAAAACACAATCATCTTCACTCTCCAGATAAAGCTGGGTAAAGCTGGCATTCCACGGCGCCGACATGGACACGGACACCGACTCGCCAAACATGGCTACAGTCTTTATGTCCGACACACACTATTTCCTCGGGTAGATCTTCACGAGGAAGTCCGCGAGGATGTCCGTGTCGGTATCGGTATCGTGGAATTCCAGCTTAAGTGGATCACCCCTTGATCCATGGGGCAACTAGTACAGATCATTTTAGACTGGATGTTCTTCCTAACTATTGGAAATCATGCAAATTAGTTTTCGGATACCAGCCTTTCTTCATTCACCAATTCCCGATCGACACGATGTTGTTCCTTTTATGACAGCTCTCTGATGCCAGAAGCAGCAAAATTTAACATAACACAGAACTGCAAAAATGCATTTTTTAACTTAATATCGTGCATGACGACATTCCACCAAAATGCATGTTTGATACATATACTGATTAAGTAACTGGCAGCAGTAGTGGCCACTAGTTTTTGCAATATTACTTAATGAATGCAATCGAATAAACTTTCAAAACTTGCTTAACAATCTTTTACTGACAAATATTAATTTTTAAACAATAAGAACATCAACATACAATAAGTAATTGTACATTTTGTAAGCATCTTAAATTTCATGTGTTAATCACCATAATAGATAATGAAATCGGCTGAATTTTGGAAAATAAATATTTTTCATTAACAACAGTAATAAATATCAACACAGACTGAGACAGAGTGTCAGTGAGTCATTGGGTCAACCAGGCTGTCCAGATTACAGGGCCATTACATGGGGTGCTGCTGTTGCAGTAATAATAACAGTAACACATAAACTAAACCTTTAGCAGTCCGGTATAGCAAAAATGGATCCTGTAGCTGAAATTCCAGCTTCTTGTTTATTGGCTCAATAAGATCATTCAGTCCAAGACGATTGATGATCATAAAACCATTAATTGGGAAGGCAGACCTATAACATTCACCAATACAGCAAATGTCCTTAACCCTAATCATAGTATCATACTAACATATTTTGCAACCTATTCATACTGAGTGGGGACAATGACCAAAGATCGTCTGTAGCCCATCATAATTACATTTTTACGTTTAGACAACCGAAGCTTCTTAATGATCTCAGGCCTCAAAGCAAAAATTTGGCCTCAATGTTAAACTCCTTGCCGCAGCCTTCAAATTTTGTCCTCGGCTTTGCTTTCAAGCATATAATCTCAAAACGATAATGTAACAATCGTTTAAATTATTTTGTGTACGTGAGTGAAAATACATACGTGTGATTACTAGTGCACCATTTTAAACACTTGGCTGTAACATATAGTACAATATCAAGCATCTGGATAAGCTTAATTCCCTACTTCTGTAAAAAAAACTGCCAAACTGGCCTTCAGGTCTTGGATGTCAGTTATAACACCAATATATTAACACGTGTACTAACTGGTACATTGACTGTTACAACATAAACACTGCAGTAGCATCTACGAAATTTTGCAGAAGAAATTTCCCTTATGGAGAGCTGTGATTGGTCAGTCGGCCAGTGTTACGAACATCGAATGAAGCATCGACGATGTTGTTTACATATGGCTTTCGAAAGTTTATTTCCAATGTAAAAGTGCTTACTTTCGAAAGAAAAATTTCGAAATTTTTATTTCGAAATAGATTTCTAAATAAATTTCTAATGTGAAAGGGGCCTTAGATCAAACTAGTGGTATCATGACATCAGCGACTTATGTTCCCATACAACACAGTCATCAAGGGCACAAACAACCAAATGCATATCCTGAAACTAAACAAAAAGTGACAAGTTCATTATGTCATATGAATACATGATAAAATATTCATTTTTATGCTAAAAAAGACAGATGAATTATCCATGAATAGAGTTAAGTGGCTATACTGAAATTATTTTATGCTGGAACAATATTACAACAAATTTATTACAATTAGTATTATAAATCTGTTATAATGAATCTACACTGTGGTTCACAAAACCCAGATCACTGCTATATTCTTAAATAATTTCAACAAATATTGGTCAATATCAATAATTTTTAGTAGCCAGAATCTGCAAAGGGTCTATATGTTCACATGCATAGGGTACCAGCTTAAGTAAATTCCACAGCAGCCAATTTACACTGTAAATGAAAAACTGGACACCTGCATTACTATAACAAGATATTACAACAGATGATGAACTATTCATCCGTTCAACGTCAAAATGTTAAAAGAGAATATGTTTATCCATTTATTACAATTTATAACGTATGTCCCTCTGCATCGACAAAACTTCACACAAGCTGAGTAACATCATCTCCATTGGTCAATAATCGCCTCGTCGACAACAGTCTGCTGTGTGACAGATGAGCTTGCACTCAGACACTGCTCCAATTGTTATTTGTTCTTTCAAATGGTTCAAAAATCATTCAAAGTGGTTCTCTTCTACACTTTTGTTGCAAATTCTTTCACCAATCTGTTAGCTCCAAAACCTTTAAACTCATACAGATTTCTGAACATAAAATATGTCTCCTTGCACAGACCCATGGCCTTGATTAGCATCATCCGCATCTGCTGCAGATGGCTGTCATAAAAATGATGTAAGTTGCCATCCAGTTTTATAAAAAAAAAACAGTTACAGTTACCTACCTAAAGACTGGAGACTCTTTGTAGATTAACTATACTAAAAATCATTAACACTGACAAATATTTTTCAAAGTTATTTGAAAATATAATGGAGGTCCATTTTTTATCCACAGTGTATGTATATAACAATAGCAATTCTAACCATGTAGCAATAACTGCAATAAAGCAATGTAATTAAATTTTTATCACAGTAATAAAGGTAAATAAATGGCAAAGGTTAATAAACTAAATGTTTTCAATTCACTGACCTAGTATATACAAACAAAGTGCCTTCAATGTCAGTTTTTTCCTACAACATCATCCAACAAACATTCTGTCACAAGTTTATGAATTACAATGAATTTGTTAGTCACTATACAATAAGATGAGAAGATGCTGAGATAGCACATAAATAGTGATGCTTAAAAATTTACATAACTACTCTACAGACTTGTAACCATAGCAGCCTCACTCTATCACTTCCATTCAATTTGTAAATGGACAAATTTGATGGGTTCCGGACATGTTTTCGGGTGCTTCCAGTTGTCACAGGCATCCGTACATGGTACCGGTACTATTCGATTTGCCGAATGTAATTTCTTATTAGTGTTCTAAATTCATCTAGTGCATAGCTAGCTTGAACCATTTCTGAAATTACTCTTGCCGAAGTGCAACACACCACATTTTTCCATACCCAACTCAATCTTCTTCTGTACACCGTGTCTAAAAAAACGACACTGATGCAGCACACTGTAACTTCAATGCATATCAACAGATTTCAGTAATTTTTGGCAGAGATTTTGCCGACATTGGTGTGTGCTTAAAACCAGTAAATTCTCTCGACAACAACAGAAAATGCTTCTAATTACGGAATAAGTAGCACTTGTTATATTAAAAATATTTAGACAGTAAAACAAATTGAATACACCATTGATTTTCTTTTGAGTTTTTAGACCAAATGAAATTAAGAGGCGCCATCTATCGACTTAATATAAATACTTCACTTAAATGTTTGTCTGAATAAATCTCAAGTGTAAATCATGCGAAATGAAACATGAAGTTCGTTCTTAAAAGTCAACCAAGAACACATAAGAATTATGAAAGGAAAAAAAATTATACGCTACCGGGATTTGAACCCAAAACATTACGTTACAAGACAAGATGGATACTCACTAGGCCACGAATGGAACCAGTAAGTTAATGGCAAAACAACCTTAATGAATCAGCATGACCAGACACATCACATGGAGAAGACAGAAGCAGGCCTCCAAAGGCCTCTGTTTCTGAAAAATAGACTTAAAACTAATACTTTATAATACATAACTACATTACAACAGTGCGGTTTCCGATGCCATGGAGATCTGCTGTATAATCATAAAGTACATCTTTATTAGACCAAAATCTATCTAACCATTCTTAAAAGTGTTAACTGTTTCGGCAGAGACAACATGATCAGATAAACTGTTCCATATGGGGATTACCCGGTTAGTAAAGTTGAACTTCCTTAAATCGTAATGACAGTGATGTTGAATAAGTTTATATCTATTTCCCCTAGTCCTAATCAAGTCCACTGATAGTTCTCTCAATTCCACATAAGGTATACAAATCGGGTCATATATACCTTTAATCATTTTCAATAATTCTATCATATCCCCTCGATATCGTCTATATTTAAGTGCAGGAAGATTACGAGATCTGTTACGAGAGGGAATGCCTATAAACTATACAAACCACGATGCCAGAGTTCTCTACGCATAATTTTTTTGTCGAAAGAGTAATCAATGGCTTCAGTCGTTCCAAATATTTGCTATCGGCCGGGCGGGCTACGTGCGCTAAGAAGATTTAATATTCTTAACCTTTCACCGTATGGTGACATGTTTTACCATAGATAAGTGTGCGATCTGGCGCTAGCAATTTTGCCGTGGTTCTTGCCAGATCGCCGATCTGGCACTAGAGAACGTCGCGTCGAAACGGAAAGTAATAGTAGTAAACAAATATAACTTTAAGAACAGCGTCTCACCCATTCATTTAGATTGGCGTTAAATGTATATACGGCAACCTGACTTGCAGAGTCAATAATCGAAGAAATGTATGGGTCACGCTGCTGCAAAGCAGCCAAATTCATCTGTCTTTCCTTGTCAGCTGTAGCCGCCATTTTCCTTTCGCAAATCGCAAAAACCAACAAAAAATATATAAATAGAGTTGCGTCAACCGACTAAAGGGCAGTTTCAAGACGGACGCAACGCACTCAACGCAAGGTAATTGCGTAAAATTTAAACGCAACGCACGCATCGCACGGAGCGAGTAGCCTAGAGAGTAGAGACTGCGTCTATCATGTATGTGCCTGGAATATTCGATTTAGGAATCTGGATTTGGGTACGTAGTAAATCTAGATTTGTATTCGCTTGGCAAATCGAGGTAATGACGCCACTGTTGTTTATGTTGTTTCAGTCCTATTTTGCACATTTTAATGATATACAACCAAGATTCTGTTTATTTGCAGCAGTTATACATTGCTATATACTGCAGATATCTATCTTAAATCGTTTATATTCGTTTATATTTATATTCATCGCAGACGTCACGTCATAAGTTAAACGGTATACATGCAGTTACACTCGTCGAATCCCAATCCGGATTCATATGCGTTAATAGAATGCACTTATGTACCAGGGCTGCAAAAACCTAGGTTTTTTAAATTAGGTTTTTAGGTTTTTATAATAATCTTTATTCGCCATCATGGCAGAGACAATATACAAAACTAGAAATGCGTGGCAAAGCCTAGCGTATAGCCCGCTCGGCGCCACAGTGTCGCCCCCTGGCAGGTACCAGCGAAAAATAACCATGCTGCCACCTGGCAAATGTACATATACTTACCCGATCA
>Ga0209782_1001157_pt1 | contig 13307 bp, 7 predicted proteins | sample WorMetmaBAHAMAS1_FD_187390 | JGI IMG/M metagenome (GOLD analysis project Ga0209782, IMG submission 187390) | Marine gutless worms symbiont microbial communities from Max Planck institute for Marine Microbiology, Germany - Inanidrilus... | ecosystem: Host-associated > Annelida > Digestive system >... | reverse complement strand
GGATGAGGGTGAGCAGAAGCCGTACACCTGTGTGTCATCGGCGTAACCGTGTGGATGCAGGTTGTGCCTCTCGATTAGTCGCAGAACATCGGCTGTATAAAGCAGAAAGAGGATCGGTCCGAGCATAGAACGTCATTGTCGTTTTTTTTAGACACAGTGTAGAAATGCTGCAAAATATTTTTTATACAAATAGAACTGTACTTGCGTGGAACAGTTTGAGTGACACTGTTATAACTGCTTCATCTGTAAATGCTTTTAGAAAGCAACTTAACACTGTTAATCTAGAGAAGTTCTTAATTGTTGGGTAATCACTGTCTCCCATGTCCTTGTAGCCTTATGGCCCTTTGTTGCTCATTTTATGTGTTAGTTTAAACATTTCAATCTGTTTTTATTGTTCTTTTAGGCTTAGTTTTTTTATGGGCAGATATAAGTGCGAAGCTGTCGCCTCTCTGTCCAGCCAACTGAAATGTATATTTTTTCTGTTGAAATGTTATATTGTTCATTTTTACCATGGTGAATAAAATATGAGTATAATCTGTGCTTCAGTTTTGGCTCCTGTGCTTGTGCCGATGAATGTTGGAGACATTCCTAGTCATCTGCCTGCGATTGACGACTATGTTAACACTGTTCCTGGAAACACCAACTTTCCTGGATTGCTGGATAATTCTTCATCCACTGCAGGCTTGTTTATTTTATGCACAATGACCAAGTATATAGTGTATGTGATGAGCAGCACTCCATGTACTAGTAACATAGCAATTACAAACAGTACATCTATTATTTCAGTTGTTAATTTTGCTACTGTTGGGCCCAAATTTCTCCCAAGATCCCATGGTACCGTATTGTTCAAATGGGTGTTTGCATGTTGAATGTTGCAGCTGCAACCCAGCCAGCACTGTAACAAGTACTGAAGCTCTTTTAATGATAATGAAATACATGCATGCTCTTGGGTCTAATGGCCAGTATTCTTTCTGTATTGTAAAGCATTATGATTATGCTTATTTCATTTCTGTTTAGCTTTGCCATACATGTTCCACAGCTTACTTTTGATGGCAGGGTCAGTGGCCATATATTACGCACTAGTTTAGTGTATATAATTTACTTCTCGTTATTAACTTATAATCCTTTATAGGTGAATATAGGCAAATGCTAGTAAAACTTTTCCCATACACATGATCCTTTATTGTAAAGTGGAAGTGGTGATAGCAATTCTCACTATCACTGCTGAATCACATGTTCATAAACTGTGTAATTTCTGTTCAGTAGTTTAACAGGGTTCTTCACCATTGCCATGGTCAATGTCACCATCGTTTTCAGTGTAGGGTGGTGGGTAGCCCACATGATACACTAGGCTATGTTATGCCATTATTGTCGACTGCTAGATTATTGGGCGCAAGATTTTAGTGGCCAGACCCAGATGCAACTCCTCTTGCCAGCCAGTGTGGAATCTCTAACTTTTCGTAATCAGTAACTGACCCGGCCCATGTCCTCCAATAGACAGCATCTGAGCAGTGATAATTGTATCGAGGATACGGATGACATCAGAACTGTTCTGTGCTGCGTTGTGTACTACAGTTGTGCACATAAGGGGTAAGGGCGGAGAAGATGTCTCTGCCAGGTGGCTGGTAAGTTAACTCCGTGTAATCCCATATGGCAGATAGGCTCCTGTAGTGGTGCGGGTCTTGTAACATTTTGTATATTTTTTGTGTTAGCTTAGATAATTTTCGTCTGTCTATTCCCATGCTGCATGCTTTTGTTGTTTTTGGTTTAGTTTTTTTAGTACCAAATCAAGACTGGCTGGAAATAACATTTCCAAAATGACCAGGTTATTATATGTTGAGTGGTATGTACAACCTCAACTCAGTCAACCCGTAATCGAGACACGATAGAAGAGATTTCACTCTCTTTACGATATAAATACCTTCTGTGAACGTTCATTTCTACTGTTTGTTACAGGTTCACCTCCTCCAGCTTATTTGTCAGAAGACGGAGGTAGTCCATTAATGGGTTTGTTTTTTGTGCATTTTAAATTTTTATTACTGTTTGTTACTGCTTTCAGTGCTGTTGCTAGGTTATTATTAAGAGCACCTGGCCTGTAAAGTTTAGTGATGAGGTGGTTGCAACTTGTAGAAATTGTTACTTTTTATTGCTGTTCTGTTGCTATTATAAGGCGACTGTTGAACAGTTATCATGAGTTTTTTTTTCTGATGATTTAGGAACTTGAGGATTTAGTGTTGATGGTAGTCTTGTTGAGATGCGTCCATGTAGTCACGTATACTTGTAGGCATTTGCCTCTGTGTTAGTGTTTATTATTTATATATGCCTGGAATTGTTTTTTTTTGTGGAAAGGCTTTGGCAGCGATGATGGAGACTTGTCAAGCCTTCAGAGTAATGGTATGTGTTGTATGTGTATAGCATATATATGTATTATTATTTATGGCATGCAGTATGGCAAAGATGGTAGTCTTTTTATGCTTTGGGCCTTTAAACACCAACTAACTAACTAACTTAATTGCGCCGTTACACTTAGATAATCCAGAATTATGGTAAAGCACCAATTCAGTGGGTGTCAGTTTTTTTTCTCTAGTTTTTTTAAGGCACCATCTGGGTTTTACTTAAAATGCAGAGTGTCAGTGCTGCTTATGGTAAACAGTAACAATAATAAATACGATAGTTGGTTTATTGAACAATAATCATGTTTTCTTTCATCTGAATGGCAGTCATGAGTTACGGAGCCACTGATGTATTCAGCTGCACAAACTATAATGCAATGTTGATTATGTTGATGCAAAGTTACATATCTTTCACACAATTGTTATGAATTCTTATTTTCTAAGGTTGTTGTCTCTGTTGTGGGGACACAAAGTGGTGCTGCGATCCATCCGTCCATTTGTCTGTCTATCCCATGGCTGACAGCATAGAATTAGCTAGCTGAGTATCCAATGGTGAAACTGAAACCGATGACGACTTATGACTGCGATAGGCCAGATGACCATCAGCGATGGATTATAGATGGTACGGCGAATGGGTGTATAATTGAGACTTGAGAGAGAGAGCGAGTGTGATAACAAATAAATGTGAAAAGACATGGCGAGAACAGCAGCATTATTTATTTATTTATTTATATATTAAATCATGCACAAAGTACACAGTAAATGAAGAAAAAAACACCCAATTTACATATTGGCTAGGTAGTCTATGATACAACTAATTTTGTCCTTAGACAATACACAAGAAAAGCCATATTTGTCAACATGTAAAGTTATTGATTCTTGCAAGAATTGAGCTACGACAAAACGGAATTAATCTCTTAAGTGAAAGACAATGTCTAATTATATTATCAGCGTTAACACATCCATCCAAAAAGGCCCACTGGTTAAATTTGAAACGAGATCACAGAAATGAAAGTCACTCCCCAAGGTAGACTTATGCTGACCAGATATAACTTTATATCTAGTGACAAACTGCACGAGATTTGAACTTTGCAAAAAAACACTAGCTGCACTGATCACCACTGATGGCTCACATGTCTTACCACAGATGCAGACCAAATAGGCATATGGATGAGTAGTGAGCAGAACAAGAACAGCATAGATGTAATTAAACCTGTGTTAAAGCGATGACCACATGAGCGGGTGCAGTGGAGAATGGACATAGACAATTCTTCACCCACTGTAGGCTTCTTTTATTTTATAACAATGACAGTGTCCAAAAACAGTGCTTGTACAAGTACTTCATTCTCTTGACAGTGATGTAGTTAACTGGTTGTAATGAACGGCAATGAAAGCACTCATGAAATGAGTGGTAGATAAGCCACCATTTGTGTCAGATACTGATACATTTTAGCAGAGTAGGTGAGAGATTGCTGATTTGGAATGCATATGGATTCGGGCAGTGGCGGTTTTATCCATGGATGCCTGAATACTAGCACCTTTTCTGTGCTTTATCATATTAGACTGTCCATTATTCCATGTGTCTGTGTCCATCAGTTGGAACGTCTGGTGTATCACTAATCTTGCAAATGCTATATCTTGTGAGTGACTCGAGCAGTTGTAACTAAACAGTTAACTACTAAGCAGTATTGTTGTTTAGAACTCACTGTGTTTGATTTCATAATACCTGTTAGCCTTCAGATGAGCCCAGTTAGTATAGGAACGTGTTTCCAAATGTTTCACATAAATGTTTCATATGAAATGCAGCTGATGCAAAGTTGTACTGTTTACTGTTTTTTGTTTGTCGGAAAATTTTGCTAGTCCCACATTAACACAACGATGACCAAAGTGGTTACAATACTGTCATCAGTCAGAACGCATAGTGAGTATGTGAACCTATAACTTGTACACTCTAAGTTTCCTATACACATTCTTATGCAGAAATTTTAGCAAATTGTATATTATACAGTCATTTAATGAAAAGTAATTACCTTTATCTTCATTTTTTGTCTCAGCCAGTAGCTGGTGCCAGTTGCCAGATGCCGTAGCCATAATTTAACAGATGACCAGTTAATTACTGGTAATTTTTTTAAACCAGTTGAGTGTTTGAACCTTCTTGCCATATAGTTACAGCAATAATTTGTATTTGTTTTTAGAGCAAGCAGACAACATGGATGTTGATAGCAGCACAGATGGTATGGCTAATGACTGTAATATTCAGATATTTTACTTGGTTAATTTGTTATATGATTTACTGCATAAGTTAGTCGCATGGCAACATTTTAAGCTGTGGTTGATGTTGTTGCACGTGGAATTAAACTGAAAATTTAAACTGTAAATTTGCCATGATGTACCATGACAGAAGTGTCGTCACCGTCGATTCCGAGATCTGTGCAGCCCGTGATGTACATGGAGCCGTCGTACTGGTGCAGCATTACTTACTACGAGCTGAACTGTCGTCTCGGTGAGCCATTTCATGCGTCGTTGCCGTCGCTGACAGTCGATGGCTTCACTGACCCGTCGAGCAGTGATAGGTTTTGCCTCGGACTTCTCTCTAACATCAACCGCACACAGCAGGTCGAGATGACTCGCAGGCATGTTGGTAAGAATTTTCACTGTGCAGCTGGCTGTATGAGTTTGTTACGTGTTTTTTTTTACAGTTTCAGCCTACATCGTTTTATCATGCTGATACTGACTTGTTACTATATACTGACTTGCCCGCATCATGCTTGTTTCATACTTGCTTTACTTTGTATACCAAACCACGTGCCATTCGTTTCTGGATTGCTATGTTTATATTGCATGCAAAAGGTGCTCTGTGGGTACTTCGTGGTGATCTGCAGCGTCTTATGGTTCTGCTGAATGCAGCCTACAGCATCATATTACTCAAGAATGGTTCAACCTAGATATAAGGTCACCATAATCACTTATAGGAAGTCATACCTTGCCAGTCAAATGCAACCATCAGCATGCAGTACTGATAACCAGAAGTACCTGAAATTATATAGGTCATTCTTTTTGCCTACCCTTTTTTTTACCACGCGACGCTATGCCAAGCGCGGTATATGCCGTCTTCGTGTGTCTGTCCGTCTGTGTGTGTATCTGTCACACTCTGGTATTGTATCAAAACAGCTAAACATAGGATCACGCAAATAACGCCGCTCGATAGCCCCATGACTCTAGTTTTCTGATGACAAAGACCATGGCGAAATTCTAACGGAATCACCCCCTACGGGGGCGACAAATGCAAGTGGGGTGGGTTAAAATTGGCCACTTTTAACGGAAAAGGCGCTATAACTCGAAGATGGTACAAGATAGACGCATAGTTTCTGTTCAAAGTCGAATTATCGTTTATTACGCCAAATGGAAGTCATATGCACTCTATCAATGGCGATGTTTCTGATGACCTTGGGTGACCCCTAAACCCCAAACCACCCCAATTTTTGCATTTTTTGTCGTCTTTTATATCCTTGTAGTGAGTAAACATAGAGACTTCATATTTGGTGTACATGTTGATCGTAGCCAGTCCAAGCCAACGGACGACAAAGCGTCCCTGAAAGGGGCGTGGTTACGTCACGTGACAACGTTTTAAATTTTTGGGGCCCCATCCATATCTGAGGAATGGCTGAAGCTAGAGCTCTCAAATTTTGTACAAAGGGATACTATATTAAGTCTTGCCAAAGGGATGACAAATCACCCCTAAAAGGGGCGTGGTTTTGGTTACGTGACCAATTTTTGTATGCACAGCTGTGGAGTCAGAAAAAAAAATCTCCACGGCAGTTGGTTATTTGTGATCAACAGTGTCCTCGACGACAGCTACTGATTATCACACCTTCGACGGTCGTCGCTAGTGCTGCCGTACATTAAGACTTAGGCTCCATTGGTTCGATTTGTCACCGCCTTTGTTGCAAAGTTGCTTGTATAACATATAGACAACAAATTGACCAAGTGAAGTTTGTGCACTATCGTTCAGATATGTGGTAATAACCGACATTTCTCGATCTGCCTAGCAATTTGCTATCAACCGATGCTCATTGCCTGGTAATTATACTTGGTGGGCAGTGCAGTATGGTCAATTTTACGTGAAGCAGCGTCACGCGGTCCATCGGCGTTAGCAGATGTACTTGTTCAAAGTGAAGCCAAACAGATAGACTTAGTAATAAGTTAAGTGGAAATTACAAAGTGACAGGAGTGTTGCCCGTGCTGTGTTTTGAATGTACAATATAAAGCATTTCTTCCGGTGGCGCATATTTTATTTGAAAATAATTGAACAGGAACTTATTTGTTGCAAATATATTTTTCGAATTTTTGCTTATGTATATATGGGTTGTTCAGTTTCGCGATGACCGTACTGCTGTGAATTTTACATAGGCTGTTGTGTTTATCCACTTGCACTGATTTTTTGGCCATTTATTTCAAACCAGTACAGCCTCGGAGAAAGGACCAAAGTATTAAATTTTGTTGTCATAATTTGTTCACGCCATCTCAACGAGTCATTTTCTGATGTCCCGTCGGTGTCGATGTCTTCTCATAATACAGTATTTAATCCAGATAGCCATGTATTTATTCTGTGCATCTAAATCAATTAGGTTTATGCAGGTTTCATATTATTAGCCCATATTGTGAATGCTACTGCTAGATGCGGGTTCTTGCTACATACGTTTTGATGTGGCATGGTCTGTATGTGATGGTTACAACCGTGACAGCTGCAGAAGCAAGTAAACTGATCGAGATGCTGTTTGGGGATGGGCAGACTTGTGTGGGCCCCACAAGCCATATACTTGATGGGGGTACATGTGGGCACCACCTGGCAAATGCGATTGAATGATCCATGCTTGGAAGTGATGCAGGATATTGCTGACATTACTGTAACGACCTGTTATGTCAGTTAAAGTTTTTACTGATAAGCCGTGTTTGTCTAATACAGGTAAAGGTGTTCGTCTGTACTACATTGGTGGTGAAGTCTTTGCTGAATGTCTAAGTGACAGTGCTATCTTTGTCCAGAGTCCTAACTGCAATCAGCATTATGGATGGCATTTAGCTACTGTCTGCAAAATTCCACCAGGTGAGAATGTTTTGGAATTCCATATCACTTGACAGTAGCTTGTTCACTTTCTGTAACTACATCAGCTGAATAGCAGTGTGCTAGTCTAGACATGGTTCTAGCTGTTGTTCTGACTGGTTAGTTGTGATGTCTGGCCGTAATAAGCAGCATTATCAGTTTGAGGTAATTGCGAATGGAAGCATTTCTTTTTGTATTTTTTTCACCAGCGAGGTGGATGTTTTCGACAACATCTTTTTCTTTGTTTGTGAATGTATTTGTTTGTTAACACGATAACTTCTGAATGATTAAACATGGGATGATGAAACTTGATGGATAGGGCCGAGTTTGAAGTTTAGGGTCATAGGTCCAATTTTGGGGGTCACCACCCCCAAAACCTGGCTAATCGATTATTCTGCAAAATGTAAACAAACTGATAAGTAGGCATGGCACAGACTGTTTGTAACTAAATAAGTAAACAGTTGTGTTATCGAAATTCAACCATTAGATGCCGATGAAAGTCAGCACATGCTGTCTAGTATTTATTATGTAAATGATGAACAAAAATGTTCCTGACATTTCAGCTAAACTTGAACAAGCATTTTCTGATTTTAATAACTTTTGGCAGAAATGTTATTTAGAAATTGGTATTGTGCTCTGGAAATGACCAGGACAGGTGGTCACTTTGATTTATGATGCAGTGTATTTTGTGAAGTAGAATGTAATAAGTAAGAGATGCACTGGTTCATTCAAAGCGTTGCCATATTTGTAGTAATGGCATGCCCTCTCCTCTGATAGAGAATATCTGAGCTATGGTGTTTGTCTGGAGGTAAGAGGGAGATTATCAGAACTGTTCTGTGTTGTATTGTATTGCACAATTATAAGCACACTTAGATGAGCAGTTCTTACAGTTCTCACGATTGGGTTTTGTCACACTGGGTGCATTTCACTGTGCATAGCCTAGATTTATTTGTGTTTAGCTGTGTGTATTTTGTGCTTTTGTTATTCATACTGCATATATGTTGTGCTATTGTCAGCACAGTGGGGTGGACCTAATGGGATTGAAGCCTGGTCCTTAGGACCTCTCTTCCTTCAGTGCTTTGACACTGTTGGTTGGGTGTTTTGACCCATAAAACCCGTCCCCGATATGACCTATAATGTGTTTGGTGGGACGTTAAACCTTGCTCAACTACAACTGTAGCAATGGCAGTGAATGGTTTATTTCTTCAAAGAATCTTATACAAGCTCAGTTATTTGTTTTGATATAAACATCACAGAATGAGTTTGTTATTTCTTGTTAGTTTATTGTCATCTCAACAATTTCCATGCTTTACCTGAGCTGTCCTGTGAGTTAAATGGATGGGTAGTGGCTGAAAGACAGCAGTTTTCAGTCTACCTGGCTGTGTGACACTGGATCGAGTACTAAACAAAGATGGCTGCCAAGCTAAAAAAGCAGAAATTGCTTCTTGTCCAAGTTGGCTGGTACAACAAGGAATGTTAGTGTCAGGCTCTGCATCCATCAGCCTTAGCTGTGTATTGCTCAGTTGCTGAGTACTGTTCTTCCGTGTTGCTGAAATCTTTTTGCACCAAGCAGATCGACAGCCAACTGAATCTTTTCATTCGGCTGCTCCTTGGCATGCTACAGCCTATAGAGCTTCTCTGGCTGCCTTACTTGCTAATATTGCTCCAGTGGCACTTCAGTCTATGGCAACATTAGCCGCTTCTCTGACGAAGTATTTTCGCATTTGGATTGGGCACTTGGCAGTCCACGCTGATTTCTACACCCACCCACCTTAGTTCCAGTAGCATTTTGTTACCAAGAAACTGAAACTGACTTTAGTTACAGTGTTAACCAGTCACTTGCGACCAGTCTTACAATCCAGCAGCGTGATATTAGACTTCCGTTGTCAAACGTGGTGTGTGATGTGATCTGTGTGATCGTTTCTACATTGGCCAAGACCTCTGTGCTGCAATATCTGAAGCTTGGCATGTCCTCTGACAAGTGCACTGTAGAACAGTGCAGTCAGTGTCCTGGATTCGATAGTAAATAAGTGTCCAAAAACAGTGCTTGTACAAGGACTCCATTCTCTCGACAGTGATGTAGTTAACTGGTTGTAATGAACAGCAAATGATGAAAGCACTCATGAAATGAGTAATTCTTGGTGTATGATTTATCGGGAACTGGTTTGGGCAAGCTGGCAGGAAGTGAGCATGATATTCCTTGTCTCGAGTCGGGTTATTTTACAAACAGATAATGAGACTAGTTGATGAGTTGAAGTTCTTTTCAGTAGTTTAACATGGTTGATACCAGGAAGTGCATCTGTCCTGTAGTAACCCTGCATGAATTATTGTCAAAGGTTATCTTCTAAAACAGCTGGAGGAAGAAGATAAGCCAACAGGACAGCTCAGATTTACTTGGAAGAAGCCATTTAAAGATGTGTGTGTGTGTTTGTGTGTCTATGTGTGTTGTAGGATGTAATCTGAAGATATTCAACAACCAGGAGTTTGCTTCATTGCTTGCACAGACAGTGAATCGTGGTTTTGAGGCAGTATACCAGTTGACACGCATGTGCACTATACGCATGAGTTTTGTGAAGGGCTGGGGCGCTGAGTACAGGTGTGTAGGTAATCAACACTGTGGATTACTGTTTTATTTCAACACAACTTTGAGAAAACATTTACCAGTGCATTCTACTGTTAGGTTCATTGATTGTTTAGCCCGCTCGGCTAAGTTACTGACCGTCTATATATTTTACCTTCTGTAATTTCTTTCTTTTTTTAATTGAGCAAAGCTATCTCAGGATCTGCTGGACCGATTTTCATGATTTTTTCACCAAAGGTATTTGTGTGAATGTTGTAAGTGACGTAAATGCTCGCTGCAGTGCCCTATTTACCCTACTTCTGTCAGTCAACAATTAAACCTTCCTTGTGCGGGCCTTGTGCAGGCCACTGTTAGCTCTGCTGATTTCAGTGTCTGGCTTTCGTAAATGTATGATGTGATATAGCATAATGCGTAGCAAAAGTCTAATAAAATTACGGTTAACCAGTGCAGCATATGGAAAATTAAGGCTGTGGATAATTTATGCATTGAATTGGAGAGTGTTTTGTTCATACCAGTTAGTGGTACCACTTTAAAGTGGCTGCCACTTATCAATGATGACTGTTTACATATGTATTGTACGCACTAGCTGTTGAAGGGCTGTTTGGCTGTTGCAGACGTCAAACGATAACAAGCACACCATGCTGGATTGAGATACATTTGAATGGGCCGCTGCAGTGGCTTGACAAGGTATTACTACAGATGGGTTCCGCTCGTGGTCAGTGCACCAGCATGTCATGAATCACAACTTCAGCACTGGCCATTCTGTGCATCTTTTCACTGTTGAATGGTTACCCAAAATGATGCTGTCAGATGGAGGCTGGCCATGCTGATTTGCGTCCAGCCATAAAATTGCCACTTTGTCATCATTTTATTTGAAGTTGAATCACTGCGTGAATGTGGAGATTCAAATGCGCAGCATATTTGAGGTATTGATCAGCAGTATGGTCCTCACAACATCTTTCAACCGTCTGTTATGACTGTGTTGTACTTTTGTCCGGCAAAAGCCCCATTTTGCGAGGCTTACTGCTTCATAGGAGTGGTGGCCAAAGAGTTGCGGTTAATATCAACTGAACTTGTGGGGTCGGTTCGTTGTTACTCACTTTGTTAGCTGTCCAGTGAAGTTGTGATGGGGTGTGGGACTACTGCGTACTGATCCGGCGATATTTACCGGTGAGAATGAGATGTGCTAACATTGCGTGTGTGCACCAAGTAATGGACTTGAAGTTTGTAACTTTTCGTAGCTAACATTGTAGCAGTAGTTTTTCAATGATACTGTTTGCGTCATTACTGTGATGTCATCGTAATACTGATGGCATATTTTTTACCATATAACACTATACTAATGTGGTATATGCTGTTGTCATGTGTTTATCTTCTGCCTGTCTGTGTGTGTGTGTTTATGATACACCTATACTGTGTAGCGAAACTGATGATCACACAACAATGCCATAAGATAGCCGAGGAACTCTAGCATTCTCTTGCTAAATATCTTTGCAAAATTTGAACAGTACGATGCCTAACGGGCACCAAATGCAGGCGTGGTAGATTAAAATCAGCTGCTTTTGACAAATAACTTACTGTAACTTGACAAGTATGTCTGCTAATGCTGATGGACCGCGCGACACTGCTTCACGCAACGTTGACCGTATCGATTACCAAGAAACGAGCTTTGGTCAATAGCAAATTGCTACCCAGACCGAGAAATGTCAGTTATTATCACATATTTGAACGATAATGCTCAAACTTCACTTGGTCGATTTGTTGTCGATATATTATATAATCATGTTTCTACAAATACACTGACAAATCGAACTGATGGAGTTTGGCCTTAAGCCTTGTATAGCATCGACCATACTGCCCAAGGCGCGATAAACAGCAGTCCGTCGTCGGCAACATTGTTGATCTCAAGTAATGGCGTGTTGAGGCGGTCCAGAGTTGCGCATGCAAAAATGAGTCACGTGAGCCAAACCACGCCCCTTTCAGGGATGTTTTGTCATCTGTAGGCTGGGACTAGCTATGATCAACATGTATACCAAATTTGTAGCCCTGTGTTCACTTACTATGAAGATAATGAAAGGCGACGAAAAATGTAGAAATTGGGGTGTTAAGGGTCACCCAAGGTCATCAGCAACATAAACATTCGATATAGCGCATAGGACTTCCTATTCGACTTTAATAGAAACTATGCGTCTATCTTATACCATTTTAGAGTTATAGCGCGTTTTTCGTTGAAATTGGCCAATTTTAACCCACCCCGCTTGCATTTGTCGCCCCCGTTTAGGGTAATCAAGTTCGAATTTTGCCGTGATCTTTGCTGACAGAAAACCAGAGTCCCGGAGCTATCGTGCGGCATTATTTGCTTGATCCTATGTTTTGCTGTTGTGATACAATACCGGAGTGTGACATACAGACAGACTCACGGTGATAGCATATATTGTGCTTGCATAGCGTCGCGCAGTAAAAATGCTACAAGATAGATGAATAGATTCTGTTAAAGTCAAATAGGAAGCTGTACATGCTCTGTTGAATGGTGACGTGGCCGATGACCTTTAGCGAACCCTAACCTCCCAAATCACTTTTTCATTCATTGCCTTCTATGACGTCATAACTGGTGACAATAGAAACTTTAAATTTGACACAGAGGTTGATCATAAGCCCCAGCATACACATGACAAATCATCCCATACAGGACTTGGTAAGGGTCAAGTGACCCGTTTTTGACTGCAAAATTTCGCCATTTCAGGCTGATATCATTAATTGCGATAGACAAAGCCATCGATGGTGGAGCAGTGGATGAACATCGATGCTGTACACTTATCATTTATGGATGCACACAAACTAACAGTAATCGGTGTGCGTGTGTGTCGACAACATGCAGCAACGATGGTAGACATTGCTAAGTGTTAACAGTGAACCACGACCGTCACCTGCTGATTACAACTCATGTCCAGCTTTGTGTACAGCGCGATGGGCAGTTGGGAGTGTGATGTCATCACACAGTCCATCAGCGTTAGCTGATACTTGTAACTGCCATTGGTTACAATGCATGTTTGGCTGTTATGTATAGTGACTGTTGTTGAAGAAGATAAACTTGCATATTGCCAGCTTTTTTAAGGATCAGTTTAGAACTGCACGTTTGGACCGATAGCAAGCGGAGCGTGAGCATATAAGTGGGTCTTGGTGCGGAGCCCACAGCGGGGGTCCAGGGGGCAGAGCCTCGATGGGGGTATGG
>Ga0209782_1001156_pt1 | contig 13312 bp, 6 predicted proteins | sample WorMetmaBAHAMAS1_FD_187390 | JGI IMG/M metagenome (GOLD analysis project Ga0209782, IMG submission 187390) | Marine gutless worms symbiont microbial communities from Max Planck institute for Marine Microbiology, Germany - Inanidrilus... | ecosystem: Host-associated > Annelida > Digestive system >... | reverse complement strand
GGGGTAAAGTGGTTACTTGACAGGCCTGCTGCCTACCTCAGTAATAGTTACAAATGTTTAATCTATATTGGGTAAGTCGAGTTTACTAAAAATTTTAATAAACAGCAAATATTATAAAGAAAAAAACTGATCATGGTTTATCTATTGTTGTATGAGCCAAAGCTCTAAAACAGCAAAAATTAAAAAAATTGCAAAATTGTAATAACAAAACATGTGCGCTAAGTTATACATTTAAATATGGGGCTTGACACATTTAAATGTGATAGCGTATGTGTTTCATGTTTATAATTTAGCAATTTTTTTCTAATTTTTTGCTGTTTTAGAGCTTTGGCTTATACAACAGCAAAATATGTGATCAGTTTATGATCAGTTTATGATCCTACTTTCTTGAGACAAAACGACCCGGTGCGACCTGGCGCACTGTAAGCTCTGAGGACATCATTTTGTTAGCTTTAGTTTGTCAAACATTTTATACTAAATGCCGTGCTGCCTAACAAATAATGATCTGTAATGCTTTCGTTTAAAATAGTGCACTGTATAGTGTTATAGTGTCAATGTAATATTTTGTTTTATATGGCAACACTATTGAGGAAACTTTTTCTCCATAATGCAAATGCACAGTACTAGTTGCCAGCAGTAAAACTTTGTTCTGACAAAATTTTACAGATTTTAACTTGGAATGCCAGCTAACACCAGTTGACTTGCATGTTATATAATGATCGTAAAATGGTTGTTGTAGTGTTTGAATAAAGTTTTGTGGTCATATCTTGTGTTGCAAATTGATGTTGTTATTGATTCATGATATTCAGCTTGCTGCGGCATCTGCGGTTATCTGTGGATGCTGGTCGTAACTCAAGTGGCTTCTTGGGACAGCTCTCTGTTCCACTGAAGGTTTGACGAGCTACAGTGATGTTATAGAACATTGATTTAATATTATTAGTTAGCAAAATATGAAACAGTTGAACGTCTTTAGTGGTAATTTTTTGATCAATGGATTATTGTCACGGTATTAGTTGGCTGCATTTTTTCCTAACTTTTTGACAGTATTTTTATGGTCATTTTTTCCTATTTTTTTTACAAATAAATATGAAACAAAGTGACTACACATTTATTGGCTTAAAATTGTTTTCAACAGTACATTATGACAAATAACATACTTTTCCAAGCATTAGTAAAACTGGTACTGATAGTATGAATGGTGAATATTAGCAATTAGGCAATTAATCTTATATTATCATGTACATAAGCCTTTAACAAGTTTTTAAATATATATTTTGATATGTTATTATTTTGATATTACTATATTTTATGCTTCATATGCAAATAGATATGTAACAGTGGTTTGATTAACAGTATAACATTTTGCTTATGTCAATATTTCATTTCAGGAGATTCCAGCTGGCGGCTGTGACTGTTGGTTTGCACTCTATCGTGACAAGAAGAAAAAATTTCTTGTGCCAGGCCGTTGTCGTCTTCGACTGCATCTAGTGGCCAAAAAGGTCTGTAATAACGATGATAACAGGTATTGTAGTAATTTGGCAATAGGCTGCATCGCCACCACATTAGTCTTGTTAAGCTTAAATTCTACAGGACCATTTTATTCTCGTGAGGATCCTCGCGAAGAACTGGTCCCGTGGAGTGTCCCCTTTACCACTCACAGCAGAAAATGCACTCGACTGCTGAGGGTGCTCCACATACCCTGCTGTGTGAAATTTGCTTCCTTTTTCTCTTGCTCTCTTGCTTATATTTTCTTTTCATGTTTTATTTATCTTTTACTCTGAGAATAGCGGTAGCCCCACTCCATTTCCAGGCCAGATATCGTAGAAGATGACAAGATGACTAAACATGGGTTATAAGTTGTCTCGGTTCATTTTTTGTTGTATTTTTATGTTTGATGAGTTGTATTTCGTGTATTTAGTGTTTATATATTTACTCTTGTGTTAGTCTAGATTTACTATATTGTTAGGTTTTTCTGCTGGCTTTAATTTTGATTTTTTTTCAGTACTAGCCAAGAAATTGGCTAAAAAGAGCATGTCCAATATGAATTTTAGTGTCAATTGGGACGTTAAACCTGAACTCAGTCAATCATCCCATGGTTGATGTGACCCCCATGTGACACGTGATTCCTTTGCCCAACCCAACCCAAATGGAACGTTGATCAGTTTAGCTTTGTGCACGCAGCTTACTTGCATATTCTAAACACATAGATGTACAGAGTACACTATGTGTGATATCGGTAGTTAGAGTCCACGTCTGTACACTGTATCGATTAGGCCTAATATCTACATTTACTGGCGTGCTTCTTTGATGACTGCAGGTGACGAAAATTGCCATTGGTACCAACTGACTTTGGCACCTATTATCCACATTGGAGTTTAGTTGTTATTTAATTCTTCAAACATTGGCATTATTTATAATCATAGGTGTTACTTAAACTTTCAATTAGTCAGTGAGGTGTTGGTTAAAAAAGTGCACATTTGAGAGGAAATTTGTGAACGTTAAAAACTTGTATCGTCGATTTGGTATCCGTGCTGTCTGCATGTATATCATGTCCTCATTGTAATAAATTCATGCGATTTATTTATTATTTGAGTATTTTTCTACTTAAGTAAATTTATTAGTTGTTCTTTTAATTTTTTTCTACCAAATTTTTTTTCCGATGAGTGAAGATATTCGTTGGTATGTAGAGCACTGATGCAGTCGACTGCAGAAACGACGACATCATTGCGGACTATCACATGCTAGTTCATCGACTTTACTTACATGCGCTGAATGCGCATGAGTGTCATTCACCGGTACGTTTTCTATTTTTATAACTGCACCTTAGAGCTTTAAGACAAAGCCTATTCATTTTCTGCATGTTGTGTAGTGAGCGTTGTAAAACACAGCTGTGATATAAAATATTTAAAAAAACACAAATTGTTAGTGACATTTCTGTAGCAGAAAGTTAAAATTGAAAGTTTTTTTTCATAAAAATGGAATATATCAGTTTGTACAATACTGATTAGTAATTTTTCATGTATATATAGGAAAGTTAGATAGGCTATTAGGCTGTATTATTACTGTTATTTTTAAATTTTTATTAGTTACACTTACCGTACATTTTCAGTGACACTGGATTTTTTGGAATGTTTTAGTTGTGGATGTTGTTGATACTGACAATGATTGGTATTTTTCGTCATTAGTTTAAGATGTCTTTTGAGTGTAACTTACTATTTACTCATAATGGTTACTATTATATTTTGTGTGTACATCTTTAGAACAATAATGTAGAACTGTTTGAGGAGCTGCCTGATCGAAGCAGTTTCATTCTTGATCAGTTTGTGGCACATCACAATGTCGACGATTTGACTCAGCATCTTGTGTATGTTATAAACTATTCATTTGTTTGGATATATACTTATAATTTAATCATTCAAGACGATGGCTTTAGATAACTGTTGGGTCGAAATGTAAGTGTCACTTTGGCTTAATATTATCTTGTATGATGCTGTATGCTATATACAGCACTGATCTTTAGTCACATCACTCACTGATAGACAGTGTGGCATACAACAGTGTACTTATATAGATAACATTCCAGTGTTGTTAACTTTCTTATCTTCCTATTCTGACTATGTACAAGTCAGTTTCTTATGACTGTTTGGAGTTTTGATATAATAATAACGTTAATCGTAAATGTACAATCTATCTTACAACATCCACAGTGTCAAGGAAATCTTAACTTTGAGGTTGTCAATCATATGACCAGTGATGACTACGTAATGATTTAAGACTTATGTGGACTTTCATTGTCTATGCGATTAGTTTTCATTTTTGTGTACATATCAGTATTTCAGCAAAAGTTTGACCTGACTGGTTACTTGGACATTCTGTGTTGCGATGTTGCAGCCATCTTGCCGTGGTGTTGGAACTGAACTCAGATCCAATGTTTCATCAGTATTTCTCTGAAAGTTTCATCAAAAACCGAATCAGTCAGTTTAAGATGGAGTACGATCATGTAACGACTGGTCGTGCTGTTAACAGAATTGGAGTCACTACTTTAGAGGTCTTTACTTTTGGTTTCTGCCATAATTTTCCTACTGTAGCAATTTGTTTTGACAGATATTTCATAACACTTTTTTGTAATATGCATTCTGTAGTATTTCTATATCTGTATTATCCATTCTTGTGTAAATAACTGTAATGTCACTCACTATGTTGCTGCATACATATCCTTACTTTTTCAATGGCATTTGTTTAACACCTGATCAGGCTTGATGACTTGCTGACTGCAGTTGACTTACATACAGTTATGTCGACTGTTATACTTCTTAAGCAAATAAACTGATAATGATGATGATGTTGAGATATTCACACGTGCTTTGCAGAAGACAATATTGGACGAGTCGTTGTCGATGTATCTGCAAGCCGTTGTGAATGATATTAAGCAGAAGGCAGCAATGCCGACATTGTTTCCACCAAGTGAGCTGCAGTTGGAGGATTTCAACAATCTGGTCAGGTTAGCAACAGCAGTCTGGATGTCCGAACCATTTATGTATTATACTGCAGTATGCTATCATTGGTGTGCTTGTTAAACAAATGGACAACTATTTAACATTTACCATGCATAAGTTGTTCAGAAAATTGTGGTATAGATATTGTAGCTGTTAATAAATTTATGCTGACAAATACAAGTCAGTTGTTCCACAAGATAGACAGAAAGTATAGTCCTTTATTATGATTCATCTCTAAAGCGCTTAAGTATGGCATTTGTTAATGAATTATCACACAGTTTTACATAACACCCACGATTATCCAGAAAGTGGAATGAGCCATAGCTGGCTTTACTCCCGAGCCACAGAGCATCACTGTGACCAAAGTGATGACACTTTGACCAAAAATCCTGTCCCACTGAGGATAGGAGGCTGAGTTAATCTGGTACCAAATACCAAAACATGACATGACATGTTTAACTACAAATAAATGTATTTACAGATATTTTGTTTCTTGCAAACAGTAGTAACTCCCCAATAGTTGACTGTCGGAAATTACTCTGTACTATTTAGTGGCATGCCGATAGAGCTAACTGTGTGAGTTAATTCTGTGTTAGCTAAAAACATTTTGTGTAAAAAAGGCGTTCATTTAGTTGCTGTTGTTAACTGTAGCAATTCAGTGAATCTGCTGTGTCTGCCAATCTGGTCGACGCAACATGACAGTTCTCAGCCACGGCAAGACTTCTCGGCATTTGTTGCACACCAGCTCCAGGTAGACTGATAACTGATCTCTGCTGACACTCGTTACGACGCGGCAATTTCTGAGCATGTTTTTATTACAACGACATTTTCTGCACATTTTGCTTAGACTAGTTTGGTTCAATCTTGTTTTCCTACTCCGTGTTGTTGGCTGTTTTTTAGATGAGATGAACCTGGATTATCCGGTTCTGTCAACTTTCTTCCTCCACTTGTTTGCGAGAGAACCTTTTGCAGAGACAGAGGGTTTTTACAGTGTCTTTCCTGATCACCAAACCAAAAGTGTCATAGCATTAAAACAGTTATAATTAATTTTACTGCTACTACTCTTAACACTGCTACTGCTGCTATTACTTTCATATAAAAGTTTACCTGCTATGGAAGAGAACCTTTGGGATTAATGAAATGGTTTTTATGGAACGGATATCTTTTTTTATCACTGGAAGAAATGCAAACACTGAATGTAACCAGTATCCATCATTTTTTGTCCCCAGCCAGACTGCTGATGGAAGGTATTGATCTGAAATGTTGGCTCACCAACTCCAGCCCTGTAAAGCAGTTACAGCTAGTAGAATAGAATCAGCGGCACTGTGAATGAGTTCTCGTGGGCACGGATGGTGTTCAGGAGTGTGTGCGGAACTGGCTTCAAAGTCGGCTTGATGCACTACATTCCTCTGACGCTGATCCTGTTCTTCCACTGACAAGACAGTTCATCGACGTACTACGTGATACAGCCGCTGTCCTCACACCAATCTCATCCATCTCACAGTACTTCGCCCGACTCGGCATCGACTATTACAAAATTGCATCGATTGCGTGTGATTCTAAGGTACCATATATTCATGATGATCGTTTACCAGTAATAAATTAGGCTATTCAATATTATGGATCATTTTGAGAGTTGAGACGCAATCTTCGCTTAGCTTAAATTGCACTGATAACAAATGTTAAAATGGCACACATTTTAGTTTTGTCCTTGTATACGGTAATTGTATTTATCATACTTTCTTTTGGTGTCTTATTGATAAAATGCTCATCTGGCTGCTTGTTTATACCACGTGTGGTGCAGTGCAGAATGCAGGTCATATTGATTGTTTCCATTTAGTTTTGGATGTCGTGGTTGATATGGCTGTGTTGGAAGTGCGTATGTTCTACTCTTTCTCATTTTGTGTTATATATTTTCTAGCTGTCGACAAAGGCGCAGGAGTTAACACTGGAGAGTGACTGCTACCAGGTCACGTATCACCGGTTTGGTGTCAACATTCGAGAAAGCAGCATTACGACGCTCGATCATTACTTCGCGTTACGTGCTTTACACACAACTATCCGCGGAAACGTCACCGAACGGTATGTCTGTCACTTTCAGCTGTACCATCTCTTAGTTACGACCTTAAATCAGGGTAGGAAACACATATATTGTAAGCTAAAAGAAGAACGTATGCATATTTTTTCATCTGTAAGTTGCATGGTTTTTGTTTCCTAAGTTATTGGGTATAAAACAGATCCACCTTTAATAGCCTCTTTTCCGGAACAAGCTGATAAGCTGGCATTATGAAAATAAACCATTCTTGATTTTCAGTAAAGCAAGAGATCCCGTACGAGCTCGCTGTCACGGCATACAAAGTATTGCATGGTCGTGCACCAAGTTACCTCGGCCCACATAACTTCATCGCCAATGTGTTTGGTCGCCGAGCACTCTGCTGTGCCTGCATGAATCGCATCATGGTGCTGCCAGTCACGTCCATGACCGTTGGCAGTCGAGCCTTCTTAATTGCTGCCCCACGAACCTGTAATTCTCATTATTTCCACTGAGTAGCTGCCAACCTTCCAAAGAAAGTTGATAAGACATTTTGTTTGTCAATCGTTTCCTGGCTTATGTTACTGACATTTGACACCTCTAGTGGACCTTGCAGTGGCAATGCCACTTAGGCCACTCTAATAAATACTTTGATTAATTGATTTACTGAAGAAAATTGTAATGGCACCACCTTTACCTATGCAAATTATGTGCATTTCATGCCAGCCAGATGATCAGGCCAACATCTCACCACTTAATTTTTCAGGCCAGATGCTCTTCTTGTTGCCAAATCAACGAAGTTAAGCACTGAAGACACTGAGTTATAGAGTATAAGTAAAAAATATGCATTGCAGCTTATATTACTGTTTTATTTGTACATTTAACAATTAACATTCTCCTTGCAAATTGTTGGTTTCCGTGGTTGGTCATCTTAGTGTGAAAGGCAGCGGTTCAGTTAGTGTTTCATTTCTGTGCAGAGTTCTTACTTGTGTTTACCAGGGAACTGTTTCGCATCTCGATCTCCAACTATCAGGATTGGTTTAAAGTTGCTATCATCTTCTGGCTGCAGACATTTCGGGAGGAATGTATGCGACGAATGGAGAAAGCACTTGAGATCGAGAAGGATGTATGTCCCGTCATTTCTTTATTTAATGTCATCGTTAATAATAAGCTTGTAGCCATGCATTGATGGTTATAGTGAGAGACTGGCCTAGATCTCATTTGTGCTGCAAGCTATATCTTGTAAATTATAATAGATAGAGGTACAGTTACTACAGATCACTAATCCGATAATTTATCATCGGTTTTGTGACAGTCCCACTGGTTGTCCTGGAGGCAAGTGGAAGCCGGGTTCAAACTCTCCTCCATGGCCTTGCCCATGGTCTCTTATATTATATATGATAGTAATGAAGTTACCATGGACCACTAACACTGTGCAATGTTTTCCCTGCTCAATGGCAGCATTTCCTGTGACCTTGAGTGATTCCCACCACAGTTTCAGGGTCATGATATGCAACAGGCTGCTCTCAGCTTCTGTTCGGAATATCCGTCTGGATGGACAGCATCGTCGCTCTGTGATGACTATAAGTTTCAATGTTATTTTTTTGTTATTATTTTTTTATTTATTATGCTGGCCGCAGCTATAGCTTAAAGCAACAGTCTGATGTTGGTCCGTCTGTCTGTCCCTCTTTTTTTTCTAACGTTAATGCAATTGCATTTTAGCTGACATTAATTAGCATGCCTCGATGTGGCCATTGTACGTTTCATCTTTACGTACGATGGCTGACACTTTTTAATTTAATTATTGTATTCAGTAGAATCTGGCTACCCGTCAACTATCTGCATCTCTTACCCAGATGCATTCACTATGAGTATGATAATGTTATTTTATCGGTTGTTATAAGCAAATGCAATGCTGACAAATGATTGCATATTTCTGGTTATGTATTTTTATGTGTTACATGATGTGTACATGCAGGTTGTGCAGGTGACTTCTCTGGTCAAATATTCAAACTCTGTTGTCGATGTTCTGTCATGTTTTACAAAGGTTTGTATTTCTGTTTATGCTGTCATAATGTAACTTACTGTTGCCATTGCTATTTGTCAGTATTGTTCTATTGATAAGTTTAATTCTTTCTGTAGTTATATTCTTACGTTTTTGTGTTTCATACACAAAATTTGTGTGTTTTTTAGATGACGTCAGAATGGCGAGAAATAGACTTTGCCGATGCCGATATCTGTCTTCTCGGAGTTACAAAAATAACAGATGTGTGTTACTTTTTAGTGTTGGTCATTTGTTAGGTCTACTAGGCTGATGGTTCTTGTTGCAAATCACCAATATGTAGGCATCTCCATCTCCTATGTGTTGTTACATTTTATGCATTTTACATATGTGATGTCCATTCTGTTGAAGACTCGAATGTACCCATCTATAACACACTAGCACTTGCTGTCGAAGCATTTACCTCCTTGTGAGAATTTGTTAGCAATGTTGCAGCAGTAGGGATGTTTGGTAGCATGTGATTAGTGATAGTAGTTTATAATGGCACATTTTGTAGACATTCATTAACTTTCTGGATCCACTATGACTGAAAAAAAAACTACTAGTCGGGTTGTGAAAAATTTTTTGACTGAATCTGCCTGCTGAGGCCACAAGCCTCAGTATGGCTTACTATAGGTAACTTGTGGTTCGGTCCAAACAGGTTGCCTATTACACCCACTGGACAGCCCTGTTGTTGCTGGATTCTGTTAACAACTTGCAATAGGTTCAAGCAGAAATAGTAATGCCTGCATTTTCCTGGTGAAAACTGTCAGGAAACAATCATCATGCTACAGCAGTATTTGCTTAAATCTGTTTACCTGTGCGGGCGCCGGGGCCTAATGCGCCCTAGAAGACATTGTAAATTAGGCACTATATAGATTGTTAATATGTGTGTTTCCCTTATTACTTGCTTCCTTTTGCTTCTTGTAACTCGCTTCCTTTTTTTCTTACTTATATTTTCCTTTCTTATTCACTTCTCCTGTATCTTTTCCTTCAGAATATCCCGCTCCATTTCCAGACCGGATGTTGTAGAAGACGACTAAATCTGGATTATAGTTTTTTTTGGGTTCAATTTTGCGTTGCTGTATTTATGTGTTTAGGATGTATGATTATTTGTGTTGGTATATGTTTAATGTTGTCTTGTGGTGTGAATGTTGTCTCTCCCTGTAATCGGCGCTGGCGTAATAATTTAAATGAGCCTCTTGATCCCTTTCCCTTTTTGGGTGGCTGCTGAACAAAAGGTGACAAGGGTTGAGGTTAATATATTGCTGGCTTTCTTACACTGGGTAGGGATAGCTCTCCACCCCTGACCTTTCGTCTCTGATATAGCCATATTTGTGCTGGAAAGGGACATTAAACACAAACTAACTAACTAACTAGCTTCAATCTATTTCAAGTTATATTCCGTGTCCGCTTGAATGGCTTCATTTTTTGCCACTCCAACCTGTGTACTCTTTTATTTATTTCTGAACATGCCAAAGCTTCTGTGACTTTTGTGTAATGTGTTATTTTTGATTTTCACTAGTGCTTTTTGGTTTTTCTCGTATATGCAGACAATATGTGACTGCGTGAAACTCTACTGGGGAAAAGTATTCAACATCCTCGAGTCGAATGGTTACTATGACTACATCGATAATCAACAGTTCGATGTGACAGATCAGGTGACTACTGCTACTATGGTTTACAACAGAGATTTTAGGCCTCATTGGAGCACTAGCTAGATGTGGTCTACATGTGTATGTCTGTGTGTCTGTATCTGTCTGCTTGTTTTTCTGTGTGTTGGTCACGACTGTGAGCTGTGCAAAAATGGCAGAATCGAAACCAAAAAAAACGATTAAAACGCCGGTTAAGATTAAGATTACTGTAACCTATCTTGCCCAACTGTCTGGAACAGCCTGCCAGACTACCTTAGAAAACCACATTTAGGTCTAAGTGTCACCTCAAAAGCTGCTAGTTTGCACGATACTAACCTCCTCAGCGAAGCCATAGCGTGCAAAAGACTCTGTGACTGTGTGTGCTCTACAGATGTTTATTGTCCTTATTACCGACCGCGTTAGCACAGGAAGTAGTGTAATCGCCTCCGTCCATTTGTTCGTCTGTTTGTCCGTCCGTTTCCACTATAACTTTTGAACCAAGTGATCTTTTACCTTGACCTTTTGCATGTGTATGGGATTGAAGGTCAAGGTGAGAGGTCAAGGTTACGGTCAGGGTGTTAGTTCAAAATGTGGTCAGTGGTACCTCGAACCTCAATCAGTGACAGTTTTTTTAGTTATTGTTCTCATTGACTCAATAGTCTAGTGGCTAAGGCATCAGTGGTCGTGAGTTTGAGCCCCGTCCGCCGTGCTGTCCTGTAACAACCATGGGCAAGTTGTTTGCACATGTGCCTCTGATACCAAGCAGTATAATTTGGTACCTACCGATGGGTGGTGACGCTCTTCGGCTGGGAAGGTAACCGCAGGCCTGGCGGAAATTAATGGCAGCCCACCGGCCGGTGAGTGGCTTAAAGTCACCTGCGGGCTGACTGCCTGTACACTTGGATCAGCTTTGGGCCCAACGCTCGGAAACGAGTATGGGAGAATTTTTGCCGTTTTTACCGTGCGATGCTATGCTAGCGCGGTATATGCCGTCGTCTTTGTCTTTGTGTCTGTCCGTCACGCTCCGGTATTGTATCAAAACGGCTACAGCTTTTTGCTATACTGACACGCACACGTCGCGCTGTCCCTCTGCCATAGCAGAGCTTCTTGTCTCATTTTCAATGTCAATGTCAATGTCAATCAATTATTTTTAGTGTGGCTTAAATGGCAGAAACTATTACAAAGACCACAGAGGCGTAGTAGCGTCACAGTACAATATCAGGAAATGATTGCCGGAATAGAAATGTCCAGAGTTGTGTTTGGGACTGTGCGGTCAGCTGTGCATAACGCTGAACAACATATCTCACGTGAGCGGCTACCTCGGCAAGCTGTCGTCGCTGCTGCACTGGGACATCGTGGCACAGCAGCTGTCGATCAAGCACGAGAGCGAGGCAGTCGGTCAGACGGCGCTGCGCTGCCTCGCCAGCGTCGTGGCCGCCACCAACGACGACGTGCGCGAGAAGAGCCGACTGCTGTCCCAGCAGATCATCGAGAAGATCGTCGTCGACCTGCGCAAGTACACGATCGCCTTCACCCGCTGTCACAACGACCTGCCGAGTGTGAGTAGGAGACATAAAGCGATGCTGTGATCTGTCTGTCCGTCTGTCTGTCCGTTTCCGATTCTGTTTCGTTCGCCAGATACCGGTGTGCGCGCCTCGCCGCTTCAAATGCATTTAATAGAGGGCAGCATGGTCCAAATGCTATCACGGGGTGGGGGGCATATCGGTTCGCCGCACGATAGCTTGTGTAGCAGCCTGATGTAGGCTCGTGCCATTGTTGGTAGAGGTTTGTTCATATCACTAATGACTCATCTTGTTGCATGTTATCTCGTTTCATCCAAGCTGAGTGCGCGGTGATTGGTCGCATCCACGGCGAACTGGGTCGCTTCACAGCGTGTGACCAGGTTCATCATGGCTGCAGCCGATTACGGGGCAAATGAGGTCAGACGATATGAGATATAATATGCCATGAGATGAGTGATATGAACGCACCTTTATGATTCCCGCGGTAAAGCATCGGTTGGGTGTCTGTATGTCTGTCTGTCTGTCTAGTCCTTTTGTCCTAACGTTAATGCGGTCGGCATGCCTCTGCGGCGTCGTGGCCCTGCTTCGTGGTCTTGATTTTCCTCCTGAGCACGTATATTCAAACTGACTCGCCAGGGGGCAGCATCGACGCGGCCAGCGTTCCGTACCGAGTGCACGAGGGCCAAATATAGTGGTTTAGAATAGTTCTGATTTGTTTCCAGGCCGGATGTCGTACAAAGCAAGAGTCTCAAAAATGACTTACTTTGTGTCCTGTGGGATGTACGTTAAACTTTAATTCAATCAATCATAGAAGGCAACAAGGCCTGAGTTTTTAAAGTTTGGTTTTGTTATCGTTTTTAAAGGTTTACTTGTACATTTCTGGTCAGCTGTGTCATAATTATTATCACCAATGTCTAAACTATATTAGCCAGAAATAACGTCTCCATTGTTATGTCGAGTGGAATGTTAAACTAACTTTGCAATAAGCTTATATACATCATTTATCAGTTTCAGTCTCTCGTCGTCTTTTGCTTCGCAAAAATTCAAAGTGGTTTATCGTTCTGGCATCAGTTTAGCCAGGTTGTGCTGGAAAAAGAGGTCGTTTAACAAGTCTTAATTTGCTGTTCCCATAAATTTTCTGGTACTCACAATTCCCATTTGCAGTAATGCCTATCATTTCATCAGTGATATCAGTTTTAAAAAAAAATTGTATTGTTATTTGTAGGACGTCGAGCCATTGTTAGATTATCTTGAGAATAATCTCAAAGTCCTTTATCAGAAGCTTGAAGCTACCATCTATCCGTTGTTTTCGGAGGAGATTCTGAAGGCAGAGATAATCATACTGTTGGAGAACATTGAAATTGGGGTAAGATGTGACAAACTGTAAGCATTGGTTCGTAGGTTACAGTTTACAAGTTGTACAGTGTAGCCTACAATAGAAATTAGAAAGGAATTAGTTGATTGTTATAAATGTTTGCTTAATCGGTTAATTTAGCCCGCTCGGCAAACTTGCTGGAAGGGCTATGTATTTTTTAATTGTTATTATCCATAAATATGTTTTACAAGTATTCTATGCTGATTTGTGC
>Ga0209782_1001155_pt1 | contig 13315 bp, 9 predicted proteins | sample WorMetmaBAHAMAS1_FD_187390 | JGI IMG/M metagenome (GOLD analysis project Ga0209782, IMG submission 187390) | Marine gutless worms symbiont microbial communities from Max Planck institute for Marine Microbiology, Germany - Inanidrilus... | ecosystem: Host-associated > Annelida > Digestive system >... | reverse complement strand
ATTCTGAATCGCAGCTGTACAAGTTTGTATGGCTAGTGCAAGACACTGACTAGTGCATGGGAAGTCGATCTTTCTTTCATAGCACCATACTGATTAGTATCAAGCTGATGGCCAACAGTTTCTAAGTTCAGTTCTGTTTCACCATATATTGCTAAGTATACAATCAATTTACGTACTGAAATCACTGAACTAAATAAAAACTAAAATACATCAAACTGCCTTTTGAAATGAAGTGTATAGAGTACAGTAACTACTGCTACAAGCTGTCTGCCTGAATACCGCAGACTACCACAGACTAGATTGATCTACAAGTGTCTGCAGGTAAGAATTTACCGCACTGGAGTCAGTAAAGTTTAAGTACTACAGAGTACATTTAAAACTTGTTGGAGTCAGCTGTAAAGTTTCGTTATGCTGTGCTACAGTCGCTTTAGCCCATGCATTAGCCTAAAACGGCTACCGACTGCCAATAATGTATACACAGCTTGAATATATATTCTACGGTGTTAAAGGTATTATAGGATTTGCTAATAATTAAATAATGTTATAATTAGATTATATTAATGTATGTTTTTGTTGGCGTTTTGAATGTATGTTTGTAAAATCAATAATGCCGATCGCTGTAACCACAACGGGTCTCGCTAAAAGCCGACCGCACGACGGAGGTCTATCTAATTTATGCGGTGACAATTCCGTGACGCCGTGACGGCCGTTCAGACTGCTTTGCCGTGTCCTGTGACTCCGTGACAATGCCATGACGCACTCAGACGGTCAACGTAACGACGCGCTATAGTAAAAACACCGTACCGCCGATGGCAAACACGGCCAAAACTGAGCCAAGTGCACTTAAGTTGTCTCCTAGCCACACTACGGCAATCATAATCATCATCAGTAAAAAATGTACATCAGAAGTAAAGTCGGTATATTGACGCTAATTATTCTGTGTGCCGTGACAAGCTGCGGCCGTCTCAGCGTTGTCACGGCGTCGCGGCATCACGGCATAAATTAGATAGACCGCACGACGGCACATGACCGCACGGAATATATATTTAACTCTGGGTGTATACACCTCTAAGTCCATCAGTAAATAAAGAATATTTATCCCAGATCCAGCTTTATTCGATATTCCGTGAACTTACGGTGTTAAGCAATACAGTTGTAATCATAGCAGTTTGCGTGAAAGTTGCAAATTCTACATTTTTAGTCACAAATAAAAGGACTAAGTGGGCTGAGTTATCGAGGTATTATTTATGCAATTGTTTTGTAAGGTTATTTTAGACTGTTGAAGACTAACCGTAACATGATGCATCAAATGTTGCATTGATGCCTGTACTAAGGTTACTGTCTTTCACCGGAAACAGAAATAACATAGAGATATTCTTATATAACTGATGCGCCCTATAACTAATGAAAACTTTATGACAGTACTGATCAGTTTACGGTTCCACTATCAGCAGCGACTGATATAGTCGTGTTGCAGTCCTTAGTGCTGTCTTGCATGGCAGCTTGTAGATGGTAATAGGCCTATTGAGTATTGACAGTTTGTACAAGGGAAAATTTGTAACAATTTACCTACTGTTATATGTGGAATGTACGCAGACCCTAACTACAGTGTTGTGTAACTGTAAAGCCCCTTTCATGCTTGAAATTTAGTTCAAAATTTCTGAAAGGGGCCTAACTGTCTTCATTCATGTGAAATTTATAATACTAGTAAGTGTAGTCATTATTGGACTTGACTATATCACTAGCGCATTATGGTAGGCCTATTAGTGTATTTTTTTGTAACTGTAGCTGTGAAATGCATATAGTTTATGGTCACAGCTAGTAACGGCGAGCTGGTGAGCTGTTTGTCATGTTGCACTTCTTTTAAGGTCCGTTTGCACTAATGCATCGCAGTGCATTGTTGCGCAGTGGCATTATGTGTGAACCCCGTGCGGGCGCCGTTGCCTAATGCGCCCTAGAAGACATTGTAAATTAGGCGCTATATAGATTGGTTATATGTGTGTTTCCCTTATTACTTGCTTCCTTTTGCTTTTTGTAACTTTCTTCCTTTTTTTTCTTGCTTATATTTTCTGTTCTTATTAACTTCTCCTGTATCTTTTCCTTCAGAATAGCCCCGCTCCATTTCCACGTTGGATGTCGTAGGCGGCCACTAAATGTGGCTTTATTTTAGTGTTCATTTTGCATTCTATGTATTTTTAGTTAAGGATGAATGCTGATTTGTGTTGTTGTTGTTTAATTTTGTCTTGTGGTGTGAAGGTTTTCTCTCCCTGTTATCAGTGCTGGTGTAATAATTTAAATGAGCCTCTCAATCTTCTTCCCTTTTTTGGTGGCTGCTGAACAAAAAGGCGGCCAGGGTTGAGGTTAATATATCGCTGGCCTTCATATACTGGGTAAGGATAGCTCTCCACCCCTGATCTTTCTTCTTTGATATAGCCATATTTGTGCTGAAAAGGGACGTTAAACACCAACTAACTCGATGTGTGAACCTTTAAAGTCCACATCTCAGAGTTGTACAGGACTATTGACTGCACTAATGTTTTGTACAGCAAAATTTTTGTTGATTTGCTAATGTCCTTAGCTTTCCATATCTGATGCAGGCTTCTCTCAGTGCAGCCACTTTGTTAACTGAATTCACTAAAACTACGATGGTCCAGCGATAACAATGGTCAAAGTAAACATAGGCCGATGCCTAATTCTTATATTGTATGCTATCACACCAACATACCATAATAGCTGGATTCCGGTTCTGATTAAATTAAAATATGCTTCTTAATTTTTCTAAAAGCTACAAGTCTGGAACCAAAGTGGTGATTGTGTCGTCTTTCATATTGACGGTTGATGCTCGCTAATTTCCTGTTGTTCTGCTGCAGACGCTGTTACAGGCATTTGCCCAAGACGATGGCGGGACGAGTGTCATTGTCTGATAATGAGCAGTACAACCGTATATTTATCATTGGCGTTACCGACTGCAGTCAAGAAGATATCAGGGATGCATTTGAGCCATTCGGACAGATAACTGACATATACATTCCAAGAGGCAAATCGCGGGTTAAAGCAAGTAAGTTTATGTTGATCATTTCAGACATTCACAGCATTTTCTTTGTTCTTTTTCACCAATTTACAATTTACGATTGCAACTGTTTATACCTATTTTGTGTTGTGCATTTGGAAACTTGTATGACAGCTTTACTAATGTAGTCTTTTGTTGCCATGCCACTAGGTTATATATTTCCTTTGACACTATTGGCACGATTCAGACTCTTTAAGGCCGTAAAAATTGGCTGATCAGTTTTCAGATCTGATGTTAATACAAGGCAGGCACACCTGGCTTTAATTTTTAACGCAAGATGTAATATATACATCTCGCGCTTATGCTACGATGTCAGTGTCTGTCCATCTGTCTGTGATTTGATTTTTATTTTACTGTATTTTATGTGCAACTTTTGCTGCATCTAATGCTCAGTTTAGATTTTTGACATCATGTCAAAGCTGTTAACAGTGTTTTACAGAGTATACTGATGGAGGTGCTTGTATTCAGTGAGATGTAGTCATAGTGTGTTGTGGCATTTCAGGCATAGCTTATGTGACATACAGCAAAGCGTCAGAGGCAGCTCTGGCAATTGAGGAAATGCATGGTAAAAGCGTGATAGAGAAAGGCAGACCAGTGAAGGCTAGTAAACAAGCTTATTATATTAGTTGCTGTAAGGATACGGTATAGTCAACATAGGCCTAATTGTTGAGAACTCGGCATCTTCTTCCTGAACCGAATATGTTAGTTGGCATTAGCAGTTTCATACACACAGTAAAACTTACAAAATCCTGCATTTCTTAATTTGGGAGCCAACTGACGCAAACTGACTATTGCACAAATGGAATTTTTTAGTTCTTATGGGGGATTCTGGCTAACCCAGGTCGAACTGCATAAAAAGTAAAGTTTTCCCATACTCGTTTCCGAGCATTGGGCCCAGAGCTGATCCCGGTCTGGTGTACAGGGAGTCAGCCCGCAGGTGACTTTGAGCCATCCACCTGGCGGCAGGCCGACATTACTTTCCGCCAGGCCTGCGGTTACTTCCGCAGCCGAAGAGCATCACCGCCCATAGGCCGTTACCAAGTTATACTGCTTGGTGACAGAGGCACATGCATGTGAGCAGCTTGCCCAAGGCTGTTACCTGGAAGCGGTCCGGTTGAGGTTCAAACGCGAGACCTTTTGGGTCGCGAGTGAACGCTTTAGTGTTACGCCACACAGGCCACTTTGAACTGCATAGTGGCCTTAAAATGCTTGTTTACTAAGAGTTTGAGTAGTAGACAGTGTGTGGTGTTCGTGTGGCATGGAAAGGTGGTACTGGCAAACAGCAAACGCCAAGGCAATGTCCGCGATCAGTATGAAGATGAGAAAATGATGCGACTTTTCATCGTGGTTCCAACGTCGTTTAATCAGAAGGACATTGAGAATGAATTCTCGGTAAGTCTGTATGTAATGATGACAATGATGTTAGAACATATTAATCGCAACGAAACTTCATTTACCTTGATGTCTCGATCTCTACCAGAGACCAACATCAGAAGAATATTTAACAATTCTTCTTCCGGTTCTTACCACAGTAGTGATAAGACATGGCAAGACATCTGTCGTGTGTACATTTGATAGCGTTTGTGTACGTCTGTTTGTTTTACTTTGTTGTATGGCGCCACTGAGCCTCTGTAATTGGCAACTTACAAGATCTGTTGCTGCTGCTGATGATGATATATCATTAAATGGATGAACTAGACAAGATGCTGTTGTGCTTTTGCAGAAGTTCGGTCGTGTGGAGTCGGTCCACATAGTGAAAGATCGCCAGTCTGGTCACAGTCGCGGTCTGGCGTATGTTCGCTACAGTCGTGCCTACGATGCAGCCATTGCACTGGAGAGATGTGATGCCAGTGAGACATTTCTCCTCCTCTTTTATGTTCCTTAATAGGCGACGCAACGTGTTTGCTTTGCCGCTGGCTAGAAAGCAAACATATTGTGATAATTAAGCGTCTATGTCTGTCTACTTATTTGTGTAAAAAAACTACCGGTACACATATAAAACAGATTAGGCCTGCTTTTCGTCGCCTACCAGAACCTACCAGGTAGGTGTTTGGTGTGTAAACATGGTAGTCACGTGATTAATATACAGAAAGCTGACTGGTCTCTCGTGAAAAATAAACAACTAACAGCCACGCCCTGTTAGGTTCTGGCAAGTCATGAAAAACAGGCCTACAGGCCGGGTTTTGGATAACATCCAAATGGCTGTATTTACGTCCCCAGAAAGTGCTCAATACATCCAAATTTTGCTGCTCAGGTGTAAACAAATGTACTGAATTCCACAACATACATCTGATTTTCGAGGGGCGGGAGTATAGCGCTGCAGCTGTAGGCCTATATCAGTCGACTCGCCACTATCCCGAAGACAGGTACAAATCCCTAAACCCATAGTTTGGCGATGTTATACACTGTTAGTGAAATAGGGCATAAACGTCCGGCAAAGGCTGCCTGTACCGTTGTATGTCCAAATCTTTTTCGACTGGATGTACATATGTCCCCCTGTTTATGTCTATCTAAAAACCCTGCTTATAGGTGTGATGCCAGTAGAGCATGTGCTCAAAGTAACTCGTCAGGGGGAAGCACGGAGATGAAGCCTGCTATCCGCGATGCTTTGCTGTGTCAGTAATCTTGTGAAGCCAAATCTGTTTTTTTCCTCTCTGTTTCTATTGTTCTTTATGTACAGCCATATTTTCAGTGGATCTTGATTAGATATGGCATTAGGCAACTGTACGCCCAAGGATGATCATATGTGGTAAATTTGGGAACACGCTGCATGACTGTGGATGTGGAGGTGATGCAACTAGTAGCTATTCAAGCGAAGTGTTACAACAGCGGTGCTGATATTTGCTACGGTATTTCCAACAGTCAATATTCCATAGTGTGAAGGGTTCTTAACAGCTAGTGTCTACATAAACTTCAAGTCAGTGTTAGCTGTGTGAACATAGAGATCAAGTCGTTGTTTGCGTGCATAGAGTTTAAGCCGGTGTTTGCTGAATCGCGGCGCCAACGAGACGCCAGTGACTCATCTACACCCAGTGGTCCTCCGTCTCGTGGCGGCTTTACTCCGCGCGGCTCCATCGACTATGAACGTCCTCCAAGAATGCTGGAACCTCTGCTCCAAAGACCGCCACCTCCACAACCACCACACCCTGGTTATCTTAATTCACATCATTTGATCACTTACTTCCTTTTTTTCTTGCTTATTTTTTCCTTTCTTAATATACTTCTCATTTTTCGTTGAGAATAGGTCTGCTCCATTTCCAAGCCAGATGTCATATGAGGCGACTAAGCCTGGTTAGTTCAGTCATTTAGGTTTTTTTGTTTTGGTATTTTTGTGTTTGATGATTTGTATTTGGTTGATTTTGATTTTGTTGCAGTGTAGAGTTAGTTTTGTGTTAGCCTAGGTTTATTGTAAGTAGTCTGCTGTTCTTCCCGTTTTCCGTTTCTCCCGGTGTTGATTTTGTTTTTCTCGGTACTATTGTATCTGTTGGCTAGGCAGCGCATCACCAAAATGACCTGTTTTCTGTCTGTAGTATGATGTTGAACCTTAACTCAGCCACTCAGTTATCAATCTTCTCACCCCATCTATCTTTATCTCAGATGACCTTATTTCATCTTAACTGAGTGCGTGTGATTGGTCGCAGTCAGGGTTGTGCGCTGTAACGCAACCGAGTTCACAATGACTGCAACCAGTCGCAATGTTTTTAGTTCAGATGAAATGAGGTCAGTTGAATAATAGGTCATATAAGACTGGTGTTAGGTGAGAGAAGTGATATGAACACTCCTTGAATGAAATGAAGTCAGATCAGATGAGATGAGATGGGTGATATGAACGCTCTTTTTTGCTGCTATGAGGGTTTGACTTCTGGCCATTTATTTCCATGAAACCATGCTATGTGGTCTGTCTAATTCACGGAGCGTTTGTGGAATGCCAGGAAAACCTAACGTTGTATGTTCATGTACTGGAGATCTGCCGATGTTTCCAGGCTTAGCCCTTCTCAGTGAATTTTTCTGTTTCAGTTAGCTTTGTCAATTATGGCCTATTGTAATTTATAATCTGACTGCTCCCGCCTCAGGACCCATGTCATGGATGTTAACTGAGTTAGAGTATTACGTCCCATTTGACACAAGTCCTTCTCGAGATGATCTTTCCAGTTAGAAATTCAGTAAATTGGATATGTGTCCCATCTGGTCAAAATGTCTGACAAATGATCATTAGTTATAACGAATTCAGTTTGACCAATCAGTCGTTGTGCTGTTAGAATTACTGGAGCCACTGGCTGGCTACAGTCAACAGCCAGAAACAACGTTGGAGGCGTACTTGACTCCAGATTTGAACTGCGAGCAAGTGTCGGCACTGTTTGACATTGTGCCTGGCATGGACACGTGCCACTACGACCGCGCTATAGGTGTGTGTCTGTAACCGACTACCGTGTGTACGTGTTATTGATTTGCATTTTGTCTTGACTGAAATAACGACATAATTCAGATTCACTTAAATACAGCATAACTGAACAGAAACATACCTGTAATGCGTCTCGTCCACGTGGAATTCCTGTGCCTGCCTGGCAACCCTGCACGTGGGATGGTTACTTATTTAATTGCAGAGTGGGTGTGGCGATGTTGTCCATTTTCGGTATAAGTAGTAAAATTGCTAAAAGTGTTGACTAGTGCTTTATGTTTGCAGTTTATCACCACAGTGGAATGATTTTGTAGCTGCTGTGTAACTCACAGCAGATGATACGTGAGTGTCGCCACGGGTAAAATGTGGACCTGCAGATCGGATCGGGGGAAAACTGCCTAAATCTAACCTTAACCCTACTAGAAGTTTCCCCCTCCCAGATCAGCCATAGTGCTGGGTGTATTTCACGGCGGGTGGTTGTCATGGCAATACACCCAAATGATTGCCACCTGTCTGTTATTGGGCCCATTCTATGGGGCCATAGCGGTCGTCGTGGACATCGATGCGCAGGCGGCGTGCGACAGTGGAGGCGTGCAACAGTAGCGACACCTGGTGAATGGCAGTGTAAAACGGCTCGCAGTGGCGAATGGGCCCAACATTTTTCAAATGCTTCTTGTTTTATTTTACATGTGCTGATGGTTTTTGTAATGAAATGAAGCAGTGCTTGGCATGAACTCTCTGTTGTAGGTAAGGCCTTCGTCACGTACCGCAGTTCGCAGGCGGCGGCATATGCACGTGACAAAATCGGCAACTTTCAGTATCCACCGGGGTACAGAATTGCGGTCCACTTTGCCGGAAGGTATATGTATATGTGTTTCGCTGTGCACACGTGTATGGTAAAATATGCTATGCTTGTGACGTTTTTAGCGGCTTAAAAAGTACATTCGACTTTCTTCATGCAGAAGCCAACCACTTAACCGTTACACCGTGAGGCCATACTAGGGATGTGTTGCAGTGATCATGAATAACTCACACGTGCTGGTCGATGTTAGGACGAGCAATGGACGCGACTTTGAAGTACCGCCAGCAGTGTCGGCTGGAGTAGAAGCCTTGGCCGGCGTTCAGACGCTGGTCTCCTCTCTACAGCAGGTACCGACTGATGACTGTGAAACTAGCGTAAAGTGAAAGGTTCGTTTTCGGAAACCAACCAGGACCTAACAGCGTGGCTGTCAGTTGTGTACATTTTCACGTCACGCTCACTTTACCGATTTTTACAATCTATTCACCATATGAAAGTGCTTTGGGTGCAGATGATAGAGGTCTACGTCGTTTTCCGATATTTCAAGGCAATCAAGTGATTTTGGTAAAATGTCACGAATGCCAACTGATGACGGTCACCCAGCTTGGATCTACTCGGCCCGATGTAGAGCAACTTTACTGATCAAGACATAAACCTCTAAACCTAACATCCTGCCGTCAGATGTTTTATTTAATGATAATAAAATTATTAATTTCTGATTCTTTGTATTATGCATTCAATCAGTCGTTCGGAATTTGTTGAATGTTAGAGTAGGATTGTCAAGAATTTGTTATACGAACTTATTGAATTATAATTACATGTTGAAATGATGTTCCCTCCCCTCCATAAGACTGCAGCTGAGCTATGATGTGTGTCTGAAGCACAGACTTATATTAAATATTCTCTAGACTTATTATGTCCAATCAGAACAGCAGAAGCTGTCGATTGGCTAGCAGATCTTCCCCCAACGAACATGGCCGCAAGCAGGCCGCTGGTAGAGTGACGTCATTTTGACGTCATTCTGTTGAAGTCAACCGTGAATATTTAATATAAGTCTATGAAGTCAACAGCCGTGGTCTGGGCTTAGTACTTTTGTGTAATTTTTATTTTGTGCCATTTTTGTGTTCCTTGATTTTGTTGCATTTGGTTCGTTTCTTCAATGCTATAGCCATCAGATTGGCTCACAAGAATGTCCTCAAAATGATGTGTCAACTTCAACATAAAATATCAACTCAGTTGGGTTGAAACGATGACCGTTTGGCGCATGTAGGCGATGTCGGTGCTGCAGCAGAACACGATGCCCGGCAGTGCCGGCAGCTCTTACCCTCACACCAGCTCCCGTCTGCCGCCACCCTCCTACCCTCACTCGGGCAAGAGACCTTACTCTGGTGACGCCGATTACAGATCTCTGCCAGCCCGCAAGTCTTCGCGTTTCTCGTGAGTCGATGGTAAGCACTCGTTGCTCACGGAGTTTCACGGTTTCAGCAGCTTGTAATTAGACAATCATTGTTACTACATGTTTAAATCACTCGTCTCGCATCACCCGATCTGAACCGAATGGTTGTGAAGCAATCCAGTTTGCCGTGGCTGCAACCAGTTGCAACAGGCTTACTAGTTGGCTACCCTCTCTGCTGTGACGCCGCCATTGTCATTTGATTCTCTGCCGGCTTTTATTGTGGGCTGGACAACCTACATGTACTGCATTCCGATTGGTGGCAGCCATGGCAAAGTGGGATCGCTTCACAGTGCACGACCCAGTTCCCCGTGGCTGTTACCAATCACGATGCACACAGTTCAGATGAAAATAGGTCAGTTAAGGTTTGTGATAATGAAAGATTTTTTAGCAGATATAGACGTCAGTTGATGCTGGAACACTGGGGCAGACATACGTATGTCGGCGACTAATGAAGAAGATGAAATAACTTTGACATGTTGACATATTTGACCGCTCCCAGCTGAGTGACGTGTTGCCGATAGTATCGTGACGTCATACTGACGACGTGTGAACGACTGTGTACACAGTGCAATTTTTCGTGGAAACTCGTTGACGTGTCAAGTACATGGCGCAAAAGCAGTTGTCAGTCGGAAGCTGTGCAGAGAGTGCACGGTGGAAACGTGATGTTGATGAACGGTTGCATTACCTGTAAATTGAGCGACTGCGCCTTTCTGCAGTCAGACCGTGAAACCATTTGCTTCATTGTCACTGCAATCTTTCAGCAGAGAACTTAGAATTTTCCTATTTCGATCCAGTTTTTACGGACTGTAATATCGAGCGTACCCCGAACAGTTGTGACTTTGTGAAGTGCCCCTGCAACTTTTTTAATGTTAAGCATTTCCATAATTGTTCATTACTAAATGATAACAAGAAGCATTTGAAAAATATTAGGCCCATTCGCCACTGCAAGCCACCACATGCCGATGTCCACAACAACAACGACGACAACGACAACGCGTGACAGAGGGGACCGTTATGGCCCCATAGAATGGGCCCCATAACAACAATAATAGTTAACTCTGTACTGTCTACATGCTATGTGACTCGTATTTGCTGCTACTGCCTCAGCGTTTAGTACAGAGGGTTGCATTATCTTCTGCTTAAATTTAACTTTTGTTTAAAGCATAAAACTGAAATTGCTTTAGTGTTTCTTTTTAAACCAGAGTAATACATTGGCTCAAATCTGAAGTCTGCTGTTAACGTTTGTCGGGTTGAAATCATGATGTCTATTGAGTAAGTAAACCACACCAGCGACAGGCTGATAGCAGTGTTAACAATTCCGTCCTTTGCTTAGTAAAATCTGTTTCATCGCTTTACATTTAGCATAATTGGGCCTCCCGATGCCACAGTGATATTGCACAAATAAACCTGTGCTGTAGATCAGCTGATAATGTCTGCATGTGCGTGAATAGCAGATAGATTACGACCGTCGTGTTTGCTCATGTAGCCAGCTATGTCCCAGTCAGGCCGACGTCATTCACTGCTAGCACCAGGAATGGTATCTGTAACTATAAACTGTGCCATTTAACCGTCTACAGCAGAGAACCGGGGTAGGAGAAGGGGAGGTTGGGAGGAAAAGGTCAACTCGCCAACATGCCAACTCACCGAATGGTCTGCTAGCTGAAAATCAAGTCATCTTGCCGACGAGAACACTTGTTGACCGATCTGCTGACCGATCCTTTTCTAACTACACTAGCAGCTCGGGTTTGAGCGGAAACCCACGAAAGTTCACAGTGTGCAAGTTTTATCGTCGGCTTCTTGACGTCTGTTTCGGCAAGCTGGCTCGTCGGCGAGTTGGTGATGAACCGGAGGAAAGTTGAAGTAGATTTGACAGTTTGTGGGCTGGCGTGTGTTTGTGTGAGGACAGCGCGGCATGGTGTGAGTGCAGCAGACTGGCGACTGATGTTCACCGGTGAATTGACTCTTGTTTGCCGCCGAGTGAAACTCTGCCGACTGTGCACAACTGACTGCACGCGATGTGACATCAATACCGCGACCGACTGTTGTATCACAACGATTCCTACTTACTTTAGTGTTCGCCGAACTCGTGTAGTTGCTCGACTGTCAGTAGCTGACGACGTCACTGGGTGTCGTTTCTTGACAGCGATGGGTTCAGCGGTGGTTCTGTAGCTAGTTGCTAACTGACTGAAAGATATGTTTTGTGTCGTGCAAGAGAAACTAACGGTATGACCGTATGACGGACTGTGTTTTATTACTGATGTTTCCATCACTTGGTCAGACGTATTGGGTCATGCTATGGGAAGTCTTAGACGCAGTAATTGACAATTTTAACGACTGCATCAGCTGAAATTGACAAGAATGCCACTGAGATACATAGCAAATGTCCTTTTGGGTAGGGGCACTGTCGTACTTTGAAAATTTGCCTTATCAAGATGTGTGTAATAGAATTCTCTGTTTCAGCAGCTGTTTATGGGTGAACCTGTGTTGAACTACATGTAGTCGTTTTTCTTTCTGCATCTGGTCCGGAAGCGAGACTGTGTGGATTAGTGGTCAACATTTTATGGACCCTTTCTGATGTCTATCCAACATTGTAAACCAGTTAAAATTTAACCACACTGCCATTTTACTTTTCTTCGTCCGACACCAGATTTCTCTGAGTGATGGGCCTTTATGCCAGCTCCCCGACACCGGTAGCCAATTATGAGTCGGAATATAAATTGCAGGTCAGTTCCAACACTAATCTGGTGCTGTAACAGATGTGTCGTGTGCCACATTCCACCATTGCTGTGACTGGATATTGAACTGGCCTGTGTATGTTGGATGATGCAGAAAGAAATGAAATTACAGATTTTCTTTCAGATATTTGAACAGCTGGGACGTCTAATTTGAACAAGGACATTTAGATGTGATTGTTTGACTTCTAGTAGGCGTGACTCTCTTGCAGCTACAATCCACCATCAGCAGTGGTAGACTGATTGACCGACAGTGACGACTCTCAGTTTGCAAGCGGAAACTAACTTATGCAACGAATATTGAAAACACTGAATCAGAAATGCCGTGGAGCCAGACTGTCAGATATTTAATCAGTATTTGTCCATTTAAGTATAATACTCAGGTTTACTAGTTTAGTACTAAGCGTTACGATTGTAAAATATTTCCTCCCCCAAAATTGGCAGTCGTTTGCATCAGTATTTTTGCATTTACGTGCTACTTTCATTTTAGATGATTTTTTGCAACAACAGTGTAAATTGATCGAGGTAATATAAATAGGCTACGGTATAATCTAATGCACAATCAACAGAATGAGCTTTTTCAGTAGTAACACATTGGTGTTAAGTTCATCAGCACACATGTAATATATAACTTTATTTGAGCGAACAGTGCTGTAATTAATTTTAAGACCTGACAGACAGTTCAGCTACCGATACACAGCCTTGACCACCTCAACAGTCTGTAAAGCATGAGTGATCTGATTGGTACTACATGATGGAAACCCATCAACCTTTTTCTAGAGGACTTGATTTTTTACTGGACTTAACATAAACAGTGGTATTTGAAGTTGATAAGTAAAATAAAGTGCAGTCACAGGCA
>Ga0209782_1001154_pt1 | contig 13322 bp, 10 predicted proteins | sample WorMetmaBAHAMAS1_FD_187390 | JGI IMG/M metagenome (GOLD analysis project Ga0209782, IMG submission 187390) | Marine gutless worms symbiont microbial communities from Max Planck institute for Marine Microbiology, Germany - Inanidrilus... | ecosystem: Host-associated > Annelida > Digestive system... | reverse complement strand
CCTACGAATTTCACGCTTGAGTGGATCCGTGAGTTAACACTACGTTATACCACGCCAGACATCCATTGTAGACATAGGAGGCACGAGTGCGACGGTGGAATAAGAGATCTCGGCAGTAATTGCAGCCTGTTGTGAAATCTGCTTACACATAAAATGACATAAAATTTTTGATATCATCAGCAATTATTTATTTTCCCACAAATCCACAACTTTTTAAGTTTATATACTTGCAAAACCACTGTCAAAAGTATTTGGTACTGTACATAACAGAATCATTCACACTAAGTAAAAAAACCTGGAGATATCACAATCCCATTTTACTTGTACTTGCTATACGAAATCCAAAACACTAACAGCTACTATCATATGCAAATCAAAATGCACTATTATTATTTATTAAGTTATTTGGTTGGCTGGGGTGGCACTTTCTCACAAATCATGACTGCTAAACCGGGTAATGGCCTCTGGACAGCCTGCATAAACAATGTGGCATCCTTTCCTCAGGACTCAGGAGCCTGTTCATCAAAATGGTCCAGTGATTCACCATGCTTGATATTAGTTTCAGCAGTGACTATTCATGTGATGAGTGACTTCATTTCCCCCAAAAGTTCTCTTTTGAAGGACCATATCAAATCTCTAGTACTGGGTAACAAAGACTAATTAAAAAATGAAAGTTAACAGTAGCAACAGTCTGCATAATTTACGATAACAATATTAGTAAATAACACACTAATAAATTTAGTGAATCTAATAGATGTGTGGTTCCTCGTTCCTGAGATATCCATGCGGACAGACAGTCAGAGGAACGCCACATTCATCACAGTACACTGCTAATCAGAGGCTAGAAAGCTAAAAATTTCAACACAATTTTGCTCACAGCTATGACAGCTTCCATATATTGCTCTATTCAAATGAAACTGATGGTCTCATTGCTCAATGCTGTGAATGTCATTTAGAGTCAATTTATTGCTGTGTAAGACAGCTTTATAATAGGCACTACAAAATTTGCATCTGACAAAAAGTGGGGGCTCAAAGGCTGGAAAGCCTTGGATTTTAAAAAGTGGGGGGCTCAATCCTAGCAGCCTTATAGAAGTTTACGCCTACGACTGTATCACTGCTTTGTCATAATCACTGCTTTGTTACAGCTGCTTGGGCTTCATGAAAGGCATCTGGTCTGTAAAAATTGTTATTCAGGTAAGATAGTTATTAAGTTCTCCATAGAAACGAACCAATACACCTGAAAACAAGCCATTTAATGTGTTTGCCATTCCATTACTTTCAGCACACACAAACAGCTGGAAGTCATAATGACACGGCAATGCCAATGCCAGTTATTAACAAACCAGTGAAGTATATTCCTTCGCATAACACAGACACAAAACTGTCAGATGTTGGTACACTTAATATCTCACACTAAATGGCAATGCATGAAACATAAACACATGATCACAATTTCTCCTGTTTCTTATTGACAATAAATGGCAGAGAGGCATTCAAGAACCAAAAGCGCTTTAAGCCACCTATTTTAAATATTATTACTTAAAAACAGCTGCTCATACATACCTACATACAAATATTTATAACACGCACAGTGGTCAAACACAAGGCTTGAATCTGTGCAACCTTCTAAACATATTGACTTAGCAGGAATTTAATAAGCTAATTTAATAAAGTAAACAACAATAACATTAACAAGCCAGTCAACAAAAGGTTCAAGCAGCAGCACACAGACAACAAAGTTGAAATTTTTAAGGACTCTCAGTATGAAACAACTCGCCGTCAGTCACCAGATCTGGGTGCCAAGCGCAAACTAAAAACGTATAGTTTGGAAGTTCTATTGCTTAGCTCTCAGCAGCTGATCTATCGTGAAAGAATGGAAGCATTCCTGCATAGATGCAAGGTTCTGATGCTGTGATGACATCTCGTTGACTATCACCAACATGCTAGGTGATGCTCACAACTGATTAGGGTCCGGTTTTTCCACAGCAAATTAATCTCCCGTTAATTTAATCCGGCATTAAATCCGGCACAGACGATTTAATTGACGAACTGCCGGTGGAAAAACGACATCTGAGTAAATTGATCATTATCTGCCGGATTAAATTAACGGGAGATTAATTTGCTGTGGAAAAACTGGCCCTAGGAGTACCTTAGCAAACTGTTAACATATACTGCATCGCTACATGCCAGAGCGAGCTAGGCCTAGTTATTATCATCACATTAGGCCGCGTAACCATAGTAAGGAACTTATCCCAAAAATGCGCATGACAAAGTTTTCATTGTTCATCTATATTATAACAACAGGACAGTTTGGTTGTCTGTCCGTGTAATGAGAGCATGTGATTGGTCTGCAAGGCCAGTGCGCAGCGATGTCCAGGCATTCCCAGCGTGCTGGAAATTCCCAGGCATTCCCAGCGCGCAGCGCTGGCCAGCGCGCAACAATGGCCAGGCATTCAAGCCAAAAACGAGAGTAGCGAGTTTTCGGCTTGTATGTTATATAAGGTCATGTACCACGGTACCAGTATCACTCATAAACACATACGCTGCTCACTGGTGTAACGTGATATTTTTATTTGTGTAACCCGCCTCTCGTGTCCGTTGCATTTGACAACTGAGTATTAAATGAAAATACTACCACTACTAGTACTTACTACACACAGAAAACAATTACAAAAAGATTTCTTAATGACAAAAATACGTGCCAAATGTATAGGTGCCACAGTCCCTTCCGAATATGCAGTTGAATAATAACAATAATAATATGCAAACAACTGTTTTATGGCCTCTATACTGGTCAATCCATGTTAGCTGGCACCCCTGTCCCCACTAGTTGAGGACTGGAGCATTTTGATGCAGCAAAGTTTTGCCTACATGTACTGCTGATGTCAACCAGCACATTCACGTAAGTCAGAAAATGATGGAGTTATCAACCATGTTACCTACATCATCTCTGTACTGTGAACAACATTAAACTAACATTAAACTAGTTGTTTTTTCTCTCTTTTTTTACTTACGATTTACTACTTACTGTCTATATTTCTGCACTCATTGCGAATAAAGATATATATTAATAAAAGCAACAATATACACATTTCCATCCCACCATAAGCTCGTAATTTCTGTGGTGGCAGAAACATGCAGTGAACTTCTGGTAATTTTGGTGTCATGTGCTGCATTTTTACATACTCATTTAACATTAACCATACAAAGCAAAATAATTTCAAGCAAACATTTCTCACGGCAACAGTCAACATTAAAAGACGATCAGCTCTAACTGACGGAAACTGGTTGTACTAAGCCTAAACGACTGTGAACCCATTCGGCGACTAGCGCACAGCCACTGTCTTTATAACGTTCAATGAATGAATGCCTCTGTCAATAGCATACAACATCAATTAACATAATAGCTCCATATGTAATCGTCAAGTCAACTAATGAGTCAACATCCCATGGTTGTGCCATGTGTATGCAAGTTTTGACAGAAGGCATACGGTTTCGGCGCTATGACCCTCAGAAAAGAGCTGAATTGTTCAAAATGTCGTTGGTATGCATGTGACAGTGCCATAACTTAATGTCACCAGGGCTGCCAAGTGCGTTTTGCCATTAAATGTGAATGTAACAAATTTCACTGTCAACAGCCTTCGAAAATATCAGATTTCTGAATCCACTATAAATAGGACGCTTTAATAAGAAAGTAAAAGAAATTGAGTGCAGTCAAAACTGGAACCGGGGTAACTCATCGTTACTTCAGTTTATTTTTTTTTTTGGGGGGGGGAGGATGTCATCCTATCTCATGCTTGATATAACAGGGACATCCTGATAACTGGCAATAGTTAAAGGATTCAAAAGACAATACCAACTAAATACAAAGGCAACTATGCAGCCTGATCAACAGTATTACTGTTGTCACAATTACTACAAGCAGACTTGTGGCTCTGAAACTAAGAACTGCTTACGGTAATTTACCTACGTCGCCCATTACAGATAACAATCAAACCGTTTCACAACATATAATAAATGGTTCAAGAAGATGTTTAACAGACACAATGTAACTACACAATATGATATTCATTAATGCAACATCACTTGCCATTAGGGTTTCAGGCGCTGGTCTGCAAGATGGATCTTTTCGCATGCTGTAGTACAACATTGTGCACACATACACAAAATTTTTGAAATACAATAAGACTTCTTGAAAAAGTTAGAAAACTTGCTACAAACAGCTGTTGGTCTCAACATTTTACTATGACAGATAACGGTACTGCATATTGCCTCACATCAGTTCGAAAATAATTATATTTCATGAGTAATGAAATCTTTCATAAACAACTGCAGCCAATCATGCTGGTCATAGTAGACACGACTCATCGCTTTTGGCAGCAATAATGCATAAACATTTTTCATTACTCATAAGAATTCTATGATACAATGAAGTGATTTGTTGTGTCAAAAAGATATTTATAAAGCACCAAAAACTGTTAAATGACTCTAAAATACCTGTTCCATTATTCGTATAATCATGTATAACAAGTTTCTTTAAGTTTACAAATCAAGTTGTTGAGATTAACAGAAATAAAATGTGCAAAATGTGCTTACCACTGTGAGACGAAGTCGACAAAATCAAAAGAGAAGATACTTTGAGGCAACTGTGGAGGATCCTATTAACACAGCAAACATGTCCAGAAAACACTACAGTATATTCTGTAAATTTTCAATATTTTGAAGCAATTTTCCAAAATTACCAGTCGTATATCCAATTACGCTAATATTTTATTCAATTCAGTTGAGAACTTTATCACACAATGCATATGAACTAAAATTCTTTCCTGACACTGAATGGAACAGTTCATACAAATTCTCACAACTGAACAATATAAAGTACAATTTAAGTGTTGCGGTATAAGTGTGTGTTCAATCATGTAGTTGTCATACACTGCTAATGACATTCATAAATGTAGAGAAGAAAGTCTAGCACTGGCTAGCATGGCGCGAGATGATTCGCCCGCAAGCAGCACGGCGAGCAGCACAGCACCCGCCAGCAGCACGGCGAGCGGCCTGGCCGCAATGCGCGGTAAAGTGGGATCGGAATTTGAAACCTAAATTACCTATAATGCGCCAATGCACTTCCGTCACAGACAGACGGACGGACAGACGGACTGGCATCATGGCATAAGCACGAGATGTATATATTACATCTCGCGCTAATAAATTAACATAAAAAAAGTGTGATACGTGACATATTAGGTTTTTTACTGCTTTAGTCACATGTAGCTTTGTATTATTTTCAAATATCTTCTTATTATTGTGTGCTATTTTGTGCTATGTCTTTATAATGTTTGCGCTGCCTTATGGTAATAAATGATTGATTAAAAAAGTTTCACTGAAATGCTAGTAATAAATTAATCTAATTTCAGCTTTTATATGCCAAGACTAAGATCTGGAGTTACAACAAATTAGGCCTTGTCTTCCAAAAGCAAATCTATAGACATAATACTACTCAAAGAAAATGTGTAGACTTTCGAACTCTACGAGAAAATTTCAACACACTGTTCACGGAAAATTGTGCAAAGTTTGACAAAATGGCCTATAGTAAATGGAAAATAACAGTCTCAAAATTAGTTTGTATTTGTTGTTATAACGAGCCTCCAGTGCTTTAATGCTGTTGGTTGGGTGGAAGGAAAGGCATACGGCATGTAAAAAACTGAGTGGTTGTGCTATTGTGTTGGCGTGCTAGTGCTGGCAGTAAGGTGCAAACTTGGATATGGCCCAGCTGATGCCACTGCTATTCACTGTGTCTGACTTCAGTAAAATCCAGAATGGTTTTACCTTTCTGATACTGGCACACCTGGGTAGTCCCAGATAAAGTCCCGGACAAATAACTGTTAAACAGGTGTTGCTGTTGCCGTTGTAATAATAAAGGAAGGACATCACTGAAGAACGGAACAATGACCAGTGACAATCATCAGAGTATGAAGAAGTGTCAGTGATGCTAACATTTCTAGAAAATACAGTTTCATCTCATGTATTTTAGCTTCAGGTATCTTACGTACGTATCTTAGTTTCAGATATCCTGATCTCTACTGGACAGAAAGTCAGCATAAATGGTGCAAAATTTTCTCTGTCAGGAGTGGAGTGGTGGCTGAAAATTTCACGAGGCCAGACTACTGGTTGTTATTGGTGGTTTGCATTCCCATCAGCCATTTGTGGCAGGAAAGACATCAGGCCCATAAAAAATCTATTCCAGAACAAATGCGGGAGAAGGGCCCGATGGCCAACCAGCTGAACCATGTACATCTGAAAAAAACATTAAATGGAAGTAGTAGTAGTAGTAGTATTTTAACTTTAAGCACCTACCTCATTTCAGATTGCCAAATAACACGCCACGTGAATGTACAGTGTTAATTATTATTACTACTACGACGATTAGTCACCTAAGTAAAACTCATTGAGTAATACTGAGAAAGATTAATTACCTTGTCCACAATAGACTTCCAAAGATCAATTCCCTGAAACAAATGAAAAAAAGTGAACACAATTATGTTATGACAAAGTTACTGAGCAAATCTCCACCTGTTAAAATTTTTACTGAGGAATAATAACAATGTTGTATCACCATTATAATGACAATAAGAAATTAATCCATTTTATAAAATAACACTAACTGACAGTATGCATAATGAGATAGCTTTACAAGCTACACATCTGACCACAGTTCAGAAATTAGTAAATTTAAGACAAAAAATTAACACACCTTTGAACCTGGAGTCTTTGCCTGCATCACAACAATATATAAACAGTGGCATCAGATACTGCAAAATAACTTCACTTTTTTACTAATACACTATACTAATAAATATTATGGATGTTAAATAACTATTAAAAAATCGACTATCCAATTTTCTTATTTTGTTTTAGTTGTTTAAATGTTCAACCAAGCCTCCAGGTACGCAATCCAGCATATTTGGTGCCTGTCCCAAGCAGGATAAATTGGAAGGGTTGCGGCAGGAAGGGCATACGGCACAAAATTGGGGGGATGGTGGAGGTGGGGGATCAGTGGTCTGGATGGAGTGGCATCCAGCTGGACTGTCGGTGCACTTGCCTCTATTATCTTCCCAATGCCTCATAAAATCCAGAATGATGACAGATTCCCACAACACGTTTCAGGTGTGAGTGGGTGAATGTCTCTTCTGGTACCGGTCCACCCGGGCAGTCTCGGAGAAAGGGCCATAAAATGGCTGTGTGTGTTATTTAAATGTTAAATTCTCAAATGTTAACGTTCAGTTGCATACACTTTAAAAATAAACTTAGCCAATAGTGCCTCTGCATCCATAGATTTCAGGTGAAGGAAACGTGAATTCATCACTCAACTTTTACAGATGCTATTCGTAACACCCAACTAACGGTATCAAAGCACTGAAGGCATAAACTGCTAATACTAATAAACATGAAAATAGTTTTTAATTTCTATGTATAAAGTAAGTATAGAATCCTGTACTCAGTGCAGTGCTGCATGAATTAAATAAATACATTGCCAATCCACAACAAGTATGTATACAAGTCAAATAAACCAACATTTTCTTATAGGTGTGAATAATAACAACAAACTATAAAGCACATAGCAGTTACTGCACTTGTATAAATCAAGGGTGTAACTGCAACATCCAGAATTATAGATTGAACAAAGAAAGAAACAATGAAATTGTTACAAACCGACTCGTATGGAAATCTACCAGCTGCCATCTGCAAAACAGACACACAAGTTTACAAATTTAACATCACAACAAAATTCTGTTTTTTAACATTTTAAACACATACTGGTACAAAAACTCATTTCATTCTACACGACTCTTGAAAACTAAATATCAGTACGTACTAAATCACTGAAAACACAACATACTTCAAACAATGACACTCCAAGACTCCACACTTCCGAGTGTATGCTGTATTCTTCACCTTTAATTCGCTCCGGCTACAAAACATGTTTCGAGAACAAAACACGCAAATATTCATTATGAAATGAATTCTAAAAAGGAAATAATTTCTATGCCATGCACTGTACTATTTGTAAATTGTATAAGATAGACGTTTCTAAAGCAGCGAAACATTCGACAGGTATTGTTCTGTAGCTGGCAGCTTAGCCCAATGGTACTGCCAATGCTCACATCAAGAAGGTTACTCTATGATTACCTTGGTTAGTGGATGGTTGGTGGAATAAAGTTTAACAGCAATTTCAACACAACTTGGGTTATATTGTACCTTTAGAACAATTCTTTACTGTAAAAAGACATACTTCAACAAATAAAGTATGGAATAGAGTTCGCCCATAGGTAATGGTTAACCAATGAATTATTGTATAACATTTGCATTGACAACAAACTACCTTATATTTCACATATAAGAATCATGTTTCAGGCATTGACATTTTTGACAAAATCTGTAGCATATATGCTAGGTAAGATAGTTAAAACCTTCAAACATCAGGTATGTCATCTTGATATGTAAGTACGGTACTCACCCAAGGCAACTCAGCTTTGTACCCTGAGCAGGACAACAAGTTAAGAATTGTAACTGGCCAAGGGACAGTGGTAGTTCTGCTTGGCTGGGAAGGTAACAGTAGGTCTGAAGTTGCACTGACCATGTGTGCAGAGCTCAGTGGCCTATGGCAATGAAATTAGCAGCATTGAATACGACATTCTTTACCTTTATCTTCCATGTGACTTGTAATTAAAAATCTTATTAAAATGAACTGCAACTACTTGATTGTGGCTATTTGTGAGTTAAAGAGTCATTTTCCAGGTGAACTGGGTTAACTTGTGAAAAAAACAAAACCACTAGAATAAGTGCTGCATATGCTTTACAGGCCAAATGCCCTTACTATCACACAATTAACAGTGTCAACACTGAATGGGAGAGGGAAAAAATGAACATAATATGGCACAGCGTAAAACAGAGCAGACAAACAGCCACAAAGATCGATACCCATTTAACAGCTTCTTTTCTAGAACAACCATTTTTTATAACATACAGCCACAAAAACAATAAAATATGATACTAGAGGTTTTGCCTTTAGTCTTATCTAGGGACTTATTGCCCTTCCTCTCCTTCATTTCCTTTCTCATAGCCTTCAGTGCTTCGCTTCAGTGGCAGGAACGGCATCACGCCTGTAAAAACTGAGTGGTGGAGGGAGTGCTGGTGTGGTTATCTGTCTGGGGCGAGATGCAGACTTGCATATAGCCCAGCTGATGCCACTGCCACTCACTGTATCTTGCTTCAGTACAATCCTGACTGATTGGGCCCATTCCATGGGACCATAGCGGTCTCCTCTGTCACGCGTTGTCATTTTGGTGGACATCGATGCGCAGGCGGCGTGTGACAGTGGCGGCAGTAGCGACACCTGGTGAATGACAATGTAAAACGGCTCGCAGTAGCGAATGGGCCCAACATTTTTCAAATGCTTCTTGTTTTATATTTCTGGTACCAGCTCACCCGGATATTCCCCAATAAAGGGCCAGTAAATGGGCATTGTTTCCCTTTCTCATAATTTCTATTGGGTGCAAAGGTCAAATTCTGTGTTGTTAGATAGCCCATCTGCTAGCAGCAGTTAAGCCAGACAAAAGCTGACTAAAGATAGCGCGAGCAGAACTAGAAGTCCAGTTTGCTGTTGCCTGCTGTAGGCCGGAGTGTAACTTGATATGATTTGCTGCTTAGATGCCAACATTCTTAGTGACTTCTAGTAAATACAAATTTCATAATCTCATAATAAACAACATTATTATATTCCAACTGCTGACAGTTTTCTATCTACATGTTGTACTAACACACAAGTGGTAAACAGCTGTGAAGATATCAACAGAAAATGGCAGATACATGTAAGATGTTTAATAGCACACATTAAAATGCAATGCAATAATACTACTATCCACAAAAAACAAGTTATAGTTCAAAATAAATTGGCACATACCGCCATGTATGCATTTGTGCCTATGAAAGTTTTTGCTATGGAATCAATCAGCTGCAAAACACACAGTGTAATTGCAAAGCAAATACTGCACATCACAACATATGGAAAAAGCATATTCCAGGCCAAAAAACGACAGATTCAGAACACGGTTCTAAAAACACCAAGCACTTCAGATACAAGACGATAAAAGAGCTCACGCTTCTGGAAAGCCTAAAAGATATTAAATTGCTGATTCAAAACGGTTTTTAGCACGAGATGTAATATATACATCTCGCGCTTATGCTACGATGTCAGTGTGCGTCGGTCTGTCCGCCTGTCTGTGACGGAAGTGCATTGGCGCATTATAGCTAATTTAGGTTTCAAATTCCGATCCCACTTTACCGGGCATTGCGGCCGCCGTGCTGCTTGCGGGCGGATCATCTCGCGCCATGCTAGCCAGTGCTAGGCTCTCTTGTTGTGCATCTGTAGCTAAGTTATATTTCTTGGCAATAAATTATAGAACAACATAGTTTTCTTCAGTGCTTTGACACTGACGGCTGGGTTGAAGGAGGGACATCTCGCCAATAAAAACCCTGTTCCACTAATCCCTAAAAGTTCTATTCCAGAGCAGTTCAAGGAGCAGAACCAAAAAAGAACGAGCGGACCCAGTTCCACCTGTAAAAATGGCTGTTAAATAGCAGCACCAGTAGTTGAACTATATATCGACAATACAATACAAATATTCCTAAATGGACAGGCCAGGCAACAAAAGACTAAAATGAAGTTCCAGCACTTAAAACTAAAGTAAAATAAAGTTAACGGAGTACAGCAGTTTACCACCAGCCTCACTGCTACTGGAACTCATGTGCCATATGGGATTACACGGTTTTACCTGCCACCCGGCAGAGATGACATTCTCGCCTTTACCACAGCCAATTAAAATCTGGTATTCAATTTCTTGACCCCGGAGGGATGCAAGGCAACATAATGGTCTGGTACCTTAACTGTCACAATCTTGGTGAAAAACAAAAGTTTTACAAAAGAAAGATTTTGCAAAAGCATGTGGCTGACACTAGTAATAAACCCAGCAGCGGGATGATGTTACTTTCTACTAGGCCTGTAGTTGCCTTCCCTGCTTCACAGCTTCACCACCATCGGCCAGTAGCAATTTACTGCTTGGTGAACAGCAGCATACATGTGTGAACAACAGCAGAATAGCTGGAGAGCAAAACGATGACCCCTAGATCGCTAGTCCACCGTGCTATTTATTGCACCATACAAACCACACCCTCCTTGCAAACTCGACTGCAGCAACTGCGTTTACTATTTTGTACAAACGAAGCTGTTCCGAAGTTTATCGTTCATATCGGTGCTGTGATGCTGTTAGTTGGACGACAGGAATGGCATATGACCTACGAAAACAGGCTCCAAACCTCCACGGGTTCTCTTTTGGGGCAAACTCACATTGTCTAACTCCAGACAAAAAGGTCGGCTAAACAGAAATTAAAAGCAGCAGTTTTAGCAGTATCCGTGATCTAACAAACCTGAACACTAACGCCGAAGTCACAGAGTTTGACATTTCCCTGAGTATTGACTAGGATGTTTGACGGCTTCACGTCTACAGTTCAACATCCAACTGCATGTTAGTACTGTACAGTTGACAAAACAAAGCCAGATAAATAATGCCAAAAGCTAATACTACAATGTAGCGTGTCTTTTTCTCCTCCATTTTTTTCGGCCATTTTTCAACTTGGTTAAAATGGTGGTGGTATTCAAAAATATGCCCAAATTTATTAGTAAAATTTTTGGCTTAAATTGCTAGAAATTTACAAAAAAATCACCTATTGTTCATATGCATTATAAGTGATACAATTTATACTTATAAATGATACTAGCACTGGCACTGCAGAGCTGGCATGAGGAGTCCAGTGATAGATGAGGATGAGGCCGGCAAATAGCTACATGTTTTATTCAGTACTTAGACACTACTACTACTGGCTGGTGTCAGCAATCAATTGCTAAGCAAGCTGCCAGGGTCCCCTCTTCTGAGCGTTTTAGAATTCAAGGACTTTCAACGACCTTTGCAAAGACTTTTCAAGGACCTTTCTAAGATAACTACAGATATTCTGACAGACACTCCAGTGCACTGCTAGTCAAGTCTACATGCATCTAGAAATTCACAGTAGCACTTGTGAGCTGTCCAACATATGCAATAAAATTTTCCAGACAAAACTAAACATTTCCAGGACTTTTCAAGGAATTTCAATGACCAACTTCATTTTCAAGTACTTTCAAGGCCTTGATTTTGCAACATTTAAATTCAAAGACTTTCAAGGACCAGGGGTACCCAACCCTGAGCTGCAGACAATCTAAAATGCTGCCGCTTGTCTCATCACAGGAGCCAGGATGTCAGAACACATAATGCCTGTCTTGTGAAATCTTCACTGGATGCCAATCAGACAGCGGATCACGTTCAAGACAGCCGTTCTGGTCTACTAGTGTCAACACGGCACGGCTCCGCAGTATCTGCAAGCCTACTGTAAATGAGAGTCAGCATGCTCCAGCCGTCGTCTTTGATCCATTAGTTCCAGTCTTTTGGCTGTCCCATGCACCCAAACAAACTACGGCAATCGTAGTTTTGCCATCTATGGACCTCGTGTGTGGAACAGTCTTTTTGATAGTAACTGAGATCACCCGACATCACTCTATGTTCAAAAACAAACTGAAGACGTTACTATTTAATGTGTAACTGTTCTTTAGCGCATTTGTGGCATCTTGCAAAAGCACACTCTATAAATGTACTTAATAATAATATAATAATTATATCATTTGGGTTTTGGGTACCGCCTAGCCCGTAAACCTATGCCATAATCACTTGCCCCAGACATTCTGTTATGAAACACGTGGAAGAAGAAAATGTAAGAGAAACTGGCCAATCCAGGTTCACCCATTCTCAAGAGTTAGTTAATAGGTTCAAGACAAAATGAGGTCAATAGGTGATTTCCCCCAGTTCATTTCAGTTTACTCAGTTACTCGAGTTCCCTTCATGCTATGAAACTGTTGGCTGGGCAACAAAAATGGCATTTGTTTGTATAAAAAAAACCTGCATCAATTCTCCTCCAAGTGTTCTTATCAGGACCCCATTCATATTGCAGTAACCCCAATAAAAAACGATTACAGTGTGATACTTTCTACAAGCCGAATGCCTGCCCTAAGCAATGATACTACCACTCCGTACTGACATATGGTTATTCATATACCACACAAAATTTCCCAAATTCACTAACAGCATAACGAGTTTCAGACCTCTGTGAATTAAATTGAGCAAGGTTTAACGTCCCACCAAACACATTATAGGTCATATCGGGGACGGGTTTTATAG
>Ga0209782_1001153_pt1 | contig 13323 bp, 12 predicted proteins | sample WorMetmaBAHAMAS1_FD_187390 | JGI IMG/M metagenome (GOLD analysis project Ga0209782, IMG submission 187390) | Marine gutless worms symbiont microbial communities from Max Planck institute for Marine Microbiology, Germany - Inanidrilus... | ecosystem: Host-associated > Annelida > Digestive system... | reverse complement strand
TTGACGGTGACCTAACAACGTCGTCGTGCACCAGCAATACCTTGGGTTATCCGTGGTTCGCTGTCGACCTCGGACTAAGCTACTACATCAGCAGCATCACCATCGCTGCTCCACATACCAGCACCAGCAGCTACCGTAACTGTCGTCCATCTTGTCGTTTATTTATCGATTTTATTGCTGTTTAGCAAGTTCAAAACGATTTTATTTTTTGATAAAAAGTCGTGATTTTAAAATTTACATTTTTCACATTCCCTTTTTGCAACCAATAAAGGTCGATTTATGTCATATTTTATACTCACAAAAGACAACAATAGCCACAAATTGCAAGACAGTAGTCCAGTAAACTTATTTTGCTTGCATATTGTGTGACAGTTTGTAGCATAATGTCATACTAAAACTACTGCCATATCAGTGATTTCAATCAACTTACTTTAGACTAAAATCATTACACAGATTATATCATACACTTACATTAAATAACAGCGATTTTAAAGTACTTTATTAGCTAGCGAAAATCATGCAGAATATGCACACACACCTACAAAATCACAAGCATTGTTGAATAAAACTTCCTGAAATACTGGCAGAGTATGTACTTAATAAAACATCTGTTGTAATATCAATAATTTCTAGTAGGATTGCCCCAAATGTGAACTGCTGTATTACATGTTTCATTTATTTCAAGGAAAATGCATCTACTGCCATTACAATGCTTAGGACTATGTGATTTTCTAGTTAACTTTATTTCTACAAAGGCAGACAAGGCACTCATTTATCATGTATTATTCATACATAATGTAAAATATACAAGTGGTAACAGATCTAAAGTAAATATACATGAATTGATTTTCTATAAATTTAAGATGTAGAATGTTAGCAAGTGCATTTCCTGAAACCCGTTTGCACTGCTGTGTAGTAAGCGGTTTGGACAACTTTGAGATTGGTTTGTCGAACGTCATGCCAACCGTGGGTTCAGCCGTCGACACAAGCTCATACACAGTCTGTCAACAGCACAGTGGTGCAGTGATTGCTGGTGAACAGATCACATTCAACTGTGATTCATCATCTCAGCAGTTTCGATACGTCATTGTACGCAGTTCCGATGCTACTCCAGAACATCTGTGCATCGGCGAAGTTGCCGTGTATGTGAAAGGTCAGTACGTGCAATCACGTTCATATTGGTCTATCAGTCGTGCTGCTTATGCTACATACTGTGCTAGCGTGGTTTGTACTATGGCGTTTTGTCTGCCGGTCTGTCTCTCCGTCCGTCCGTTCTTCAATCACAAGCCACTTTTTTACCCCAGCACTAAATATATTATCACAGAAACAGTGCACGTAATAGTCCAGACAGCAGTAAGGTTGTTCTTGGCCCTTGCCAACATTTCAGTACTTGGTCCTGTCTTTGGCCGTGAAAATCTGGTTCTTGTGAGGTTACTGGTTATGAAGGTGGTTGTGAAGGATTGGCAGCAGTGAGTGAGTGAGTGAGTGAGTAGTTTCTTAACGGCACATCAGCACATGACGTAGGCTATTCAGTGTGTGTGTGTTCGAGTTGCTCTAAGTTCCACATCTGCTGCCGTGCGACGTGCATGATTGTAGAGTGCATTACCAGTGTATTTCTCACAGAGCATACACGACGTTAATGTGTGTCTAGGTGGTGTTTGTATGTTCCTAGCTGATCCTGTAGTACACTGCATCTGACTGTCTTTAGACTAAATGTGAAGATCATTAGAACTATTCTGTACTAAATTGTGTACAACAGCTATGGACACTTGTATGCATATTGCACTATGCAAACATATATGATTAGTTCTCACATTTGACTGTTGGTTTAAGTAAATATAATGATAGTGCATGATCTACACTAGCAAAGTACAGCAACATATACATGGTAGACATACTAGAATTATATTGCTTGGATGTTAAAACATAATTTTAATTACTAACTAGCTAGTTTAGTAATTAATCAGATAATTGACTAATTAACTAATTGGTTAGTTAACTCATTGCAGTGGGTGCATCTGCTACAACCGTCGCAGTAACAGATGCAGCTGTAGCAACAACACAAGCACCAAGTATGTACCATGTCCATCTTCTTTATTGGTATCACAAACGTTAGCCTACTAGTCACTGTATGAGTCAAAACAGTGCAAAATATTTTTCTGGATAGTGTTGTAATATGTTCAAGGTGTGGCACGTGGTGGAATCATATATGCACATTTATTAATAAGTTTGTCTCAGTTTGTAATGTTTTGTTACATAAAAGATTTGGGCAAAAGAATAATGGCATCTTTTACTCCCAAGGTCTTTATGCAATTGTATAGTAAAAACAGTAGTTGAGCAATTGGAGTGCATTCAAACTATGTTGTCACTGCAGTACCCTATCTATGTTGACACATTATATATATATAGTGAGTGGGCCAAAAAACGGGGCCACTGTTTGCCCATATCTTCAAATGTTTGAACTAATTTGTGTGATTTTTTCGGTACACTTAAACATGTGTTTTCTGAACATATTTGTTAAATCTACATTGAACAAATTTGGTGCCACCTAACTATAAATTCAAAAACTCGTTTTTTCACTGGCAACATCAAGCGAAACCACTGTATTCAAATGCCCATTTTTTTAATTTCTGCACCAATTTACCTAGTTTTTTGGAACAATTCACAATGTACTCCAGTCGATTTTAATCGGCAATTTGTCTACACTGCTTCTGCTAAACATCTTATACTTGTTGCTAAACTTCTGTCAGCATTCGTTGAAAGCATAATCAGAGTTATTAACTTTCGCGAGGTGGCGCCACTTTGTTGGATAAAGTTGATGAATTTTGAATAAACAGATATGTTGAGAATAGAACGGCATTTGTGTGTACCAAAAATTATAGAAATTGGTTGAGGTATTTTTTATAGATGTAAGCAGAAAATATGGACTTAACTCAAACCTTTTGGCCCAACTTTTTGGCCCACCCTGTATATTCTCAAAGCATGGTAGTTTACAAGAAACAAACAATTAAACAACTAGACAGATAGACAAACAAACAAAAAAACTCACTTATCTTTTTTTATCTTTTTTGCGTTAATTTGTGTAAAGTGCCCCTGCAACACTTTTGTGTGAAGCGTCACTATAATCAGTTCATTTTTAATAATAATGAACCGATTTTATGTGTAAAAATTGGTAATACTGAGGTGGTTAGACATCAAAGCTTTTAGCAAAATATACTAATTTTATTTTTTATGTTGGGCAGATGATGTACTTCATTAAGTGTAAAATCACAAAATTTGAATGCAAGTGTAGCTCTTTCTTGTACATCATAGCACGAAATGAATGCGTTGCTATTTCCGGAGCAGCATAGGAGCATTTAGTGTCACTAGTCTAGGTTTATTGATTTTGAAGATACACAGCGTTAGTAACTATTTACTGCCAGTGCTCAACGTTACAGCTAGGTGGAGGCTAGCCTAATTAATTTGTGCTATTTTACAGCTGTGACTATCAATTCTGTCTGTTTATTAAACGTGGCTGCTGTTTACCTTGTTGTAAATGTCCTAGTTGGTTAGCATTCCACAGCAAACACACGGGTGACACTGTGACGCTGTTAGAGTACTGTCTTGACGGTTGGCAGTACTACAGTGACACGTACAGCTGTTTCTATGTATCGACGACTACAACCAGTTTCTCAGCAGCTAGTTCCCAGTGTCTGAGCATGAATGCAGATCTGCCAAGCATCACCGACCAAGCTGAGATGGATTTCATCATCGGCATCTCGTGAGTAATGAGACAGGCAGTTGTACTCATTGGCGGTTGTCTATTGTTGTTTGTAATATTCAACAGTCACTGTCGAAATTCTTTCAGTTTCTCGTTGTCATCTGTTATGCAGATACGGTATAGCTTGACAAAAAAGTAAAATGTCAGTCACTCGAGATTGCACTCCAGAAAAATCAGCATGCCAGATTTCTCGTCAAAAAGTTATTAACTCCAAAGTTTGCTTTGCCTGGATGACTAAATCCATGAGTAATTGTATGGAAAGGTTGCACAGTCGATCTCCGACAGTTGCGCCAATTGTAAATGACTCGTGGAATTGTGTTGTTGATGCAGAACTGAACTGGATTCAGCAGCAGATTACTGGCTTGGTCTGGCCAACGTCTATTCACTAGCCTCGTCCTACTGGTTGGACGGCAACCCGTCGGATTACAGATGGTGGGCATCAGGCTACCCTCAACTCAACTCTACCAGCTGTGTCCGCTATACGAAGGATGGATACAAAGACTCGGCATGCGATAGCACCGATCTTCAGTTCTACTACACTTGCAAACGAATCACAGGTAGTTCTGTCCTTTTGCATGTGTGTAGTCGTTTATACTGAACAAGGAAATATGCAGCTGATCTTCACCAACAGTTTGCAACATTCTCCTAGTCTTCTTACTGCCAAAATTAATACTGTATTAAACAAACATGCAAAAATCAGTAAGGAGTGCAACGTATAGTGAGTTTCTAAAGGGGATATAAATGAATGAATGAATAAATCGTTGTAGATAACCTATTTCCACATAATGCTCATGGATAGATCTGCACTGGCGTTGTCCACTGTATACTGTATCATCGTTGATGTGTGACAGTTTTTGGCATTCATTGACGATTAGTCATTCCATGTCGGTCACATTTGACAAGCCTACATGCTATTGACACACGCCTGGGCTACCAAGCTGCCCGTTATCGAACGAAATAATCCTCCTGCCTGTAATAATTTGATTTGTTTTTGTCTTAATTATTTATAACTATGTTTGGTTGATTGTATCATAAAAATACTGTTTCTGTTGCAGAGTATTCAGTGGTCATTCCGACTGCAATAGTTTCATATCCAGGTCTAGTGATAGCGGCAAGAGGTTTGTATTATTTGTACTTTTTATATTGTTGGCTCAATTATCTATGGTCTTGCACCGTAACATTTGTCTTGGCGTTGAAAGTAATAGAATTCATACGTTATTTTTCGCCTTGACCACACATAGAAGTAAACACACGTTATCTTATCAAAGTATATTGGCAAAAGCTCATTCGAGCATTTGTACACTGTGTCTCACAAAAAAGCAGCTCTGCTATGGCACAGGGACTGTGTGACGTTCTTGTCAGTATAAAAAAAGCTTGCAATCGATGAATGACCTTGACATACACCAAAGATTATCACAGTTGCTGCCATTAAATGAACGTACGGCATATCACTTCCTCTTTGTGGACTATTGTTTCAACGTCTTTATCTAGGGCAGTTTTAAGACATTACCACTTCTGAAGTGAACGTGACTGCCTGTGACCTTGAGAACTCCTTCATCTTTGACAACGAATCTTAAATTACAAGCCACGTGCACTTTCTAATTTATGTATAAACATATCAGTTATAAATATTACAAAGGTTTCAGACAACAAAAGTTACCTTCAAACTCACTCAAGGTCATCGGCAATCATGCCATTCGATAGCCCATATATGATTTCCCACTTGTCTTCCATTGTAACTATGTCTCTATCTTGCACCGTTTCCGAGATATTATCGCTTATTTCCGAAAATTTAAAGACGTCACGTGACCGTGACCGTGACCGTGCCCATTCAAGGGATAGTTTGTAATCCCAACGCTAAACAGTCACCTGGTGAACTAGTGTACAAAATTTGAAGTCTCTAGATTTAGCAATTTCGGAGATATCGTAGGGGGAACCAGGAATTTAAATAGGTCACGTGACGTCCCTTTTGGGGTGATTTTTTTTATTCCTTTGGTAAGACTTAATATAGCCCTCCTGTGTACAAAATTTAATAGCTATAGTTTCAGCCATTCCTGAGATATGGATGGGGCCGCCCACATTTAAAATGGGTCACGTTACGTAACCACGCCCCTTCCAGGGACAGTGGCAGTATTTGCGTGATCGTACGTTTAGCCGTTTTGATACAATACCGGAGTGTGACAGACACACACACACACAGATGGACAGACACACGACGACGGCATTATACCGCACTTAGCATAGCGTCGCACGGTAAAAACGATACTGAAGCTGCACAGTATAACTTCAACGCACATCGACCGATTTTGGTAACTTTTGGCAGAGATATTGCTGAGTCAGTACGCTATTGAATGATGATTTGTTATTCTACCTCTCCTAACTTGTGTCTCTGCACTACCTCGGGAAACATGAAACATGGAAATTGGGTCTTTTTAGTCATGCTCGAAAATGACACAGCTTTGGTTTGCTATCATGTCTTCGACACTCATCAACCAATTCTGCCATATTTTGTAGACAGTACAGTCGTATTATTAAGCACATTGTGGAAATAATTATTATTTCTCGCCTGGCCATTTTTGTGTAACACCAGTTCGTCAACAAGATCAATGTTATCAGCTATGTGGGTACTGCGTCATCTGCCGCGCTGCCAGGACCATGGTTGACCGACACAGCTCCCATAATTTTGCAACAATTTCTACACTAGGCCTATGTATCAGCCATTGACCGTCTCCGATCACGCGGTCATGGTGGAGCTATCTGATTGACCATGGGAAAGTGCGCCGCCGCGAATATTCCATGCACTCAATGGGTGTCTCGAACTAGATTTATCAAGGTGTTACAGACAAATTTTTCCAATTTTCGGATTACTTTATACTCAATTGCTATTAATTAAATGAGCATACTGTTACCATGTGTACTAACCGTTTATTGTGCTTAGATTTATTATGCTGTGATATGGGTTGCAGTTTGTCAACCTTTAGCAAAGTCTTATTTGATTTGATTTGAGTTACAGAATGTTCTTAGTGTGACATGATGTTGGTATGATTGACGCGGTGAAACCTTGTGACGCTGTTAGGCCGATGTTCTGAGGGTTGGCAGTACTTCAACGCCACGGACAGTTGCTTCTACACGTCGACCATCAGGCTGAGACAAACACACGCTCGCAGGGTCTGTCACGACATGGGCGCAGATCTGTCCAGCATCACTGACCAAGCAGAGATGGACTTTGTCTTTAGCATCTCGTATGTCATTAAATACTTATTTATAGCGTCCTTGCAACGCACCTGGGCGCCTGTTGATGTTCTGGAAAATTATTAGCTATAATTGACAAATCTACACTATGCTTGCGAAAAATAACGTATGATTTTTAGTCATAACTTGTGCGACTGTACAGCTGTTAGTGTTGTAAGTCATGTATTATTGTCAGTGCAGGTTTTGGGGTTTTGTCAGTGCCACAGACCGTCAAAACGTTAAGACATTGATCCAACGTTGTACTCGTGCTGGTTTTTATAATTCAGATCCGCTTTGTGACTTTCAAGAACTATGTAATCAAGCCGATCACCGGCTGTTCAACAAGATTTTAGAGTCACTCACAATATCATGTCCTGGAGCAACTGTTGCCACCACACTCCCACAGAGCTATGATTTTAGAAAACGGCCGCATACCAGACAGATCCCAAACCGCTGTTCTCATATAACAAACTGCAACGTTTTAATTAGAATGTTCTTTGCTGACACTTACTGATGGTGTTTTTATTTGTCTTTATGTTTGTACTATGTATTTTTGACTTTAACTTTTAATATTTCTGTATTTTTGGAATTGTGGTTTGTCAGTTTTTCAATAACCGAATATTGTATTGTAGTGCACATTTGTTTTTATAACAGCAACCAACTAACCATTTAAAGCAGTTGGTCGTCACTGTAGCAGGTGATGACGACATTATTTCACAGTTTGTCACTGTCATTGGACATGAGGCCTACTATATGATAAAACTAGATACCAGCACTTGAAGTTACACTAAAGAACTCACCAATCATATTCTTACCGTGTGATCATAAACTTTGACCTATGACCCTGACTTCTGTAGGGTCATGATGACCATAATGAACAAATGTGCCAGATATCTGGGTCACAAGCTATTAATTGTAGGATAACACACACACATAGCGAGGTTATCACTCTACCTGACCCAATCAAGTGATTGGTAGTTATGCAGGGCAGTATGCGACAGCTGAGTTGTTTGTATTGGTCTATTATAGTCGCTGTGTGTTGTTAATGCAGGCCATTACTTGAAATTCGCGATTACTGGCTCGGTCTGTACAAGTCGACATCCCAGCCCGGTGCAAGTAGTTACTGGTCTAGTACGAGATGGTATAGTGGACTCGCGTCGGCCTACAGAGCGTGGGCTGACGGCTACCCACGTGATAATTATGACACGTGCATCCGTTACACAAAGCGTGGATGGAAAGACAATGACTGCGATGACTACGAGTATTACTTTACCTGCAAGAGACCTGCAGGTCAGACCTCTTTTATCTGCAGCCATTTGTCATGACGGTTTTTAACTTTAAAAAATGTAATATGAATATGAATGGAATATGAAGTTAATTATGTAGTGGTCTGTGTAATAAATTTGTCACACATTTGTGATCCTAAATCTCAGTATTCCTCATAAAGTGACGATGTACTGTTATTCTTAGAGTACTAGTTGATAGAGTAAATAATGCTTGCACTACAGTGAAACATTGCGACTAATTCCGTTATCAACATTTACAATATTATGCAATATTTTTGTCTCATGTCTGCAGCTACTGTTAGTTGTTGCTGCCATGTTAGATACCAGCGGTCTTAATTCCACAGAAATATTGCATAGTTCCCCATATTGCAACATGTTTTCATACAAATAAAAACAGCAATATATGTGTTTACACCAGCATCAACTACGACATTAAGTCTTTTAAAACTACATAAAATCACATAAAATACGATGAACTCTACAAATGTATAACATTTCATTTTTGTCTAAAATACAGAACGTATTGATAAATCTTACTTTATGGATCAACTCACAGCAATTTACTTAATTCACAACAGTCAGCCTACTGAAACACCATTCCACTGAAATAGCTCTTTGCATATATATGATCATCTGATTGATGCCACCAGACAATAAAAGTGTTATTGTGTCATGTAGTTTTTTGATGTCTCTGCTACCTTTGACATTAACAATCATAACATCTTAATCACTTATATCTCTGGTTTGGCAGTGACAGTTGTGCTTTTTATTATTTTGCTCCATCTGTGTCATACGTGACACTAATGTGATTTCTTGAAAACTGTACCTCCTCGTGTGATGTTATTCAAGACTTTTTTTATGAATAATCTACTCTTGTTTAAGTTCAATCAACTCACTTTTAGCCAATTCAGAACTGTCTCACATGCTGTTGTCAAACCTATAAATTCATGTCATGTCATTTGAAATTATTTTTTTATCTGCAGTACACTGACTCCAAATCAATGAATGCTTCAACTGTAAGCACCTTTCATTTACTTATAAAGTTCTTACAACCACCCAACAACCGCATCTTTACAAGTTTATCACTGTTTAGCTTCCCCAGTACTAGCTGTCACTGTTTCAGTCCTGGCTTAGAAACTATCTCTTTTACGATTTCTTTTCACCATACACCAATTTCTACTTAGGACTGATTACAAAAGTCAGCTACATCGTTAACTTTACTGAGAAATTACACAGTTTGGCTTGTAGTTTAGCCAATTCGTGTAATGGAATGACATTGAAACTGGACTTCATTAAGGTTAGCAGAAAATTAGATACAGATAATCGTCCAGTCAGTAAAGCTATGAAGCAGCTAATTTATGGGAAAATCGGTCAATTGAGTTCTTATTTAGGCAAAAATCTGCCAATAATGGAACCACACAATTTTCGTTATTAGAGTTTTATATCAAATGAACATGCATTTGAGGCATATACGTTTAATAATGTTTAATACAAGTAGTTCAGTTTTGGTTGCTGTATGTATCATTGTGTGATTACATTTTAAAATGTGTTCATGTACTTTGCACAGATTTTGACAGTCAAGACAGTGACAGTGATGGTGGAACAGGTGGTAGCACCGACAGTGATGGTGAGACAGGTGGTAGTACCGACAGTGATGGTGGAACAGATGGTAGTACCGACAGTGATGGTGAGACAGGTGGTAGTACCGACAGTGATGGTGAGACAGGTGCCAGCACCGATACCGATACTGACACCGGAAGCACCGACAGTGATGGAATGGCACCAGGTTTGTATCTTGTTAATACCCTTAGATACAGTGTTATTAAAAACCGGACATTTAGCTGATGAAAGTCAAAAAATTTGTGGTGAGTCTTTTGGCTGTAACTTCTGAAAATGCTGCTGCACGATCTTCAAACGTTATTCAGCATGGGGAGTCTTAGAAAATTTCGCCACGTGTTTAAAATATTGCTACAGTCAGTATCATTTGAAACATTTGGCAAATTTGTGACTTGCATTGGCTTGTAGCTGGCGTTTTCTGTCACGCTACACAGAACAGTATCTGTGAAATTGAAGTTATAATAGTTATGGAATGAGCTGATGCCTGTAACTGCATATTATAATGACGAAGGCAGGCAAAGTGACAGATAGAAGGCCATAACATATACTAGTAGCATGGTAGCATAGTCACATGAAAAAAATAGTGCAATTAAAGTGTCAGAAAATGATGGTGTTGTTTGATGTTGGCCATATATGCCTTCCTGCTAGTGGTTTCTATTTTTGAGGATCATTATTGCCTTGTAAATTTTAAGAAATTATTTATAAACATATTCCATCGTGTGAAATAGAGAATAATTCCTATACATATCTTCTTATAGACATGTGTACAATTTATAAAATATAAAATCTGTATGCTAAGTTGCGAATTGTCATCCTTTTACTGATGTATTTACTAGCGGCTAATATATCGGCTCCGGAGTTCGTCGGTCCAATCTACGTTAATGACACATACTTTTACTTCATCTGCCACATTGTCTACACCGACGCCGTGGAAGTGACCTTCGATGTAGCTCTGCTGTTTGATGGCGAAGTAGGACTAGCCATCCAGACTGTATCTTCTGCAGTATCATTTGATGTGGTTTTTACACCAGAAGACTTTGCAGGACAGTACGGCAAGTTGGTAAGGCACCCTTTCTCTTTATGACTAAAAATTGTATTAAAAGCATGCAGAAAATGTGACAGATTAAATTTTTATTTGGCAAAGATATTTGAACATGTTTATGCCATAAGATTTTTGATGAAAGTTACAATTTATGCCATTTCTTGTTTTGGAGATAGAATGTCATAGTCTCAGCGATCTTCTGCACTTCTTACATTGTAAATTAGATGACAGTTGTTAGTGATTTTGATCTTCTGTGTCTTTGCTGTAGTTCTCATGTGCAGTCCGTGTATATTACAATGGAGTGGCAACAGAATGGGTGTACAGCACAGGGTCATTTTTCGTCGGAATTTTGATTTGGACGGTAAGTTAGTTGACACATTTGTTTCTGTGCCTATTGTGAGTTTTGAACTACGATATTTGTAGAAATGTGTATGACAAACTAACCAAAGTAGTTGTTTGGTGCCTGACGCCTTATCGAAACAGTTGAGGAGTTATGTGTTGTAAAAAGAATATGCACTCTGAGTAACAATGCATAGTATGCCTTTGCAGAGCAACACCACTGTCACCAGCTGCAGTGGAAGTGAATACATCGTCTATGATCTCATGGTGAGTACGACTATAGTTTGAAGTCATTGTGTGCTTTAAAACGTTTACTTTTCTACAGTCTGTTCTTAAAATAATAAAAAAATATTTGTACAGAAGACAAAGCAATACTGTTATTGTGACAGTATCATGTGCATTTGTTTATTTTGTTTAAAAACTGCATAACGTGATTACCTGTTGGCAAGAAATAAGAAAAATTAGCAAATATGAAACGATTTTCCGATAGCTATCACCATGTGTTTATGTGGAACAGGACAAAAGTTTGACATATCACGTGGAGATGTATGAAAGTACACCGTTCATTGAGCTAATGTTCCAAGCTACAATACCACTGTTCTGTCCAGGCTGTGTACTGACCATTCCAATTCTTGATCACATTGGACTTACGATGTCAAACTGCTCGTTCACACTGCTGTCAGACACGTACACAGTGCTGCGCATACGAGCTGTGCCTACAGCAGGACGTAATGCTAGAATCGTGTCGCTAAACTTTGGTGCAATTGATGCTACTGGATCACCGTGGCATCAGCTTCAACTTCACAGAATATTGGTATACTGCAGCCATTATTTGTTGCTGGTGTCTACATTGCAAGTATCGTGTTTGTCATTATCATTCATTTCCTCAGTAACACTAGACGAAAACACATACATCACTGCAACTGTGAAGAACAGGATAGCAAGGTATAGCAGAGATGCAGACAGCTGCCCAAACATAATAAAACGTCGCAATAATACAGCTTACAACTACTCGAGATGGGAGCCCAAAGCTATTCTAAAAGCAAATAATGCTTAAAAATTAACTAAATGAGGCAATGCATGTTTGATTCAATATTACTTAGTAACTTTTATTTTAAAGTGTGCTTGTAGTAGCAAGAATTTTAATTAGCTTGAGTCAACTTTGCAAGCTTATTACGTAAAATGTTGTCATATGTTCATATGTAAATTTATTTTTTTGTGATAGTGTTATCATGTTATGTTAATATGGCTATCGTTGCTTTTGTGCTAACACTGCACAGGTGCTTGTTAAAGATGAACGTTCCACTGAATACTGTAGCAGCATCTTAGATCCACATCTTACTACTTTTGATGGAGTGTGAGTAGAATCGTTTAAGTGTCATAATGAAACACACATTACACATCGCTTTTGTATGTGTTCTGCTTTCAACAGAACTTTGAAATCCAAAGCCTGTTACTCGGCATTCATTAATATTCACCTTGGAACATTTACTGTGATTTAAATCTTCCTAACAACACGTGCCTATAGTGAATTCTCTATAGTGAATTGTATAAGGTTTTTGTTCACAAATTTATTACATATCATAATTACGTGGGACAATCGTGTCCAAATACAGTAAAAGTCAACAGTAGTACGTAGTCATCCTAAAATATAAATGCATTGATAGCAAGGTATAATAGAAACGGCTATAGCTGCCCACACAATAATACATTACAACTTTTTGAGACTTTTGACCAAAAGCTGGTTTTTAAAGCAATTAATGCTGAGAAATTTATGATATTTATAGAACATATACTAAATTATGTCTAAAAAACGATACCACCAAACCACCAACGATAATATTAACAGTTGTTGTCCGATTCCAGTAATTTTTGGTGCAAATATTATTGAGAAAATATGCCATTGAAAAATCATTTATTTTTCCACCTCACATGTTTAGTATATATATATATATATATTACTTTCGAAATCTTTAGGAACATGAAAATCACATTTCAGCAGTAAAGAAACATCCTTTTGAGAATAAACCAAGTTATTTACATTTTAT
>Ga0209782_1001152_pt1 | contig 13328 bp, 11 predicted proteins | sample WorMetmaBAHAMAS1_FD_187390 | JGI IMG/M metagenome (GOLD analysis project Ga0209782, IMG submission 187390) | Marine gutless worms symbiont microbial communities from Max Planck institute for Marine Microbiology, Germany - Inanidrilus... | ecosystem: Host-associated > Annelida > Digestive system... | reverse complement strand
GGTGACAGTGACAGCATGGTCTGTGTGTGTGTAGGGTGACAGTGACAGCATGGTCTGTGTGTGTGTAGGGTGACAGTGACAGCATGGTCTGTGTGTGTAGGGTGACAGTGACAGCATGGTTTCTCGATGTTTGCTAAAGCAAGTGAGTGTTTAGTTTTGATGAATCAACTGTGTTACCACTATATTTGTGACTATTATGCACTTTGGTATTTAAATCAGACATTAGCGAAATAATCAAGAGCCATTTCATGGCAGGCAGCTTTCATGGCAATCCTACCAGATAATTGCCACCCATCTAGTTATTAAAAATGTATTTAACTCTACTCAATCTTCAAGATCCAAACATCCAGTCCACCATAGTAATAATGATGTGTATCATTACAACGACCCAACGTTGACCTGTGCCAACTACAAGTCAGCTTCGGCAACAGGTCAACTTGTCGTCATGCCAACTTGACAAAAATGACGTCAACTCCGCCGACATACAAGTCGTGTTACACAACTGTCATCAGATCTGCTAACGATCGACCATCTGTGACTGCTTTCCAATGTACAGCAAATCACAATGTTGTTGTCGCGGTTTTTCCTTTGCTCTCTCAGCAACACTACTCAAACAGCTCAACATTAACTTTGTGAAACTATCGACATGTGTAGTCTCAAACAAAGAATGATGGAGTAGATGATAAGAGTGAATGAGCCATGCACATGATACGTGGATGGCTGTCAGTTGTAACTTGTCAGTCATCTCACTACTGTAACTACACTGCATCTCAAAACAACTTCACACATTTGGCTTGCTATAAATCTGACATACACAAACACATGTTGACAATTTTGGGCAGAAATGAAAACTTATAGCACAGCAAACATGTGAACTATTTTGAGATGCAGCGTAGTCAGCAGACGCGGCAGCAGTGTGTAAGTACTGTACCTGATGAGTCGGCCAATGCGCTTGTTAAGTTGTCGATATCTAGCGAGCTTGAACGTTTGCAGTCCACCGCTCAACACTCGAATCAGACACGTTACAAACGCAAACAACTTGAGCACTGCTGTCTCTGACGTCTGCTCAAAATTGCAGCTCACAGCAGCATCTGACATATCATACACACACACATACCAGCCATCAACAACACACGGCACACACTCATGGCACACACACACATCAGGCCCTGCGTCAAAATGTACTAAAGTACAAATTGCAGTTTTTGTCGATCTTTTTAGCCACAGCAAGATTTATGGATAGGGTCACTAGGTTTACAGTTAGTAGTGTTATGGTCAGTATGGTTAGGGTCGCGGCTGAAGTTAGGTATAAATTAATAAAACAATTTCAACTTCAGTTCGTACTTTCATACACATATAGTAGCCGGCCAATGTTTATTATGCGAACGGCAAATTACAGAGCAATTGCATGTCAATCCACTGAATTTCCCTACACTGTGTGGACAGACATACAGTGCCACAGAGAGAGACAAAGAGAGATATAGACAGACCGTCAGTGGCGTTGGTGCTGACACAGAAGACTTGAGTGAAAACTTGTTGGAGAGGAAACTGACTGAGCAGAGAGACAACGTCGTTCTCATGCAGGAAATACCAGCTGTTCACTGGATCCTCATCCTAGCAACGCAACAACACTTCACAAATACCAGCTGTTGACTGACTGGATCCTCATCCTAGCAACGCAACAACAGTTCACAAATACCAGTCCTAGCAACACAACACTTCACTAATACCAGCTGTTGACTGGATCCTCATCCTAGCAACGCAACAACACTTCACAAATACCAGCTGTTGACTGACTGGATCCTCATCCTAGCAACACAACAACACTTCACAAATACCAGTCCTAGCAACACGACACTTTCCAACAACACTTCACAAATACCAGCTGTTAACTGACTGGATCCTCATCCTAGCAACGCAACAACACTTCACAAATACCAGCTGTTAACTGACTGGATCCTCATCCTAGCAACGCAACACTTCACACGTGTGAAACTTGACTCAGTACTGATAAGTCTCCATTCAATGACAGCAGCTGATGCTGACATCCCACATTCGTCTACATACAACAGACGTCAGCGTCTGTCTCACTGTCAACACAGAACAATCATCTCATGTCTGCAGCAGTCTGACAAGTCTCAACAAACAGCATCATAACAAGGAGGACACAGTAAAAATAGCAACTCAGTGCGACCATGAAATAACACTCATTGCACAAGTATAGAGTGAAGACAGTCGGTGAAGGTGAAATCTACCTCTTCACCCTCGGAGTCTACCAAGATCCACGGATTGTCACCGGCTCGGCCGGTCACTGACGGCGGCGTCTGCACCACTTTGAGTTGATACAGCATCTCCTCACGATGTCTACAACACACACTCGTAGTCACAACACACACACCGGCAGCACACTTAGCACGACAACAATGACACACACCAGCGGCACACTGGTAGACACAACACACACCAACGACACACTCAACACTACGAGACACAACACACATCGGCACACTTAGTCTCAAGTATAAATCACGACTACAAGCCATGACAAGAACACAATGCCACAGTGAGGACAACGTGGCGACTGCAAGCTGTTCACTCGACTGAGAGTGCACAAAGTTCGAGTGTGATTCAGTTAAGCTGCTATTACAACCGACTCGACACAGAACAAGCCATAACAGAGATGCTCTTTCCAGCCAATCTCTTGACTTGCACTGAGAAAATGACGTTAGACTAACTGCAGACTATGCACACAGCTAATACCACTCAGTATTGCCTTAAGTCACATACAGCACTGAAAAGATACAACATATTTATAGTGCACTCAAAAGCTCAGTCAGCTTAATCTACCGCACTGTACCATAAACCAACAAGAGAGTCTAGCACTGGCTAGCATAGCGCGAGATGATCCGCCCGCAAGCAGCACGGCGCCCGCCAGCAGCACGGCGGCCGCAATTCGCGGTAAAGTGGGATCGGAATTTGAAACCTAAATTAGCTATAATGCACCAATGCACTTCCGTCACAAACAGACGGACAGACAGACGGACACTGGCATTATAGCATAAGCGCCCGAGACGTATATATTGCATCTCGAGTTAAAAAAACAGTGACAAGAAACTAAAAAGAAAAAGAACGAAAAATCTCAAAACTATTGGAATCAGTCAGAAAACTATAAAGTGAGATGCGAGGAGTGACGGAGGAAGCTGGTTCAAGAGACATACATGGTGAAGCATATTGAAAACAGCGATCAGTTATTCGCAGAGAAGATGACGTAGGTGGACGAGCGAGAGTTACAAGTGATGAGGAGCGAGTGTTGTGGAGAGGTTGAGTGAAGGATCTGAGTGATGTGACAAGGATTTAGGAGCTTTGACAACGGCACGTGCAAGAGAGTTCTGGATGTGTTGTAGGCAAGAAATTTAGAGAGGTTGTAGTCGAAAAAATTGCAGTGATCACAAGTTTTGCATGGATGATGGAAGTGACAACAGTGGAGGCAGTTTTAGAATCAAAGTGAGGACAGATACAACAAAGTTGATAAATATGACAGCAGCATGATCTGGACAGGAAACAGATCTGATCTGTAAAGGTGAGATGTTCGTCGAAGATAAAACCAAAGTTACGAACAGACTGGGTGGTGTTTGTTGAGAAGTTGTGTATTTTAGCAAGTTGCGTTTGAAGTGTGATGAGCAAGAATTCAGTATTGGAGGAGTTGAGAGTTGAAAGGTCATCGAGGAATAGATCAGCTGAAAGACGACACTGAGAGCCAACAAGTCGTCTTTGCCATAGCAACCAACATCAGCAGTGGATGGTGCAATGGTACATTGCATACTCTGCCCCTTGTGTGAAAGATTCATCTCCTCACCTTGCTACTCACCACAGTAACATACTATCAGTCAGTGTCATCAACGTCTTCACAGCTCCAGTTACAGCTAACATGTTTCTGCTTCAACTACATTTTAAACTTAGTTTAAAGTCACCCAGTGACTCAGAGGAAGCAGACAGACAGACAGACAGACAGACCTGACTGGCTGCAGTACCATGGCCAGCATGGCAATAAAGTGATCAAGTTGGACACTCGGCCAGCCAGCACCGGAGTGGCAGCTAGTGCTGGCGTGGCAGGGAGGCTGCACATAGCTGGTGGCCCAGTGTGCAATGCCTGCTGGACAGCGGAGCACGTGACTCAGCAGAAACAAGTGGTCGTCCATCGTCGACACACGCAGCAAAGTCGCCACCTTCACATCCACATGACAGTCACATGCTCAAGAACTCTGCATATGTAAAACAATTCCACAGACACACACACATTGTGACTTCTGCATAACTGTCACCTCCTCACACTGCTATAACAGCAACAACACTGTGACACATCATAGCGGCTTGTTGTAAAAACCAGGAACGCGCTTCAAATGGAGACCAGACATCACAATCAAGACCGGTCGTGACCAGTTAAGACCGGCCACCAGAATCAACCATCACAATCAAAACCGGTTGTGACCGGTTGAGACCGGCCACCAGAATCAACCATCGGTCGTGACCGGTTGCATCGTGCACTGACCAGTCGGCCACAACATAAAACGGTTTTTTACTTCAGTCGACCCAGCTTGACTATGTCCAGTAGGATAGAATATTTAAAACTGTATGCGTCAATAAAGATTTCAGCAGTGAAACGTACACTTTGTCGGTGCAGGATAATTATGTGAGTGTGAAATGTTTAGCCGTAGTGAACTCTTTATTATGCAACATGTACTTAACCGAGGCATGTGAAATTGTTCGCATGTTCTGTCTAAATCAGCCGTGTTTATGTGCTCGTCACATTCAACTGGATTATGAACTTCACAAATCACTGTTAAACATACAAACAAGTAAGCAACTGCAGCACACGTAATGTTAACACAGCAACAGTTCAGTGGTGAAGTGAGAAATCTACAGCGCAGGAGACACGCACGAGTTGTGAGAGCCATTGCCGAGTGTCTGTCACAAAGACGTTGTCGTTGGTCGGTCGACGTTGAAATGCAAACAGAACGCTGATGCAGCGACGCAGTTCGTCCACTTGATGCGATACGTTGGCATCACGTTGGTGAACCAGTAACGCTGTCAATACAATGATACATCAGCTCAACATAGAGACACAATTGACACACAGCAACATTGGCGTCAGCGCTCAGCCAGTCACACCGCAACGCTGCCATCAACTTAATACCTCACAGTTGTAGTAGTGAATGGTTTGGGGCCACCATTCTGCGGGGGGGGAGAAGAAGGGGGGCGATATTCTGAAGTGCCAGTGATGGCCAAGAACGACCACCTTTGTGGCGGTAAGACGGCGGCCATCACCATCACAAGGTAGTTGTCATCTGTCACTGGCACTTTGACCAACAGCAGCCAACTGACGTTTTACCGCCAGCAAGACGGCAGATTCAGTCTCACACGGCTTTCTGCCAATGTCTCACTTTGAATTCTGCCAAAACATAGTAAAACATGTAAATGAAGTCTGGGTAACCGTAATCCCAACCCAGCCCTAGCCATAACCCTGACGCTACTCACCGTAACTGACCCAGGATCACTTCAATCACCAGATGTCGCCACAGTAACACTAAGTCATTACACACTAAATAAGTCAGTATACACTGCCGGAATATCAGACCCCGTAATGGCAGCCCCCACAATGGCGGACCGTTACTGTAGTGAATACAGTGTACAGCCAAAAACCAAGAAAAGAGTAAAGTACAACAACAGTGAAAGCATTACAAAGAGCACTCCACACACAATCACTGTAACGTTGCCATCAGCACACTGTTGAGCCACTTGTTGAGCCACTTGTTGCCAACGGACTGCAACCACCAATCAGGACAACCGTGTCACACCTGGCTCTGGACATGGTCAGTGGACATGGTCAGTGGACATGGTCAGTGGTCAGTGTCAGTGCAGTTAATCATCCACTCACTGACAGCACGTCACAAGTCATTATGTTACATACTGTGTACAAGTGGTGACACTGAATATATGATATGATACTGGAGTAGCAACCTTGTACTGGTGCATTGGGTGGAATGTCACAGAGCGCTGGGTTCTCAGCATAGAGCGTGTGAATATATGACTCCACCTGAACACTACACCACACACACGGACAACTAGACAGACAGACAGACAGACAGACAGAGATACTACTCAACACTGCACACGATGTGACCAGCACTGTCTGTCTGTCTGTCTGTCTGTCTGTCTAGTTCTGCATGAGCTCACTGACTGCTGTTGTTGTCTCAGAGTCGACACCGTAGAGTCATGACTGACAGCTGCAATGTTGGTGCTCTGTGCAACGTTGCGCTCAGCGGCGGCTGCATCTCTCAACAGACTGCACTAACATTCCGTCTCAACGCGGAATATTTCAATGCTGTGAATTTCAACAGTTACACTCAACAGATTTGACAGAAATACACAATCCACTTGCAGTGACAAATCACATCAGTGTGTACTGAGTTGTTACATTCTAAAGACTGCCGTACATGTCCCACACAAGTAGACACTCGTCTCGTTTCCTTAGTCCTTGAGTCCATGGGTAGATAAACCACTTACGTCAAATTCAGTAGAACGCCAGACCTGTGGCTGGTACCAAATTACACTGCTTGATGACAGAGGACGATGTGTGTGAACAACTTGACCAAGGTTGTTACCTGCGAGCAGAATGTCCGGCCGTCAGAACACACACTTGTGACCTCATGGTCACAAGATTAACACGTAAACCTTTTCACCACGAGGCCACATGTCCTACTTGACACAGAACAAACAAGTCATTCTGGAGACGTTCTTCCAAACAAGCGAACAACAAAAGAACAAAATGGCATTAGTTAAAACTGAAAGAACACTCATGAAACAGGACGTAACAATCATCTGTGAACAAGAATACTCAGATGTGTGTGTGTTGTGTGTGAACTGGGGGGGAGAGGAATAAAACAGGTAAAAACTGACACTAGTTTTAGAGTAAATACATTACAACACAACACAATACAGTGTCGATGACGTACCGTGATAGTTGTGCCTCGTATGCATACAGCGCAAAGTCGTCATGCACGTGATCACGAACTTTCTTCAACAGTCGCGCCACCTGCTGGCACGCATCTGAACTAAACACTGCGCGCTGGTAACGAAACTCACCAGAGACACGACTCCGATCTGAACAGACGCCCTGGCGCAAACAACACACTGCACTGAACAGACGCCCTGGCACAAACAACACACTGCTGACAATTACATTTCACAACTGTGTGTGAAAACATCATTACACATTTCTGTCTGCCACATACAGACTGCTAGCACTGTCACAGCTCTCACTGCAAACAAGTTTAAAATGGCCAATAAAAGACAATCATAATAACAAAGAGTTTTGGTTGAAAAGTTTACTATTAACTGTTTGATAAATGCATAATAGACACCATTCTTCAGTTTGACCTAATTGTTAATTCACAGCAACGTTTGTTTTTGATGAGTTATTAGATGCATTCAGGTTTCAGTCTATCAGTGTATGGATGGACCCTGAAACCTGTTAAAAAACATGATAAACAAAAATTTGGATACTGTAGCACATTACAAACAACATATTGGATGGTGGATGCATTGCCAGATACATGCTGCTAACACTGGTGCCATAAGCCACTGTACAGCACGCTGACTGACCCGAGGTATGATAAAATCAGTGACAGTGTTCCAGCAAACACACACAGACACACTGACAGACACACTGACAGACAGACAGACAGACAGACAGACAGACCTGAAGTGTGATCAAATCGTCGACAGTGTTCCAGCAAACGTCGACAGCATCCGTTGACTCACGACGCAGCATGTCGATGTCCCGCTCTGCGCCACACACGTGATTACGTGCACGATAATAACTCAACACAAGCTCGTAGAACGCGTGACGTTCAACGCCGACACACTCCGCCTGCTGTTCACACAACACCACACCACACCACACACTGCAGCATGCACAACACTCGTGCACGTAACAAACACTGGTATTCAGCCCTTTTACATTCTCTCTCGCCAGAGCATGTGCTCCTGTCGTGTTGTGTGCTGCCCCCTGGCGAGTCAGTTTGCTCATACTGCTCTAGAAACTCATCACCACACGGCTGACGGAAACAGCATGTAGGCACCTGGTGAAACTGCTCAAGGCAGAAAATGACGAGGCCGCAAGCTGACCAAGCTTCACTTGCGTAACGGCTACTAAACCACTGTGTGATGAATATGTCTTGTGTCTGTTCATCGAGCGTCTAGCTGTGTGTGTCGTGTATCTGTGTGTCTAGATGTATGGAAGGACAGATGCCAAAACGATGCATGTTCGCTTTCTGCTGACATGGCAAGTGTAATGATGTACAACGACAAAACTGATAAACGTGACTCTTACTTACTGCAGTGTAAGCAAGCGACAGATGTAGTAAAAGACAAGAAGATGATGAAAGAGAGAGGGAGAGAAAGAGCATGACAATGACACAGAGAGAGAGAAACAGCAAGACCTGCAGGAAAGCTTCCACAAACTTGTCAATGTGTTCCAACTCGTAGTTGTAGTAGAGACTTCGCAGTTGCTCTTCAGTGAACGGTCGAACACTGTCGTCTTTGGCAGCTTCAGCAGCTGCAGGCAGTTGTGGGTACAGAGAATGATGTGCCAAAACGACTGCAATTTATACATACCACCATCACCAGTTGTCTAGCACAGCCCGCCAACTGCACTGATATATACACACCGTGTCTCAAAAACAACACTGTTGTTGCACAATATAACTTCAACTCACATCAACCGATTTTAGTAATTTTTGGCAAAAATGTTCCCGTTCCCAAGAGAGTACAGCATCGAATGTTTGTTGTTATCCCACCTCTCCTAACTAAAGTCTCTGCACTACCTCGGGCAAAGATGAACCCTGGAAATGGTCTTTTCAGTATAGTGTGTCTCAAAAACGACGGTGCTCCAGCTTGCTATATCTGTGACACTCATCAACCAATTTTATAATTTTGTGTAGACAATAAGGTCATATTATTAAGTACAGTGTGCAAATGTTATTTCTCGCATAGTCATTTTGTGTAAGACCAGTTTGTCAACAAGATCACATTTGGTATCAGCAGTGTGGTCACAATGGCACATTCGTTGTCTGCCGAGCTGCCAAGATGACAGGCGACTGACCAGTGACCCGTGGCTTCTGAAACAGCTTGTAGACACTGCTACATTCCACCTTCGCCAGGAATCTCTCTTAGCATTGTAGTATTCATGAGAAATTAAATGAACCCGGAAATTGCGTCTTTTCAGTCATGCCATGTCTCAAAAGTGTCACTGCTTTGGGTTGCTATATCTTTGACAGTCATCAACCAATTTTTAATAATTTTTGGCAAGTATTATCTACGTAGTTCGTGCTATCATAAGCGTATTTAATTTCTCATGTTCACTCGCTATTAATTACTTAACTTGCTGCAAGTCTACAAAGGCGGAAATGGGTCATTTTTAGATGTCACTAGTTGTATGTCAACATGGCAAGTACTAAAGATCTCTGCCAAAAATTACTAAAATAGGTTGATGGGGATTGAAGTCATAGTGTGCAATATCAGTGTCATTTTTTGAGACACAGTGTATATATCAGATGCTGTAACACAGAAATCCTTAAATGTTTAAGTTGTGAAATATGAGCAAAGTAAACTAATAACAGATACAGTACACAATAAGATATGCACACATGACTGTTCAAAACCAACCAGTTAAATAAACAGTGCATAATTATCAAGCAGTGAAGATAGCTAAAAGTGAGATGGAATGAATACCAGGAGTGAATGATGTGAGATGTGACGAGTCAACCAATGGAGAACCAACTGTGGCCTGAGTACTGACGATAGTTGCAGCAGTCTGTGCGCTGCTGACAACAGACTCGGCAACAGCGCTGCTGAGACTGAGTTGTGACGTCACATGACACGTCACTGGTGCATCACTGCTGGCTACGTCAGTTGCGGACACAAGCCCAGCGTCACCAGACGACACAACAGCACAGCTTGCTACATTCACATCAGCAACTGCATCAGTAGTGCTGCTGCTGCTGCTGCTGGCAACAGCATCAGCAGTACACAATGATGTATCAGGAGCAGCATCACTGGTCTCCTTCTCCACATTTCCATCTGCATCAGTGACACGAGTTGCGGCTGCTGACAATGTGCTAGTGACAGCTCCACACGCTGGCACAGTGTACACAGCAGTTGACGCATCATCAGCTGTCAAATGTAAACTGATTTCTGGGGCAGTTGCCGTGGTCAGTAGCGGTCGTTCACAATCAGTCGGTTCACTTGGTGCTACTGCTTCAACAGAACCATCATCAACATGTCCAGCCTGTCTACTCGCTGCCTCCACAGCCGATGTGTGTCGCTCTGATCCCACAACATCACTCGATGATGACGCTTCTGGCACTACACTTGATTCTGCTTTTGCACTCTGCAGTCAATAAATAAACATCACACATGAATGACAGACTTTACATCTCATACAAATGGCATCATAAATGCATGCATCATTAAGTATATAAATCATGTACATGCATGACAAACACAAGCTGATGATGGTTAAATTTACTGTAAAAAGTACAAGTACATAAGCATACAGCATATTAGGTATATTTAAAAATACTGTTGATGTTTTGCTCTGATACCTTCTTACTTACACCATCACTTGTTGCTAATAGATGGGTGCAGTCAGCTGATATATATCTGACCCTTCTAAATTCCTATACAAAAAAACTACAAATCACTGTGTATTACTGTTGTTATTAGTACTGTTGGAGTAAAAGCACTGATGACATAGTGGGTGGCATTGTGGTCATGCTATAGTAACAATCACAGACTCACAGTCAGCTGTCACATTACTGTCCACATGACAGTCACTACAGACCTGTCACTCTCCAGGCCTTGATGCCACACCTAACAGCTGTAAAGATAGCACTGCACGGAGATTTTTGGAACAATAATTCCAGCAGTAGATCGGCAATCTTTTACTTTAGTACGTCGTTTTTACTAGCAGTTGCATCAATATCAATGGTTCAATAATTATGTCAGCCACAATTTTTCTATGCTGGAATATAGCTCAGCAGTCAGTAGTTGCCAAGTCACCGTCTTGTCATCGACACCCACGTTTAATTGTTTTGTTTATCATGTTAGTTAATCTAAACTGCAAAGTCGCAAATTATGAATGCTGTTCCCCTTTTTGCAAAACATTTACACAGGAGTACAGGCATATATCTAGATATATATAAGATATATATAAAAACGAAAGAATAACATGAGGCGAAGCATCGGGCGTGGCTTATGACGCTGCCGTGGGACGGCTCCACTGTCACAACCCTCTAGACAACCGCCACTGCCCAGGGGCTACTGACATGCATCTGTCCAGCCCACTCACTGTCTCGTAGTCCGTAAATAAGCATAATGCACTGTGACTTACATGTAGGCCTACACCAGGTCTGGGTCAGTGGCCCTCATCACAAAAACTGCTGATGTGATTGGTGATAGGCAGGGTAGCCTGGATATAGAGGCTGTCTATAACCTCCAGGTCATGTGCTGTTAGCTGCTGCATCCACGGTGCTGTGTAGGCCCAGTAGATAAAGTAGATGGTAGGCTTAGAGGACAAGAGGGCCTAGCAGTGGCTAGCATAGTGCGAGATGATCCCTCCACTCTTCCTGGCAATGATCCCTTCCCTCGCGCCCGCATGCACCGCGACCGCAATGCGCGCGCGGTAACTTGGGATCGCAATTTGAAACCTGAATTAGCTATAATGCGCCAGTGCACTTCCATCACAGACAGATGGACAGACAGACAGACGTACAGACGGACACCGACATTGTAGCATAAGTGCGAGAACCAGCGAGATGTATACATTACGTCTCGCGCTAAAAACCAGGGCCTAGGAATCAACCCTGCAATCTCTGAGTCAAAAGTACAACTCCTTAATTGCAGCATTACTGTCAAACTTAAGGTCTAGCTCGATCCTCTAGCCCTTTGGGCGAGCAGATCAAGCTAGTGTAGCATGAAATGCAGAATGGAACAAAGAGTATTAGTGTCCAAAATATTCCACATATGAGACATTTGCTTTCAGCTTCAGAGTCTATCCCCTGATGCTCACCAGCGACCTCTTATCGTTAATTTCGTTGTATAAAATGAAATTACTAAGGGTGGAGTATGGTGGCTCCCCAATGTACAAATTTATTGGGCTAGAATGTAGAATAGCAGCTAGTGGTTGTGGTAGGGTTAGCGTTAATTTAGTTTTATCATAACAGCCTACAAAGGGTTGGGTCTAGGGCTCCCCAGTGTAAAAATTTGGTGCAGGTAAATGGGCCCGGCATCATAAAAAATGCATTGCATTGTGTGACATGTATGACTGGCAATCGGCTGCTGTGTTGTGTTGTTTTGAAAGCAGTTTTTGGTAGACAGTCAGGTTGTTTTCAGCTTTAGTTTTGTCATTTTTTCTGGGAAGGGGGCACAGACATTACAAAGGGCATTTTTCAAAGCCCAACCCCTGCTAATTAATTACGTGAATGTGCCACAGTGCAAGTGGTGTCAGCTGTCAGGATGTCAGGCTCTGTCGGAATACCTGTCGTTAAGTAATGTATGGCTGAGAAGCAGGCTGGCATCTGTGAATAGACAATGGGAAGTAGTGCAATGGTTGTAGGCCACATGCTGGACTGCTTCATACAATTTAATTGAAAAATAACACGGCAACAGCTACATGCACGTAAAATGGGGTATGACTAATTACCACATCAGACCCTATCGGACCACATCGGACCCCATCGGCCTGAATTAGCACCACATCGGACTATTTCGGACCACAGTATGCCACAATTACCTATTTTGTAGTTTTATATAGCCTATTTGAAGGTCACTGTGACGGACAACCGCATTGTAAAATTTGTAGGCCTATTAGCGAGTGCGGCTACGGTATTGATGTGGCCCAGTTATAGTTAGGTTAGATAATCAGTGCAAATCCCTCTGCTTTATTTTGGGAAGGTGAATTCATAATTTGAACATCATATGGATGTTCATATAATGCATATGATGCACATGTTAACAGAATGCAGCACTAATAAAACTTATAAAAGGTCCTCCGTCGATAAGGAACGACAGTCCATATACCGGCTGGTGTTATGTCTGACTTGTGTGACTCTGGAGTAACTCCACTGGCCATTGGTGCTGTCGCATGCCCTACACTTATACCTGGTGTCGTGCATGTTGTCTGTCCTAGACCTAGGCTAGTGGAAATCAGGCGGAAGAAAAGGAATGAGAGCGAAATCAGTCACTCCATCGTGCACGCTCTCTCCGCT
>Ga0209782_1001151_pt1 | contig 13329 bp, 11 predicted proteins | sample WorMetmaBAHAMAS1_FD_187390 | JGI IMG/M metagenome (GOLD analysis project Ga0209782, IMG submission 187390) | Marine gutless worms symbiont microbial communities from Max Planck institute for Marine Microbiology, Germany - Inanidrilus... | ecosystem: Host-associated > Annelida > Digestive system... | reverse complement strand
TTTAATGCACATTTCTGTGACATTTTATGTATTTTTGTGTTCACTGGAACCATTATGACAGACAGATGAATGCTATACGTAGTTACTCCGTAGATGATGGTGGTGACAATATGATGATGACAATATATAATACACTTTTTACCCCACTACACTTTGTCCCTTCAGAGGCATTGTCAGCACAGCATACTGTGCACGCTGGATGATTTGCAGACTTGAAATTTCATCCGCTTGACTGTTTCTTGACCCAATGACTGTTCCTTTAGGATGACACAAAAACAACATGTTCTTGATCTCAGTCTCTACACTGCTGTCCAGTGGGTGAAACATCCAAAAAGTTTGCAAACTTAGAGTCAATTGACTTCTATGTCTTGTTTTGTTTTAAGGCAAGCTCTATTCTTCAACAGAGAATCGACAAGTGTATGTAGGGCAAAAATCGATAATGACAGGATAACTGTGGATATGAGATGGTTTTTTTGGGACATGTTTTCAGAGCAGAGCACATTGGTGAATCTGATATCTGCCAAGAAGCAACCTCGAATGTTGCTCAGGCTGTCGGCGCCAACGAAAGAACAGAAAGAACTTCTCGAGTTGGTGTCAACTTTCTTTTGGTGCACATTCAGGGTTCTCAGTCTACCTTAAAAATGAAATTTCCTTACTTTCCCTGACCATATCCGGACTTTTCCCCTGACTGTCCCTGACTATTCAGAATTATTCTGTGACATATTTTACATACAACAACAAGCATGGACTTACCCAAACAGGCAACAGTCAAACCTTGGCTGAAAAATGTAGCAATTATAATGCATAATGCAACTGCTGAAAAACACGGTAATATACAACATTTTTTTCTGACCACCAGCAAAGTTCCCTGACTTTCCCACTCAGTGAGAACCCTGATACATTCCTTTTGCATTTTATTTGAAACTAGATAGTTTGCAGTTCATTTGGGGACACAGTGCAATATGGACTCGACCACTTGAAGTATGCTACCATTTGGCAAGTAATAATGTGTTTTCCCTGTTCTCATTTGACCACATATTTAGACTTTAGACTCAGTTTCCTATTAGTCTATTTATAGTAGATTCAGAAATTTGGTATTTTGGAGGCCATTTGGAAGTAAAATTTATCAAATTTGCATGCGTGACAAGCTCTTGACAATCCTGTTGATATTAAACTCATCACTGCCAAGTTAAGTTCTCGTATTTGACATGATACATTGAAAGTTTGCTATTTGTTGTGTTATTACTGTTTCAGCACTTTGCCAGAGTCCATTGTCTGCAGCACAGCTTACATTCAATATGTTTCGTTCTTTCGACAGCTATTAGCTGAGAAGTTATTAAAAGAACGTGCCAATCCACAGTTAGCCGGTATTTGAAACTGGTTGTCTTGACTATTGCAACTTTTCATAGATTTACTACCTGTCTAATCTCTGTCTTAGTTAATGTTTAGTATTTGCACGCTTTTTTATCACAGTACAATGTAAGTATTTCACTTTTCTTTAGTTATTTGGTTACACTAGTTACAGAAAAAAACAGCTGGTATACTACATAAGTACATAGTTCATATGGTAAAAAGTTGAACACACATAAAACTAAGTACTAAAATGAAGTTCAAAAAGATGAATGAATGAATGAATTTATTCGCTTGACAGAAACAATCAGTCAAGCAGGAGCACCGAGGCACGATAACTGCGTGCACTTACCGGTGTGCTGGACAACAATTATATAAATTGACAAAGTTAAAAGCTATAGGATATAAAAGCTACGAAGACATATACACTAAACATAAACACAGAGAAGAAAAACGCTTAAAAACATACACGAAGACAACTTGTTACAATATGGTTTAGTCGTTATTACAATGTAAAAACTTGGAAAGGTCTGTTTAAAGCACCGTTCGTCTAAAGCGGCCAGCGATGAAAAATCTGTGTCAGGTGGAAGTGAATTCCATACTGTTATGATTCTACATGGTAAAAAGTTTTTTCGAATGTTGCCAAATTTTTGCGGTTTATATAGTTTGTAAGCATTGCCTCTGGTATTTCTGTTGTTTCTAAACTGAAAATAATCAGAGCACGTTAACGATGTTAATCTGAAAATAATTTTGTAACAGAAAATTACATCAAGTTGAAGGCGACACAATTCTAAAGTTGGTAGTCCAAGGCAATTTTGTATAAGATATTGCATTGAAGTACTACCAACACCTCAAGAACAGACACCACTTAGCCATCTTAAAGCCTTTTGCATTAATTTCTGATGTTCTCCACTTATTATAACTGGTTTCATTGATATTTACTCTCCAAACTTGGCTAAAGTTGGATTGTGTATGTGAGAGTATCAGTAGAGGAACGTAGTCCTTGTTGGAGAGAGGATGCAGCAGTAGTATGAACAATATCGCTGATGTAGCTGGGATAGCAATGGACAGTAGCAGAATGCACCATCAGGCACAGCAGTTCACAAAATAACAACGTTCACACAAGGACATCAAAGACAAGCTGCGTAAGCAGTCACCATATAGCAGTGTGATGGCTGTTGTGAGGACGCTGTGCAGAAGTACGAAAAGTTCTATGCGAGATCTCGCATAAAACTTTTTGTACTTCTGCACCGCTTCCTCACGACAGCCATTGCACTGTTACATGGTGACTGCTTCTCTGATGTCCTTGTGTGAACACTGAATATGTTTGTTACTTTTGTGAACTTATTTATCAGCTGTTGACATGTATCACTGTGATATACTACATGCTGTGAAACTGAGTAATTGACATTCCGGAAGATGTGATGCACACACAGTTCATTTAGTTTACTAGTAGTGCTTTTTTTCATAAATATTATAAAAACAGTACGTATTTCTGATGGTTGAAGTCAGTGCTTGATTGGTGCTATAATGTGACCTGTTGCAGAGCCTGTTTATAGTCCACTGCTGTGTATTCTGCCAGATGTGCTTGAACAGCCAGACTTGATGGACATTCTCAGAGTGAGCTCACAGACATTACGCAGTATTAATTAATGTGTTTCTTGACCAAAGAATAATAATACTAATTATGTTACTACTACTACTACTACTACTGCTGCTGCTGCTGCTAACAAGATTACCCAGAGTAGTCAGTGAACAGGCCACCAATAATGGCAGACCTAGTAATAGTTAGGAGCCATGCACAGTGATTTCACCATTGCCAGGTGGCTTCAATGTGCATGCTTATCTAATACTCCACACAATCCCCAAAGCCCACCCTGCTCACTTCTCCAAACAGCATCTTTTCAGTTCAAGCTCATTTTTGCATTCTTCCTATATGTCATGTTACATCACCCTATTTCCCCACAAAATTTACCCCTTCCCATGGGGGTATTTGGGGCTTGGGCACACCAGACCTACCATCCTAAATGGCATCTTGATCCAGTCTGCAGTTTTTTTTTCAAAATAAACGTTCGTTACGAATGGACATTAGACAGAGCTATTTAAATAGAACGAACGCTGAATTTACAGTGACACGGCTTAATAACAGTAGTTATTATATTAGTTACTGAGCATTACAAGGTGCTGATATATCATGAGAAAATTATGAACCATAAACCATTCTGATATATGTAGCCATGCAGTCGCATGTATAGTGGTCACAATGATGTCGTTGAAGTGATCACTGATAGTTACACTTTGGAGTTTGTTCAGACGTGACTGCCTGACCGACATTAAACCTTGCTCACTAACTTACTCAAGAGGCACTGACTGCAAGTTACTGACATTATGTTTACAACACATTCTACTTATAGTATCTGCAGCATCAGTTCATGAATGTTCGCCTTAAAAGCTAAGGCATTATTGAGGCAGTGAAAATGCTGCTTTAGCATATCCAAGCTACAGTGTTTTATGTTGCTGAGTATTGCACAGGTGGCGTGGGCAGAGAAACTGAGGCTGTTAAAGCGTGGTGACAAGGTGCCTGTAATTGTTTGCTTTCAGTCGTTATGTACAGTGTTGTAATTGCATTGTAACTGTTGAAATCGTCTTTATCATTATTAATAATGCATATCGTGTTCCTCGTTATTAAGTACGTCATATAAAATTCTGTGTTACAACTTTTGTGATGGATTCTTGCGCTTTTTTGCTAGGTGCAAAATTCAGTGTTTGAGCAAATAGTCTTGTGAGAGCTATTTAAATAGAATAGTAAATAGCTGACATTAAGAACTATTTCAATAGTATTCGAAACAGTAAAGAGCACTAGACTTTTTGGAATAGCAGCTGACTATTTCAATACTATTTAAATAGTACACATTTTTGAGTTGTAATTGGACATAAAATGTAACAGACATGCTATAAATGCAGTAAAACACATAGTAATGTAACAAAGCTGCTCAGTATATTAGCAACAACAACAGTGTATTAGTGTAACACTGATAATAAAGGTAAAAAAAGTAAAGTTTTCCCATATTCGTTTCCGAGCATTGGGCCAGGAGCTCATCCCGATGTACAGCTCGCAGGTGACTAAGCCATCCACCCGGTGGTAGGCTGCCATTACTTTTTGCCAGGCCTGCAGTTACCTTCCCAGCTAAAGAGTGTCACTGCCCATAGGCTGGTACCAAATTATACTGCTTGGTGACAGGCACATGCGTGTGAGCAGCTTGCCCAACGCTGTTACCTGGAAGCAGACCGGCCGAGAATCGAACCCGCGACCTTTTGGGTCGCGAGCGAACGCTCTACCATTATGCCACACAGGCCGCTTAATGACATTAATACTGAATGTTAATACTATTGATATCACGTGAGTTATAGTGTCTGATATTAGTAGTATGCTCAGCTTGACTATTTACTATTTAATAAATAGTAAATAGCCTTGTACTGTATAATTAGTATTTAAATTTTCCCTTTTAGTAAACTATTATACAGTTATTTTATTATATAGTTATTTTAAATAGTTGACTAGTACTTAAATAATATTTACTAATTAAATAGTACCCAACATTGGCAGTTTTATTTGCTGATAGAGCTGGAGCACCAATGCCAGAATTCTGGCATTCAGAATTCAGGTGTCCATAAACAGTAATACGACATAAAACTATTACCAACATGACAACATCTCCAGTATGAAGTAACATAAAAACGATAAAAAAGAACACATTAAGTACAGTTGCACGATAAAACATCCAGTCGGGTCTGCACACTTAACGGTTCTCTTAAAGGCGCTGCGAGTTAAAATCTATAGCAGGTAAATTTCTATACATTCACTATTCTGTTAACAAAAAATCATTCTTGCAGTGATATTAGACTGTGACTTGTACAGTTTATATGCATGTCTCTAGTATTGCCCTGCTATTAGGCTGAAAGAAATCTGAACGTTTCACATTTATCAAACCAAACATTACTGGTAGTATAACTTCTTGTTGTGTATTACTAATGCTCCAGTGAAGTAGCTGATGATATCTATAAAATGTTTGCTGCTATTCACTGCGAAGGTTTTAAATATTTTGTTCTTTTTGTTCCCATCTGCCGAGGACAAACCAGTTCATTCATCAGACAGCAGTATACAGTTGTGTGGTTTGTGTAACAGAAAGATGTGATGCGGTTCAGGGAGGTGTTTATTCAAGTATTCATGGAAAGCATCTACCCGCTGCATTCACTTGCAGAGCTCGGTTCATTCTTAGTTGCAGCTCCACAACAACAGGAGGTATTGCCAAATGCTCAGCTGCAGATTACTGAATATTCACATTTTTACTGTGATCATCTGCATCAGGTTAATGCATTTAGTGAGCTTTAGGGAAAGTACATAAGGATTTTTATACAAAGATATACAGAACAGGTAAATGAAAATAAAAATTAGGCCCCTATTAGTCAACAGCTGCCACAGACTTTGCTGTTAAATGGATTTGGTCCTAGCAGTTGTCTATCAAAGATTACTACTGGGTTATATTTGTTGAATTTATTGACAATGTTAACGGGGTCAGCTATTTTGATACAGTGTCAATGAGACTTGTTATTTTTGCATGTATTTTTATATATTTCCTCCAGTGTGCTTTGCAAGTGATGCACGACTGACATTCGATGATGTCTTATGCAATTTAGGATCATCGAGCTAAGCTGTTAGAACGCTGCATTCAGATGAACAGATCAACAACTGCAGCTTCACTTGTGACTGCTGACATTGCTCATAGACCATTTGACATGGCCGAACTCTCATTTAACATTGTACGACGTCCACATCCAGGAATAGCTGTACAGCAGTAGCAGATGCAAGATTACAGTTTGAAAATGGGCACTGGTCTGTGGGACCAGAAGTTGAAGCATTCTGATAAAAATGTATACAGATTTTCATGTCATGTTATGCATGTATTTGAAAGAATTTCAGATGAATCAAATAAAATCAACTGTTGCTATTTTGACCTCCATATTTTGGTTGGACTGCATGCTGAAATTGTGGTATGACAAACTGAAAGTTTGCTATTGCAGAGCCCATGGCCTGATAAAGGCCATGGGCTCTGCAATGCCAGCCATTAAAATCCTTGGAATATTACATGATAAAAATTAAAATTAATTTATCGTAATTATTTAATTCGTTTCTCATGAAGTCTTTGTCATATAAGCTATTACATCAGTTCAAGTTAGTTTACATGCTACATGTGTGTTTTAACTCATATTAATATTATTTCTCCTTATAACCCATGTCAGTGCTAGCCGAGGCATGGGTACGGTCATCAGTTATGTCCGCGACATTGTGTATGTCTGTCCGTGCTGTGAAAGGAAAACGGCTTGAACTATAAACACAAAAGTTGGTAGAGATATAGTGCATGGCATATGCTGTATGCATGCAATGACTGAGTTTGAAAGGTCAGAGTTAGGGTGGCTGCCAGTACGGGACTGCATGTTAATACAACTGCATATTTTCCGGTGTACAATGGTGACTGGACTGTTCTCATCAGCAGCTCTGTTGGCATAAATGTGTGTGCTTGCACTCTTTCTGCACATTACTAAAAGTCAACAATATTATTGCATTATGATTTGTTATATGTAGAGATAGTCTTGAGACTTTGGGTCTTGGTCTTGAGACTCCTCAAGGATAAGAGAAGTGGTCTTGGTGTTGAGCATGAGGTCTTGACTGACACTTTCTAAAGCTTGATTTATAACTGCTTTACTCAAATTTCACTATGATTTGTGCGATTCTGTGTCAAACTAATGCTTGCATGTTTAAAGTTCGGTAGAGCATTTTATTGTGTTGATGACAGCCAAGGAATACCAGCTTTAAGTAAGTAAAATTCGTATTTATATAGTGCACAATTGTGTACACCTCTAATGGGCTGTAGCAATAAAATTACAGTCACTGTTATTGCCATATTTAAACTTCCGCTTGAAAAATCAAAGATGTCAACAAATGTAACAGTGTTATTCTTATGCAGTGATGACATGTGAAACAATGTCAAATTACATCTAAAATTATAATAATGACGTATATCTTGAAATTTAAACAGGACTTCATGCACAAAAAAACTACTGTATAATGACTTTATACATGTAGTTGGTACTTTTTGACTACATGCTGCTGTTATTGATTTAATGATTTCACTTCATTACTTTATTTAGTCTGGTGCACTGTTTGAAACTGTCTTCAACAAAATCGTGTAAGTCTTGGCCTGCAGGAAAAATCTTGGTCTTAAAAAAGTCTTGTTTACATCTATGGTTATGTGTAACTTACTTCGAGTAGTCGTCTGATAGCTAACAGCGTAATTATGTATAAATCAACCACAGATTGTATACATACACTGTGTCTCAAAAATACGACACTGACATTGCACATAAATGTGTTTCTACAGACTTAGATGCTGTAATAAACTTGGAACTACTATGGAACATAGTGTTAGCCTGTCAGCTGGGAACTAAAAGAGGGCTGTGTCACATGCATGTACATAAGGGGCTCAGGAAACATATTCTTGAGCTAGTCAAGTGCCAAAACCCCAGCATGGATTCTGGAGATCCAATTGTAAAAGCATGTCATATTTTTAGACCAGTTAAAAACATATGCAGTTATAAACAGTTACTGCTACAAGAGGGTTGCAATGTCCAACTGCAACTAGACCACAGGACATGTTCATCAGAAGTGAGGCAACTGCAACACTGGATAGTCACCATGCTTATCTCCACAATGACAGAGTTCACACACATGAAAATCAGCTTTGTCCTCTGCATTGTCGTAACTTTAAATTTTACAACAAAGAAACATAAAGCAAATTACTAAGATGTTTCAGTCTGAAGTATGGAAGATATAGCTAATTTATACAGTGGCTAGAAACTACTGTCACCTTGCTGATTCGGGTTCCACGTCTAAAATGAGTGGTAACTCAGCAGATAAATTCAATTCCGACATACACAACTGAATAAACTTATCTAAATTCTTCACGGCATCTCTGTCTCTTTTGTCCATTGCATCTTTCTTCATCAGTTTAGTCACTTGTCTCAAAATATTTTTGATTTTCAGAACAGATGTCGGACTCCGATATGATGAAGTCTCTGAGTCGAAATGGCCAAGAGTCTTGACAGCGAGAAAACACTCGTGAAATTTCTTAAGTGAAATACAATCAGAGAGCGTTGCATTGAAAAGACTGGTCACTTTGCGAGTCTCGATTAGGAACTGAGCAAGCAGCTGCACCTTATTTGTGATAGCTTTACGAGCAACTTTGATGGACAACAACTTTGCTACATACTCGCGAATGAGTAGATCTGACTGCGCGACATTTTTCACGTCACCATTCATCATTCCATCCAGTATCTCATTCACCTGGTCATGAAACTTCTTTGAGGTTGGCAGGTAGAAATGAGCATCGGCAAAAAGCTGTCGATCCCGTCTATGGTGTGACAGCTCACTTTGTGCACTAAATCTGCAGTGGTGGGTATGGTAACTAGTTTTGCAGATATAACGCCAGCAAAATTCACATGGCAGGAAATTGTGTGGCTCTCTTGAACGTTCTGACATGCGAGAAATAAAAAACTTTCCACGGCCTTCTTTCAAAACCTTCACATTGTGCTGATGAATGCCAAGGTTTCGTATTCGTTGTATGTGCTGCATTTCTTCTACACTGTCTGACAGACCCATAGACATAATTTCCATCATTTCTGGTTCATTACTATGCCGGCTTCTCAAATGCCTAAAAATTTTTGTTTTCCAACAACCACAAAAATAACACAGTGAACGATAAGAAGCTGCTTTCGCATGGTTAGACAGTGACTGAATGCGAATATGACCTGGGTTATCAGTCTTGCATGATTTAGGCAATTTCTGTGAATGAATACCATCAGAAGATACTTCAGAAATAGGTGCAGAATTATTGCCAATGGCACGTTTATTACGAGTTCCTGATTTCTGAACAGACAATGGACATGTACTAGCATGCCGCAATAACTCTGTTTTTAACACATAGTGCCAGCAACCTTTACAAGGTGAGTAATCCTCAGCCTTTGCCCCACGTTTAGGCCGGAACACCACTAATGTGCCTCTTCCGTCTCTCAGAACCTTCTGATTGTGTCGATGATTCCCAAGGTTTCTCAGTTTTTTGAAACTATGAGTCTGAGCTAATTCGGTTTTCAAAGATGCCAGCTCAATGATTTCTTTCTCGTTGGCATGCGTGACCTTAAAATGATGTGCTAAGTTACTTTGAAACTTACCACAGAAATAACAGCATACAGTGTTTACTCCGAGACCACGAATGGTTATTTCCTTGAATGAGGAACTGACAGAACATCCTGACACTGGATTCATGTGTTGCACTCTGACCGAGGTACATGCATGCTCGTGATCGCTGGTACTATTGTTAAGCAAACGATCATGATCGTCAGCATCAGAAGCTTCTGTTTCATCCACATATGCCGCTTCATGCATAGGACTATCTGGCAGTAGTGAGCTCACCTGATCAACAATAACATTGCCATCAACTGCAAGTGTCGCAAATGAACTGCTGGGAAACACATGCTGCAAAGGATTGTTTTTTATCTTATCAGAGAGTGCATTTGCTTCTGCTAAGCCGACGTTATCATGCGAATAACACAACTCTGCTTGTGAATCACTATTATAACGAACACTGTTTGGTTGCTGCAACTGACATTCAGTAGCTACAGAAGTATGTCTTTCCTCTTGCACGTCAGCATCCGTTTGCAAAATTCCATCATCTTCTCTCAGACTGTCCTGCCACAACAAAAACAACTCTCGAAAGTTCCAGGCATGTCTGGCAACCACGTTATCATTGTGCTGCAAAGCATCGACAATTTTTATGTTGACGACATGACCGATAATATTCACCATTGTGGCCGACTGCTTTCGTAAAACAGAAATGACAAAATTGAAATGATCTGGATGTATGAGTGTGTGGAGATCAGTTGAAGGTTTGCGGCTGTGACATTCAACCACCAGTCTGGCCAGTGCCTGTAGCTCTTGACAGAGACTGTAAATACTGTCGGAGCTCTTGCTGTCCTGGTTTGCGAGGGACTGCATACGCAGTGATGCATACTGCCATATAAGCATATCCTTGGTCAGCACAGACTGCAAACTGTCATTGTCTTCATCCAATACCAGACTCAGTACATCATCGACATTGCTGTCCATGCCTTTGTTCTTCAGTATGTTATCATACGAGATAAACTGACTGTGACTTGCAGCATTCTGATAACTCGAAGAAACATCTGAGCTTCGCTCACCTACATTTGTCTTGTGACGAGCCCGAACACAGCGCCTATGATGCAGCCATACTGCTGATCGGAGGACAAAAGATCCACAGTGTTCACAACGCAGATGCCTCGACAAATGCTGTGTATGGCAAAAAGCAGACTTCTGCTGTTTACTGTAAGTAGACTTATGACAGTTCCCATTACGATCTCTGGTTCTATTACGCTTCTGGCTACAAGCTGCCTCATAACTCAAAGACTGTGATGAGTTTTTCTTCTGGAGTTTTCGGCCTAAGCTGCCGGGGACCAAACTGCGACTTGTTGGTCTCTGACTCAAGATTGCTGTTCTCCTATCAGTCTCAAGCATCTTTTCACCATGCTTCCGGTCGCCTTCAGCTATCAGGCATTCGAGGTGTTGATATCTGTCCTTGAGTTCTAGTGGCAACTTGGCTATCTCGGATATTTGCGGCTGGTGTCTGTGAGCAGTAACAAGATGAGAACGAATCTCTGACTGTAGTTTTCCACAGAATGTACAGTAATGGCCAGATGATACCGTCTGCTTGCTGTCAGCCGGTCGTTCTGCTTTCTTTCTACTTAGATTCTGCTCAACTGACTTCCTGTTATCGTTGTCGAATACAGTCACGTGAGCAGTAAACTCCTCCTCAATGCACTCAAGAACAAGTGATGGATCGCCTTCAGTGTTAAAAGAGTCGTGCATATTTGAACATTTATCATCATTCAAATGTTCATCACCAGTCTCCTGTAACAAAACGTCTGTCTCTACAGCAGCTGGCATCACATGTGTAGTATTTGACTGATGTGGTAATGAACTAGTGCTGTCTTCTGTCGACGAATTTTGGCCGTCGTTGTAATTCGGCGACACATCACTGAGTGAAATGGCCATGTCGTCTGAACATAACATATGCCAGCTTTCACTTGACTGAAAATACTCGCGCAGTTTACATAATAATTATTAATTACAATAACACTGATTGAACTGCATAAAATTAAATGCAGTCATGCCAGTAACAAGTGGTACCTAACATGTAAAACATGGGACAAGCCACTACTGTTAATGATATTGAATTAGCAATGCAGCCAATGTTATGATAAGATTGAATGCCTGACTTCATTTAGATCACACTGACCATCACTGTCACAAACTGGGACAATGATTTCACAGACTCTCATTAACTGCTGACATATAGCTTAGAATTAACTTGCAATTTACAACGAAAGAGCGTCAGTGATTTCCTTGGTGTTGATGTGTGGTTAGGAAGAATGGATAATTACACAGGCTCTCACTTGGCGACTGGATGCCTTTCACACATGGTGACTCCGAAAAATCCTTTGGATACTGTACACCAGTTATATCAGGGAGACTATCGGCTGTCCTCCAGTTTCCTTTCTTATTAAAACAAGATGGCTATGTTTCTCTGGTTATGTGGCACGTTTGGATACCAGACAGAATCACCATCAAGCTACCAGTGTCTCAGTTTGACCACCGGATTATGGGAGGAGATCTAAAGGGCACCCACATACGACTGGCTGATGGAGATTGATGCTGATGTACAGTCGGCTAGTAACATCAGTATGCACTCAGCGTGAAGGAAGGCGCACAATTGTGTGCTCTGGTGATACATAATCGACACGGAAACACTCCATTATGGGAACGCCACTGAAGAAGAAATGGTTTCTCTGCAGCAGCTGAACTTTGTGTTGTTAAGTCACAGATAATCCATTTATCAGTTATAGCAAATACATTAGCCATCAGCCCAAAACCTGAATTTCACAATATGATATGACAGAAATTATTTATAGTGCACTCAAAAGCTGACAAAAAAGTAATTTGCGGTAATCTGGCACACTGACACAGAAACAGAATTATTTTGAAAACTACAAAAAAATGATATAGCTGAGAAAAAATGGTAATGGTCGAAAGTCCGTGGAGTCACTGTTGACAGGAAAAGAGTCTATGGATGGAACAAATGTGTTTTGAGCCAGAAATGAAAGAGTGACAGAACAAAGGAGTGGAGAATCAACAGAGGAAGATGATGTGATGGATGCAGGAGAGTCGCAGCTGGAGAGACTGGGATGACATTGATGATGCAGGACACGAAAAATGCAATGTGGAATGCAGCCTTCTGCTGGGAAGCCACAATGCAAATTACACACTATCAGAAAATGGGAAAGAAGATAAAAGGTTGGGTGTAGAGAGAGATGCAGTTATAAGACGTTGCTCAGAATGAATCTTTGTTGTTGGCCTACCATGATGAGGACTATTGTCGTCAGCTGCCTGCTGCGTCTCAAGTCTGCATGTCAACAACAAACACAAAGATGCACAAAGTTGTTTTGCAAGGAATCTGTGTCAGAAAGTTAGCATCCAGCACCAACATATATTCTAACATGCCTCCATTCATGAACCTAGATATGCCCAGAAGGTACCCTACGTGGGATATTTGTACGTGTGGAGCATTTTGTACATATGCTCTTTCTGACAGCATCGGTATCATTGCCACATGAGCAACTAATTAATATCATACAGCATATTTGCAGCTAAACCTCGAGAAATGTATTATACTAGACCTACACCATAGTAGAGTACCCAGTATTGTACAATAAATCAGGGACGGATCCAGAGGGTTTGCTTAGGGGGGGAGGGATGGCGACATGGCGAGCGCGGCAACGCGAGCCTATAAC
>Ga0209782_1001150_pt1 | contig 13336 bp, 7 predicted proteins | sample WorMetmaBAHAMAS1_FD_187390 | JGI IMG/M metagenome (GOLD analysis project Ga0209782, IMG submission 187390) | Marine gutless worms symbiont microbial communities from Max Planck institute for Marine Microbiology, Germany - Inanidrilus... | ecosystem: Host-associated > Annelida > Digestive system >... | reverse complement strand
AATTAAATTATGTAATCATGACACCTATATTCTGTTATTGGTATTAGCCATTATTTCAGCGAGGTTTTGATGTCATTCCTTTACAAACCATAAGCATGAGTCATTTTTGTTTTGGCATCACAGAGGTGAAATGGCCTGTCATCCTACTTTAAAAACTGTACTCTTGGCCGCAGCATTTTATAGGCATATTTAAAACTAGTTATCTATGCAAAATGTCCACTTTCTGTTGTCAGAGTTACTGATAGATTTTTACTGTCATGTCTGTTTAGTCTCATAAAGAACAGACTGCATTATCACCACGATCTGCTGGACGACAGAAGAAGGTCAAATTTGCCATGAATCTGAATAAATCTCAAGGTTAGTTAAGTGTTGGTGGTTGCTACTTATTAAAAATATAGCATTTTGGTAAAAAATGCTATCCAGTTGCCTAATATATCCTGACTGTTGGCATTTATGTTGATTTGCACTGGAATTTTTTGAATTACATATGCTGCAGAGCTTAAAACGTAAATGTTAACCAGTTTAAATTTTCTGTAGATTGAGAACAACAAATGTAGAAAACTGCACATACATCTACACTGTGTTTAAATAATGATGACACCTTGAATTTTCAGTTGCGGTACAAACGTTGTTGTGTTACAACCTATATGACGTAGCACGTAGAAGCATGTCTACATGTCTCCGAAGATGCCGGCGAGTGTCAGTATAGACCTCATACTGTTAAAATCCTGCTGTGGCAGTCTGTAGGTTTAGCTTCTGTTAGGATGATCTTTGGGTTGATGCCTAACATGTGCAAAAAAGGAAATTAGGCAGACTAAAGAAATCGTTGGCAGTAAAAATTTCATTTATGAACAAAATTGTTTACTCACAAAGTATGTATCACTTCTGATGAAGTGTGGCATCGGATTATCATCTTCATAAATTTGTTGGTACTGTGTAGATTTTGAGGACAGTCTGAATGTGACACCACGACAGCCTTACAATCCAAGCCTTCAACCAGACCGTACAATTCTCAAACCATCTCCGGTCGCATCTCAGCTGGAAGCACCCACAGCTGCGAAGCGAAAGTCACTGAGAACAAGGCTATGTGCAGCAGATTTCTTCTGAGGAGTTTGCTGAACCTGACTGTTATGGGAAACTGTACTGTATGAAGACGAAGTGTAGAATGGGAATGTGTGTTTAAGTGTAGTGAGATACACATTGTGATACTGTTATCAATGTTTTCATCGATATCATGCATTTCTTAAAATGACATGATGATAAACTGAACTGCAGCAGTTGGGGATATTATGCTAGGCATGTTGTCTCTTGTATAATCAGTTTGTGCCAATTGCTGTGTGGATGCTGATACTGCCAATTTTTTATTGCTTACATTTTAATCACTAAACCAGATGATTCACATTGTACTCACTTTAGTCTGCAAGCCCTAAGCGTGAATGCATACAAATATATAGTTGATTAATCACCATGGAGAAATTAGTCCATTAATCAATGATTAATCGCCATGGAGATCCTGCTCCAAATGCATAATTAATGTGCTTCCATACTTTGGTGACTACAAACTTCAACTCCGAACTAAAACATGGTACATTTTATTTCAAGACACTACATGATTTCAGTTAGTAATATTACAAACTTGACATAATGAATAGTTCATGCTATAAATAACTCTACGCGAGTAATAACTAACGACATTACAGACGAAACAAAGGTAGCAGTGTCCCTTCATAAAACAACTGCACACAAGTCAGCCCACAAGCTTTTAAATCATTTTTTGTCACCATAAAAATGTAGTAAGCAAAGGATACAAAGTAGGCGATAACCATAGTTGCCAAAACAGCTACCTGGCTTCGGGGTGGGAGGCATCCCCCAGTAGATAAACACCAGTTCTAATGCCCAAAACAAATCATAACAAAAACAATTTCTATTACATCAACTTCTAGATGTTTTAAAATATAATTGCTCACAAATCAATGATTATGGCATTATGACCGTTCTAACAACAAATATCTGTAATAGTGAAAAAAACAATTCCACGTGCAGAAACAATTTACATATTTACATTTTATTCTGCTGCTTTGTAACAAACTTCCAGTTTATTTATAATACTTTTATGTACTAGCTGAAAGATAAACACTAATATTAACACTAATAAAAGATAATATTCTGTACATGTTTGAAAATGTGGTGTATCAAAAGCAAATAATAAAGTTGCATCTACATCCACAATAGTCTTTAACATTTAAAGAAATACACATTAGAACTGGTCGGTACAATTAATCTAAAGAATGAAGAATAATAACAAAATATGTGAATTGTTCACTATGTTTTATCGAAATCCTTACATTCTTCAAACACGTCAGGCAAGACTGGCATTATTAGTACATATAATCACAGGCCTTTTCTACTGAAAATCCACCTGCTTAGATCTATCTACCTGTACAGACTGGCTATACTGAAAAAGTAAACACTGTAAATGTTACTAAATGCCAGATATTCTAATCCACTTTAACCATCTACTGTAGTCATTTTGTGCCAGTGCCTCAGATTTATTTCACTATTTTGGCACTTCACAAATTACAAATATGTTTACATGTCTATGTAATATGAGTCTACACGAGGAGACATAATGAAGCAGACAGATCTAATGCAGTGTGTAGTTCACAATGAAAAAAAAAACACTGAAGCTAAACACTACTACAGATGTGGTTAAATAAGTAGAAAACCTATAGAGCGCATTACGCAAACACCTCTACTGTGCTCATTAATGCCAAACAATATAGTAGACATTCTTCATGTGCCTGCATTTATACATTTTAGTACTATTAGACTCGATGACTGCTACAACACATATGTGAATGAAAGAAATCACAGTCCTAAGTAATGTATTATAAGACTTGTTACCTGCTATTCCTTGTTTTCATACTGTTAAAAAAATCCAACATACAGGTGTTTTGCAAGCGTCCAAATCACAAAAAAACACTCGTTAACCACTCAGTAATGTACACAAGCTAGTAACAACACACCTACTTTTAAAGTTTCTTTAAGAATACAACAACTCTTTACCCGTACAATCACTATCGCAGTGTAAATAATGTGAATCATTTAAAGAGAAATGATATCAGGTTCATGGTATAGGTAATAAGCATATCTTACAAGGATATTGTGCAGATTGTAAAAGATGTTTGTAAAATGTGTAGTTTTTACACCTATGGTCCCCCTTGTCTGCTTTTGTACACATTTGGCATCATCCCCTCCCTGCAGACATCTGCAACTCCAACTTTTCGTGCCAACCACAATGTTACACATTCACTTTTTTCTTGCACATCACTATGCTATATAATGACTCCATCACAGATGTTTATGCCTATGTATTAGAAAAAAACCCACATCCTGGATTCACAGGAAACTGTCCACGGTTAAAGTTTACAGTAGATTATAAGGTGGGCTACCCACTGCATTAGCAATGAGATATCAAACACAGGCATCCCGAATTAGCAAAATTAGTAGATGGCAACCCACCCTTAACACTGTCTGCTATCTTACACAATTTGACTCAAAGCTCCCATCCCCTCTGTGTAGATATCCTATTGATGTTACCAGTAACTGCATAATTGTTACCTTTAGGCAACAGAACTGCAAGAGTAAGGTCCGGTTTTTCCACAGCAAATTAATCTCCCGTTAATTTAATCCGGCATTAAATCCAGCAGATAATGATCAATTTTCCACCGGCAGTTCGTCAATTAAATCGTCCTAAACGGGCGATTTAATTGACGAACTGCCGGTGGAAAAACGACATCTGAGTAAATTGATCATTATCTGCCGGATTTAATGCCGGATTAAATTAACGGAAGATTAATTTGCTGTGGAAAAAAACTGGACCTAAGTCAGTATCAGCATTGTATTAATGTCATATAACGGATGTGCTACAAAACTGCTCTCACTCACTTCAGCCTATGACACCTCAGTGGCATGCCACGATATGTATATGGCAATCATTCTCGTCCATCTCTTAATAACAAGTCACTTACAGCAAACCACCCACACTGCTTCGCTGGCTGTTTTCCAGTTCAGCCTGCTGCTTGTTGTGTTACAGTTCACCATTCATTCCAAATCTGCATTCTGTTTGCATGAGGCACATTTTTGTTGTATCCTAAGTGTTCTTCAGAGATCCTCTCACTGTAACATATCTTTATTTACTGTCCAATATGAGCAGCAGTAAAGTACTTGTGTAATAATGCAGTAGTAAGCCGCAGTCTAAAGCTATTTATCATGATGAGGCATCAAAGACTCACTACTCTAAACAGTGCACTAGTGCAGCATGGCTCACTTATATGGCAAGTACTAGCTGCCATCAGCAAGATACATCACATAATAAACGCAGTAGAATTTCGCTCCGACTCCGTAACTGAGGATTCCTGGCCAACTTACAATAGTGTAACGGATGTAAAATGATTGTGTGTGCTCTGTTGTCACAAACACTGATATCACCTAGTTGTCATGGTACAAAGCTGTATACAATTGCAACCATGTATACTGTAAGGTGTGACAACGGCTGCATAAAAATATCCATACTGAATAATTATCTACAGTGTACAAGAATATCTATGCTAACGCTACAGTGTACCGAAAGGATAACACAGATGTATTTCAAACAGAATCTCTGTGAAACAACTACACAGCTAGATATCTTAAAATAGAGATTCAACAGTCTCAGTAAATAATGGCAAACTAATTGCTGCCTTGGTCACACACAAAAGTAATTAGATGAAGTACCCAACAGATCGTCTGATGCTGTTTTTATACCACAGCCCAATATTTGGGTCAGTTGGCTTGCAGTTGCAGTATTTTATTACGATACCAATGATGTACTACTGATAGATACATCAGACTCTTTCACTCTTTCCACAACTGGGCACAGTAAACAACCAGCTTTCACAATTACTGATACATCCAAAATGTATGGAATATGACATGATTTCATAGACAATTAACAGGGTGAGCTCTAACAAAACATGCAATAAACATCATGATCAGAGTTAGGCACCAAATGAGCAACACATTGCTGCTATATCTGTCACAGAAAAAGTTAACAATAAACAATTAAAAGAAACCTATATCTGCACATTTTGTTGGTTAGCATATGCCATTAACTATATGAGGTAGTTCAAAAAATTTATAGTGATCAGCTTGTCTGCTGAGGTGTTGTTTTAAGCAACCCTGCAGACTTTACTGGCCACCGTATCAGTTGTTGGGAAGAACTATACACAGTGTGTGCCAACAAAAGCAATACCCTAGAAGAAATCTTTCAGCAAAGGTGGCGTGGATTTGAGCCAAAGTTTCAGAATCTGCATGCGAGTATTCACACAAATCCTGCAAATTTTATTGAAAAAGCTGCTATGATTCAATTTTTCAAGTGAACCTGCAGTACCTGTACTGAATATACACGAATAAGAAATAAACCTTTGCACAGCTTTTCACAAACATTTTAGTGATAAATTAGCTCACTCAGTATTCTGAATGTCCCATGCCCACCAGCTGCAGCAACAGACAATTCAAGTCGGTCAGCTTTGGCGTGTCTGATAGCGTTCCAGCATTGTGTCCTATACATAATAATCCATTGGCACATCAATCTGATGCATTTTCTGTTATTTTTACATCGGAATCTCTGCTTAATTATTTGCCCACTTAGAAAAATGTATTATTACGTACAAATAGATGTAATTTTTATATAAAAACAAATATTGTAACAAAATTTTCTGCATCTATCTATGACCTGAATCCTCCTTTGTAAAGACTAAATTTAACGACAAAATCTGTTTCAATTACTGAGATAATAAATTTTTCCTAAGGTATTGTTTACTACTGGCACACCCTGCATGCACACTTTCCTGCACCAGTCACTTTGAGGTGATGCATAATTTTCTGAATGCACCAAAGTAGCAACCACAAATACTAAGACCGCTGTCATACTTGCAATTTTACGGCATGATTTTGTCGCACAATTTTCTCATACGACAAAATCACTATAAGCAATTGCATACTTTGCCACTGGAACAAATTACAAAAAGAAACATGACTTCTGTACCGCTTTTCCCAATTTATGACCCTCTATCACAGAGTATATGAAATGAGAAACTCATCCCATAATTTTGGTTTTCTGAGCTTTTGGTTTTACTTTTGATTTGCAACAGTTTAGAAAAAGTATGGATGGTTACTTACTTTATGGCACTTTAAATGCATGGTCAAATATTATCACCCATCATCAGAAGCCAAGTTTATTCAATTCGTTTATGCAGTTTGCTGCAGTGTGCAACATGCATATTGCAGTGATAAAATTGTAGCCGTGAAATTGGTCTAATAACTAAAAATTAAATGTGTCAAGTATACAATGCGTGCCAGTGAGTTCCTCTTTCACACACAAGCCTTATAAACCATAATACAACTGCACTGTGAAAACCAGCAAATGGATGATGTATAGTAACCACAAATACACCAACAGATTCGTCACGTCTAATAATCCTATTAATACACAACTTATACCTACAGTAGACGACTGGTCATTCTTCACATATATAAACGTTATGTAAGTACAATGTACATAATGATGATTATGTGTAGACTAAACAAGCATAAAATTACAAAAAGAAACGGCATCAAGCGACAGAGCACATGTGCAACGTGTAGTGATCAAAGTATCAGCAAAAATACGCAATAAGCAAACGACAATTTAACACGGGTATTCACGGCATATGTTTTGCACAAGTTCTATTAGATAAAAATACAATATGTTGTTGCTGCTTTGTTGTATGGTCACAGTGCTGAACACTTGTAGCCTGACATCCAGCAAATATACAGAGTGGTGTAAAAAAACTAGACCCTTGATCACTGTGAGTGAAAAAGAGGACACCATACTGTTCCCCCACAACTTTGCGAAATGTTTCATAATCTTTTACAATCACTTATCAGTCATCACTAAAGCTTTCACATCTCAAATGTGTCACTTGAATACCGTGCATAGTTGGCATCTTTTTCACTACCAGTCAACAACGGGTCGTTTTTTTGCACCAACCCATATAATGCAATGAACACAACGAAATCCCAGACGTGAGGTTACTGCAGGCAGAAAGAACACGAGAGCAGTTGTAATCACCTGAGGTAGATGTCACATCATTAAACTAGCACACGCCGACTCGTTACTGCTGTATCAACTACTGGTCTACAAAATACATACATGAAATCTTACATACACAGCACGCAAAAGCATTAGCAGTCAGCGTTGGTATAAAGCATTAGAAATGCGTGTCAACTATCAACATAATGCTGTTGACACCAATCAATCAATGAAGCAGCAAGCACCACCATGACTGACTTACATACTATCATTATGCAATATATTATGCTCAAGAAAACAGCACAAGCAAGTCCCATCTTTCTCACGTATGCAATATCACTGGCTGGATAGCTGATTGAAATTTAATGACATTTACAACAGAATATTGGCTATATTGTGTCTTACGACCATAACTCATCAACCAAGTTGGTTTTTTTTTTGGAAAAGTCTACAACATTTTTTGCTACTCAAGTGACAGCTATCTATGATACACTGCAAAAGTTTTCAAGGCCTATGTAATACCAGCAATTGTGATGATCTTGGGTGTACTCAGTCATTCATCAGTTGCAACCCTTTTTAAATGGGACGTTTTAGTAGTTGCAAGATTTATACTGACAAGCGCGAAGTGCGGACCCTCTGCAATAGCAGAGCTACTTGTTACTGTTTGATTTGCTTCTGTAGGTCTATATGTTTAATGTAATGTGTGCTAATGTCACGTTCTTAATAAAGGCAACTTACTTACTTACTTACATGAATGTATTGTAACTGGCTTCTGTACTGAAGTAAAAAAAACCTGATACATTATTGGAAATTAAAAGGATGAACTACGCGTTTCAGTGTTAAATATGAATACATGTGCCACAAAACTGCCAACACTGTAGATGCTAGTGATGTCAAGTCAACTCCAATGATAGCCGACAACTTTCATATCCAGACAGACACAAACACCCCTGACAGTCGTCATCTACATTGTAGCGCCCTTATAGTGACTTTGACATGTTACACGTTAAACACGTTGATATATAAATACGAACTGCAAAATAAGCTGCAGTCTAGATGCATGAGTTTTACTGCATGCTGTCGACATTGTTCCGTTAATAGTACACATTTAACATGCACATGCGGTACAGTAAAGTTAGCCCATGCCACAACTCTGTTAGTAAAATATGGTGAACAATCCAAACTAGTGTGACTTAACAGCTAATAAAATGCACTAACAATCTTTTACAGGCACTTAAAACCATAGTTGCAAAACACACGTTGAAATAATGAGACAGCAAGCCGCATGCAGATAACGAGGTAGTGGGCATATAAATAATGATAAACACACATTAATAAACTGTTAACAAGTTGTACAGCAGATTTATTGACAAGTAACTGATCGGTAATTAGTGGCACTCGGCACAAGTCAGCTGCAGACTATATACGCCAATACAACACATCACTGTACAAGTTGCAACCTGGCCAAGTGACAATTAACAATGCTAACAACCACAAGCTTTGATAGTCCATGCAAAACATGTATCTACTCTACAACAATACACATCACACAAATGGATATCCTTAGTTATGCATACTTCAGTTACAGCACAGCAAATAGACATATTAAATGAAAATATGTTCACAGTACACGTTAACAGGGAATTTGAACGTTTCCCGATACGAAAGAGGGATGAGTATAAAGTAATAACATAAAATGTTTTGAATTTAATACCAGCAAAAAGAAGTAAAATATACAGTCTGTAATCACAAATTTGTGAATATATATATACCAGGTTACTAAAAACGCAAGTGCCGATTGTGCTGTATCTTCAAAGCTAGTGGAGTAAGCTTCTGAGTCGTGACACACAGTAAGACTTTCCAGAGACGATTCTTTCTAGGCAGTTGACTGCACTCGTGCTGACAACCAGCCATGAAATAGGCAAGAATACAGTACTCAAACATTAAAAACGCACACAAAAACTAACCACAACACAAAAATAGCCCTAGGTAATACAGCAAAGTGTACAAGAACCTAAACTAAAGGTTACCTGTTAAGAACTACTCACTGCTTGTTATATGCACACAACTGGTGCATAATAAAGCAAACAACAGTTCTGATATTATCCCCTCTTATCTTTCAGACAGACATCATGCCTGACATATTTACTGTGTGGTGCAAAGCAAATCACCTAAAAATACAGGATGCAGGCATCAGCAAGAGAGAGAGAGAGAGAGGAAAATGTATTTAACTGATGATTTAATGAAACCTATAATGCACAAAACCGGTGACATGCCAACAATTTCACAACCGAAACAAACAAATGTTACATCAGAAGCAAAATAACACAATTAAAAAACAAGTAAACAAACAACTCAACAACAATAAACAAATTATTTCCTGAGAGAGAGAAATGAAAAACAACATTCGGCTAGAAGCTGTTTTGAGCCAATCTGATACACTGTGCAGCAGCAGCAGCTTGCATACGAATGTATGTATATAAATCACATGAGTTTGCCACTTGCATATTACAAGGAAATCACGGCAGCAAACATTATACCATTGTGAAATGTAAATAACACCTAAATGCAAATGATAGCCATGTCTCCATTGAGCCATTGAGGGCTAAAGCAAAAAGGTACTAAAGCATGATTTTGGGCCAGGCCGTTAGAGGAATGTGAGGATGATACCAATCAGCTCACGACGTGTGATTCTCTATTTAGGTTCTACACTCACCTAAATAGTCAGTTGTACGGTTTCTGAGAAATACAGTACTGAAGTCGGTACACGCCACAGGCGATTTTAAGTATTTCCAGTGATTAGAGCAGCATACCAATGGCTGCATTTGACTCGCAAGGTATGACTTACCACTACTGTTCTATAGTGATCGCAGGTACACAGAAACATTGTAAAGTTATCAGCCATTAAAAGTCCACACAAGTATAACCCCCCCTCCAAAAAAAAAACAATTAAGTTACACCACGAAGTGACCATAGAACAGCTTTCACTACACGACTGGGCCACGGACATGCACTGCACATGTATCTCTCCAATAGGTGTAGAGCTTCTTACCACACATCGCAGTGAGGTCTGACCTGATAATTAGCATGAGTATATTAGTGAGCGTCGTAGTACAGAAATTCAGCAGAACATGTGAGCGCCGACCCACCACTATGCTATCGCCGTAACACGGCTATTTCGCAGCAGCAATTTACACAATGCAGAACACCAGCTACACAAAGCACCGACACATACGCAACAGTGGCAGCTAGATGTTTCCGAGTCTGACAAGAAGCAGTTAAACACATGACGGGTAAACGGCCCTGAGTAAAAACACATAAATGTTGCCCTGAGCATAGATGTTTGGTGCACGACAACATATTCAACTGGACTCTCGTTACAAAATTACAAACAAACTGTTTAGTGCAACGCAACACTACTGGCAAGGTGATTCAGATGTATGCTGCCAACGGCACACAACTCGGCAAATATAGATGTCAATCAGTCACACGAGTTCACAGATTCGGCAACTGTCACCAGCTACCAGCGATCGACATACTAGAAGCAAATGCTGGGGCAACTGTAGTGGCAGATGTATGAAATATCATGCCATATAAAATGGCACTTTAGGCTATTTGTATCTAGTAGATGTTATCAACATGCGCTAAACTATACCGGTAGCGCTATACTGCGGCAGATGTACTTTTTCGTATACAAACTAACTCACGACACTGGTCCTAATCACAATTACTGCCCAACCTATTTTGTGACTACAGTGGGGATGGCTTTGTAAGAAATTGGCAGTTTTCTGTGAAATTTTGCAATTCCCGCATCCCCTTATACATTTTCTTCGATTTTGTGTCGTACTTTTGAGCATATTTCCAACTAGTATTGAAGCAAATATCTAACATAGATGATAGCTTACTTAATCTTTGGCTGCCAGCAATGAAGATGAACAAGATATCTGCCATGTGGTTATCATTGTAAAAAAAAAAATGACGACCGCAAATGTGGACCACTGTATTAATGAAACCTTTCTTGCTCAATGTTACGAAATTGAACACTTTCTGTCCACAAAATAGGTTGGGCCCTATTCAAGATTGTGTGAACACAAAACACTCAAACTAACCAAGCAATGAAACTTCTTCACTCCCCAGAAAAGTGCAAAATTTAAATGAACATAGACCAAGTTACTCATCCAGTGATATTCTACGCATGAAAAATTACCTATCACAAATACAAGTTTTAATGGTTTTAACATTGCTACTGAAAGTTTTAATACTGTCATGATTACTGAAGTTGTGAGAACTAAATCTGCCAAATTTAGAATTGCTACATGCAAAATCTGACAAAAATTACATAAGGAATCAAACCAAACAAAATATTATACAATACCTGAGATTTTCAGACCATCAAAGCTATAACTTCTGATGTGGCAAATACGATTACCAATGACATCAAAAACGATAATTCAGCCGAAAGTAAAAGTGGCATGTTAGTGACGCTAATCGTCCTTTGTCACTTTTCCAAATAAATGAATGAAGTAATTTCTTAAGAGCACATTGGCATGGTGAAACCCGATTAAAATGGCACCACGATCAAGCAAAAAAAAACAACGACGCAAAGAAAGATATTACTGGTCAGACGCTGCCCCAAAACCAACAGATTAATAACTAGCGAAGTTATCGAACCAAAATCTACAATCGCATTACTCATTGCTGTTCGATGCAGACGCTGCCAAGTGGACATCGCCGTCTTGTTCGTCCTCCGGAGATGTCGGTATGTCGTGAATCTCAGCAAACAAAGGTGGAAGCCCGAGCAGGTGACGCCAGTTCAGCCGATACCACTCCAGCTCAGCGCAGTGAGCCGCAGACAGCACGCGAAGACGCGGAAGAAACGACAGGACGGTAGAAAGCAGAGCTGGTTCCTGAGGATGGTTGCGACCAAGCTGAAGGTCCATGGCACTCAGCAGACGCTGACGGACGAGTTCAACAGTAGGCACATCGGTCAATCCAACTCGGTCTGACACAACACACAGTTAGTTAGTGTTTAACGTCGCTTTTCAGCACAAATATATCGCTATATCAGGGACGAAAGGTCAGGGGTGGAGAGCTAGCCCTCCCCGGTATAGTAAGGCCAGCGATATTTTAACCTCAACCCTGGCGTCTTTTCATTCAGCAGTCACACAAAAATGGAAAGGGATCGAGAGGCTCATTTAAATTATTACACCAGCGCCGATAACAGGGAGAGCATAAACCTCACTAGCAGGCAAACAAAAATGCAGTTTAATTTTTGAAGTCGTTTACACGTAGCGGAATTACTATCGCCAGTCTAGTTTTCTGTAACTGGCATATTTCCCATTAACACCCAAGCTGATCCCGGTTACACTGGGCTACCAAAAATTAACTGAAGGTTGTTAATAAACTTTAACATCATGACTTGTCAAAGTCCACAGGCCTTGGTGACATCAAACAATGCTGACAAAGCACTGATGTGAACACACACACATGGTCAATCCGTGTTATCCAGCAGGTCCAGTTATAGAGCTAGAACGATCAACAAAAAAACTGGACCAGACCAATTCAGTAATTTATGTGACTTGGACCGGCCGATTCAGTACCTGGTCCAGTAGTGGCAAATGACAATGAAATGTGCAAGGTTTCCTGCAGCTGATGGTGGTAATTAGCTGGTAATCCAATCCCGCAGTAGTGTGAGTGATGGCATCAGCACTGGTTCATTTAGGTATTGATCAAACTCAGCATGTACAGCAACCATCTGATGATAACAATGAGCCCATGTCAAAGAAGACATGCTGCAAACACTAAATACTGGTACAGTTGGACCAGTGCCGATCTAGAAAAATAGACCGGTACCGATTCAATCTACAGTGGACCGGATGTGGTTCAGAATCAGTACCAAGATCTGTTCTAACTCTATCCAGTTAAGAACAGCAGGATTATGATGCTGCAAAGTATTACACTGATTTCCTTATTGAAGGCATTTGGATTAGGGACAAGACAGTACAGTTCACCTAAGTAGTGTTACTTAAACTTGCTTCATACCGTAAAGCACTAATGGCAAATGATTGACTGAGTTAAGGTTTAAACGTTCCAATCAATACTAAATAGGTCATATTGGAGATGCTCTTCCCAGCCAATTTCTTGGCTACTACTGAGATAAGTAAAACCGTCGCAATAGAATAGTCCTAGGCTAACACAAAACTAATTCTATAACCACAAAAT
>Ga0209782_1001149_pt1 | contig 13344 bp, 10 predicted proteins | sample WorMetmaBAHAMAS1_FD_187390 | JGI IMG/M metagenome (GOLD analysis project Ga0209782, IMG submission 187390) | Marine gutless worms symbiont microbial communities from Max Planck institute for Marine Microbiology, Germany - Inanidrilus... | ecosystem: Host-associated > Annelida > Digestive system... | reverse complement strand
ATAGTTGATCACTGACGTCATAGTTGTTGTCAGTTTGGCCCAGTTGACTGTATTTCACGCTTGAGTGGATCCGTGGAGTTAACACTACGTTATACCACGCCAGACATACAGTGTAGACATAGGAGGCACGAGTGCGACGGTGGAATAAACATGTGTAATTGGCAATTACTACAGAGAGACAGGAAGTAATTAAGTAAGAAAACTTATAAAACGCAAGAAAACAATCTGTCACAATGCACCGTGGTTAAGCAACCTAGACAAACATGTGCGATTTCAGTTTGCGCCTAAACTGTCCGAAGCTTGTGTCCTGTCGGAGTTCTTGACGTAGAGCGTTCCACACTCTTGGGTCCAACAGCAGAAAAACTTCTGTCGCCGAAACTGTTATGTGTCCGTGGAACGACACAGGTTCTGTCACTAGCAGATCGCAGCAGACGTCGTGTGTGTGTGTGTGTAACTTCTACAGCATGAATGCTAAAGGAACCATAAGGGTCTCTTTCCAGGGGGATGATTGGATTTTCCCACGTGCCACTGGGCAGCATCCCTGGTAGATGCGGACATCGGGAGATTCCCCGCACAGTCCAGCAGCATTTGGATTGGCTTGCAGCTAAAGCAGTCAGGTGTAACGTCAAATTTTCCCCCGCGAAAAATCCACCCATCTGCGATGCAGTCTTTCAGATTTCTTTGACCATTGTTGTTTAGTAGTTACTGCATGCTAAGCCAGGTTGCCTAAAGAGAACCAGCACCACACCAACATCATTTTGGCAGCCATTTTCCATCAGTTTCTTTCCCATATGAACACGTTTTTACATACCAGATGCCCTTTTTGCATTTGCATGGTATGCTCCCATCAAACTGCCATTGGCATCGGATATCATTTTGCCATGATACCTAGTTTTGTGTTGGGCATTTTTGGGCCCATTCTATGGGGCCATAGCGGTCCCCTCTGTCACGCGTTGTCGTCGTGGACATTGATGCGCAGGCGGCGCGCGACAGTAACGCTAGCGACATCTGCTGAATGGGCGTGAGGCGGCTCGTTGTTGCGAATGGGCCCAACATTTTTCAAATGCTTCTTGTTCGATCAGTACTTGCCAAGAGATTGGCTGGGAAGAGTGTCTCCGAAATGTCCTATATTGTGCAACTCGAGTGGGGCGTAGCCCTAATTCAGTCGGTCAGTATTTGGCTTGTGTCAATTCCAGGAGAAATGCTGCAGAATGGAGACAGACGTGAGGTCGAGATACGTGGTTGTACAATCTGGGCTGTCGAGGCAAGTTCTCGACACTTTCGCTTTTATTTTCACACAGTCACTCGGCGGCAACAAAATGGTATTATTGTTGATGGTCATCTGACCCTTGGTCAACGTGCGTGTATAAACGAGTGCGGTTCTATTTTTGTGTGACCTCAGAATATGTAATTTTGTATTTGGATGACAGTTTGCCATCGAAAGCTACATTTTACAACAAATTCAAGCGGGACGTGTTACTTATGGGACTAACCCGGATGTCGTTGCCACCCAAGGACCATCCATCAATTTCATCGCAATGAAGGGAACATAAAGCACTGATTGCAATCATTCTGTGTTTGATTACCACTGGACTGGCTTTGAAGCCTTTATGCCGGTGTCATGCCAAATATGTCGCATTGCCAAATAACTCGCAGTACGAGATTTGCGTGACATGTGGGAATTATTAAGCCTAACCCTAACCCTAACGTTATACCTAACCGTAACCGAAGAAATAAATGTTAAACAAGAAGCATTTGAAAAATGTTGGGCCCATTCACCACTGCGAGCTGCCTCACGCCCATTCAGCAGATGTCGCTAGCGGTACTGTCGCGCGCCGCCTGCACATCGATGTCGACGACAACGCGTGACAGAGGGGACCGCTATGGCCCCAATAAATAAACAGCGGCGCACGAGACTGCGAGATCGCGCACGCGCAGTGGTGCAGATGCGAGTTATTTGGCACTGCGAGATATCTGATACTACACCGGCTTTCAAACATCGGTAACACATGACCACACAACCAGCAGCCTTCATAATACTACTACTAATACCCTGTTCTTTCTAGTTTTTTTGTGTACCTGTGATGTGTCGGCATAATGCAGTGTGAACAGGATAATTATTTTGAATGTGTTCAGACTGTCGCTGATTCCCGATTCAATTCACACCACCTGATATGACTCGACTTGCCCGTTACTATTGTCGGCTTTTATTCAGCCATCTTATTTTTCACACCCTCAAGGTTTGCACAAGTCTACCACATTATAAAAACCTTCGATGATCCGAGTGACACTGTCTGCTGTTAAGCCCTGAAGGCAGCGTGTAGAAGATGCAGATGTAGAAGATAGAGAAGATGCAAACACTGTACAGCTGCTGTTGTTGTTATGTTTGGGACAGCTGCTTGTGCAAGAAATTAACCGACTCCTGCAGTGCGATCCAGACTGTGTCGCACTGAAGCATGTTTCAGCGATAACCGTTGATCACTTCTTGTGGGACTTTCGCCGAGAACATGACATAGAGACAAGCGATGTACCATTTCACCGGACAAGATGCATTTACTACTAGCTGTCGTCTGATATTTGTTACGGCTTGTAAACTTGTTAAGTAATTACACCTGCAGAATTTAGTAACTCTTAAATAAATTGGTTAGAGGTTTTAACTTTTTTATTTGGGTGTACTGCCAGGTGTTTCTATTCTTGTGTTACATACAACTTACAGATCATGATCCAAAAAAAGGTTTCAATTTTGTTGCTTGTAACTTGTTTCAGTGCTGTCCCACAAAAAGCAAAACCACTAAATTCAACGGGGTACATTAAATCATTAAACAGATAATGATAACGTTACAATACATTTTGATGTTTTTTGTGCATAAAAAAGCTTTTGTGATGTATCGTTATCACACATGCCACTCTTGAGTTGCTGTTTCTGAGTATACAGTGTTCTTGTTCTGCAGGTGTATGTATGATTAGTTGATGAATCTGTGATTAAAACAAACATGACCACTTGTCCTCCGCAGTCTTGAGTTCTATGTTTTCCAGGCAAGTGGTCACCTGTGATTTCCTTGCGTAATATTTTTTGCCAGAAAATACTGGATGTTTAAAGCATTCTGTTTACCAAATAAAAAGCCATAAAAAGGCGTTTTTACAAACGGTCTTGAATAATACAGAAAATAACTTGTTCATGGTGACATGTTAATGACATCATGTGATGATGTGAACGTGATGTTTACCATATTTTGTTATGCAGGAAAACTTTAATAATGTTGAGTCACCAAGTTTGGATGCATGCTGTTCCACTATACAGTTATAATATACACAGAAAGTCCTTCACACAAGAGTGATCAATATGACATACATGTATATACATGCACTGTTACACAGATCTACACCTGTGCAGAAGTATATGTGTACTCTCGGGAAAGATAAATGTTGTCACATTAACACAGAAATTCACAGTATAAGCTTCTGTATGTCACACAAATAATGTTATTTATGTTACATTACTGCCACAAACAAAACGATTCACTGATTCATAGGAAAATTGCTGTTCTACACTGCAAATCTACATACACTGCAAATCTACATAAAGTCACGGTGTGTAATATGAACCAATCACATTTATTAAATCCTTAGCGATACAATAGAAAATATTAACATTTGTTCTGCAGATACATCGAGCAGCATAACTACTTTCAAAAATTATCTGGCAATATTTGAAATTTTCTCCAATGATATTCAACCATCTATTTTATTCTGGGCAAGAGAAAGTAACAATAGTTTTGAAATTTTTATGCAATAACATGTAATGCAGTTCTGTATTACGTAAATGTCAAAAAAATGCAATTCTTGTCCAGCAAAGTTTAACATAAAGATGAGTACATAAAAAGTGAACATAGTAGTAAAACAGTATAATGGATACTGACATATGCACATACAGTAAGTTAAAACCTTAGAGTACACAAAATTGTCCCCGAATCTCCACGATATACGTACAATTGATGAAAACCTCAAATAATCTGCTGTCAAAGCAAATAGCAAATAACCAGAAACCAATAAGTTAGTAAAATTACAACATGTGTTGGTCAAAACAGCAATTACACAAGTTTCTAAACCATGCACATGTAAAATAAAATAAAATAAATGGTCTATTGCTTGCAAACTTGCAAGCAAACTTGCAAAAGTTTGCAGCACCTCTGTCAAAATACTCTAAAACAATATGTTAATGCTAAAATAATATGCAAATATGTGGGCGGGGCACTGCGTCATTTGTCAGAAGTGTTCACCAGATTAAAAATACTAGCCAGTAGGCTACTTAAAACAGACGTTTTATGTTCATGTAACTGTTACCTTACTGTTTTTACACTCCCCAGACCTCACCCTCAGTAAATATAAAACGAAATTAATTTAACGCTAACTCTATTAGTCCTATAACCACCGTCTGTTATTCTACATTCTAGCCATGACGTTCTCGCCTCGGGAATCCTTAGACGAAGTTAGCTGGGAAAAAAATAAAAACCGGTGATTAACGTTAGTCTGGAAGTGTTTAATGCATGATACCTGAGGACCCTTCAAAAGGGTACCAAACCGTACCATGCATTAAATACTTCCAAACCAACGTTAATCGCCGATTTTTATTACTTTTCCCAGCGTAGTTTAATGGCGGTGTGACGTCATTCATGACGTTCTCTGTCGGCAGCTGAAAATCATTTGATCTATGGTCTGTCCGTGTAATAAATATGCATTTCGTGCATTTCGCCAACGTGACTGGCTGCAACAATATGCTAATGCTAAAAGTTTTTGCAAACTTTTGCAAACTTGTGGAGCAATTATTTTATTTTATTTTATTTTACATGTGCAAGAGGCATTACTAGTTTTTTGCAGTGGCTCATAGCATTAAACATTTCCATTTTATCTTCAGATATGCTAACTCGACATACATATCTGTAATATCCTGTTATCTGGAATAATGCCAATTTATGATTTTAAATTAAAAATACTCGACACACCACAACTTATCATTACTCTACTGCAAAGAGAATAAATGGTAAAATGCCGAGACAGTACACTGCGAGAACTCTTTTTAACCAATACGGGAGTAAATTACTAGTTGACAGCGGAAGAATTACAGCTATATGTACACTTAATTAATATACTTCTCGAATAGCAAACGTCACTGATGATTGCAGATCATATACATGTAGTTGTCGGTCGGTGAAGTGTTGCTGTAGTCGGCAATCAGACAAAAACGTTAGTCGCACACACTCTGAACAATTCTGCTGCTACGAAAATTACAGCAATGTGCCCGTTAGTTTTTAATGCAGAAAACTACTGGAAGGTCTGTTTAGATATTTAGTCTGTGCCTGTTCTGATAGCATTAAATAAAGCAGTTTTGCACCAGTTTCTGTTTCCACAATTTTACTATTTTTGATCTCATCTTGCAACTGTTCCTGTTACTGCTGATATGCATAACCTTTACAATTCCCTGTACCTTAAAGTCACGAATAAAGAGCATGCAAATATTATGGATTTTAGAGTATGCTGCAACCCATCATCGGCATATTGAGCTGACTACGAAACATGATACTGCTTTATGCAACTAACTGATAATGAAAATTTCACGAGTGGTTAAAAAAATCACACATGACATGGCTACAGCAAAAAAATGTTAACACAACGTATCTTATTAATGGTGTTTCAATGAATCCAGCAGTTAACAGAAACGCTGCACTTCCGAGTATTCAGTGTGGAAACCATACTGTCATTTTCCAACGCGCGACATCAGCACACTTCACAATACGACATCTGTGTACAGAGAGGAACACGCAGCTAAGCTACGGAGTCTGCTAGGCATGGTAACGATGACAAGAAAGCAGTCAGACCAAGACAAAGGTACAGCGGCAGACTCTCTAGTGCCTCATCACGTGCCAGTCGTTGACATCGTCGACCAGATCTTGTATCGCTCTCTGCACGTCGCCGCCGTACTTGTCCAGCAGCTGCTGGTTGCGATGCCGGTCGGCGAAGCCCATCTCAACCAGCTGGTCCATCGGAGTACGCGTCTGCAACGGAGTGGGGTCAAAGTCGGCGACGGGCGGCGACCACGGCGGCGGAGGGATCCAGTCGTTCGCTGGCGGCGACCAGACAATATTGTGTGGAGTCCAGTCGGACTGTGGCGGAATCCAATTTGACGTTGGCGGTGACCAGTCCGAAGACTGTGAAACATAATAACACACAAATTTTAATAGCCATTTAGCTGCATTAGTCACAGAAATGCTAACACTTAAAAAGAAGCCAATGGAGACTGCTGGCATAAATCATTTTACATCAGTCACTCCCCTCGACCAAAATATCAACGGGCTAAATTTGGCTCACTATCACCCAGAATACACTGTAAATTCACTTATAATCAATTTAGACGGCAGTTTTCAGCGACTCTGCATTAATCAAGTCACTGTTTCGACCACTTGTTCCACCACAGAACCAAACTATGTAGATCGCGCCTGCGATTTCGTCATTTTAACGATCGACACATGGCGCGTTAAAACTGTATAATAATAACAATAATACCAGTTACCAACCACTTCAAAGCACTGAGCCACTGATCCAAGCCTGGCTTCATCATTATTTCATCCACCAAAACTTCTGACGGAGCGAAGGGGCACTGTCCATTCACATCGGCTCTCCCAGTATGCTAGTGCCGTATGCACATTTATTTTTTTACCGTACTCAAACCGTCGATTGCTCATGCCGGCATGTGACAAAGTGAACTATCATTAAAACACGTTCTAAGAAAATGCCTCGGCACCTCGTTCCTGGCCTGCAGAGTGTAGTAGACATCCTTGGCCGTGCTCAGTGCCACCGACGCTGCCTTGCTTGCCACATCGACCGCTGTAACCAGAAGACTGCTTGCCAAGCTTGACACACAAACGTACAATGACGGTTGCAATACTGCATAGACTCGGCATGGCTAACAAAACAGAAGTGGTACATACAGGGTTCCCACTCTTTTGGAAGAAAAAAAAATCTAGGACTTTTCCAGTCAAATTTTAGAATTTTCCAGGTGCTTTTGGTCGTAGTTCGCAGCCGAAATATATAAAATACGAGACATTCATCACCGATGTCCACCATACATTCTTTTGTAACATGAATTAACTTGTACACGATACAGCCGTTACAGTGTCAAAACCAGCATAAATCGACTTATCATACCAAAAATTTAGGTCTAACATAAAATTCCAGTTTTCCAGGTGAGTGGGAATCCTGACATACCCAAATATGTGTTTTATAAAAAGACATCTGATTCACAGTTTTTCTTCTTGGGGTTACGGTGCTGCTATCTACATGATACTGTGCGAGTCTTGACTGTGCCTAGAGTGTTTTGTTACTGATTATTAGGCAGCAGGAAGAGCGTCAGGCCAGTAACAAGAAAACTCACCTGTTAACGAGATAGTGTGACACACAATTTACAAACTTATTACTCAAACAACTGACTCGTAACCATAGCATCACAACACAACCTCACTCCATTTTCAGTTCTACATGTAAACAAATGGGTTCCGAATGCAACCGCGCTCGTCTTCTTACGCAGAATTCAGAATCGAGGATACTACCACGGGTCGGCTTCCGCATGCAGGTAACTACGACACAGATATATGTCCTGTCTCGTGCCAATTTCCACTTTTTGTTGCTGTGATCACAATCCACCAGATGGACATGCTATGATGTAGCAGCACATCACTCAAAAAAGCTAAGTGATGCAACACTACCATGGTTATCGACTTCGAGCAAGGCGCAAATAATTTGCACACGATCCCGCTGATGCTACTGCCACCTCATCATCTCTTGCTTCATTAAAATGCAGAATGATTTACCTTTCTCGTACTGTCTTACTCACGTTGTTGTATAACAGATTCCACTAAATGGTATGATTGTGGTATCATGGAGCTGGGACTATGCTTGCAACGATAAAAACAAACCCTTGTCCTTGTGATCGGGGGCCGTTGTTGTTGTCCGCTGCTGTTGCTGCTGCTGCTCTGCCTTCGTCGTTCGCCATCACTGCATCAGTAACATCCTCATCTATCTGCTGGTCTGTATCCACAGCATCTCCCGGCATGTCACTCGGAGGCTCAGTGTACCCCGATGGGTCAGAAGTATCACAAGCCGTCGGCAAGTCCTCACGGACTTGACTGTCATTTGCAGCGACCGGTTCATCAGCAGCCTCTGCAACACTCTCAGCTGTCACAGACATAACCAACTGACGTATTATTTTAGGCTGGATTTCAGTGCTAACGTACTGTCAACAACAGTCTACAAATCCCAAAACTGATAAAATCTCCAAGTTTACAAAAAAAAATTAGCCGGAAAAGCATCTTATATTGGGAATACAAACACTTTTCAAACATAATGTGACCTTGATGAAGAGTAACTCCATTTCTAAAATAACCTTGATCTATGAGCACGATCTATTTGAAAGTCCAAGGTCGTCTAAAGGTCACTACAACTAACTTATTCTAACTGCACTAATGGTCATTTGGCCTATTTCAAATGGAATAACCCATTATTCAACGAGCTACATATAATGATAGTGACAGCAATCGGATGTCTTCAATAGTTTCAGATCTGCTCATGAAAAAAAATTAAAACTGGCTGCAAAATAAAATCACTCAAAAATCTAATCAGCTATTCCCCAAAGAAAGATAAATAAATTCTCCAAACATCATGAAAGTCAGTCCACCACTAAGAGAATTATCCTAAGACACACATACAAAAACCGCTAACTGATCTCATTACCGTCATACTTACAGAGTAATTACAATACTGCACTGCATACGATAGTACAAAAACTGCCTCTGGTCACTAAAGTCAAACAGGTGCTACTATACCCCTTTGCCAAATTCTGACCAATTTTCCCAATTCTTACACCCCATAATTCAATTGGTAAATGTAACAGAGTGACCATTATGAGACTTTTTTAACTAAGCCGCTTTTTGCACAAACAATTAGAGAGTAAATTAGAAAGAAGTGCGAGTGACAAGCATGCTTTGTCATACCACGACCAGTAACGACTGGCATCTCGTAATCAACGTGGACAATATCCGGAGCATCAGCATCATTGACGACGTCACTGCAGCAGACGGAATACACCGAATCACTGTCAGCGACAGCTTCCGAGCTGGAAGCTGGTTGGTTGCACAGTGGCTCGTGCTCAGCATGCACCGTCTCGCGTGCAGTTTCAGCTGCTTCTGACTCCACGTGCGCCAAATCTTGCGCACTTCTTGGCTCCGTATCTGCATCGTTTGCTGCAAGCATATCGATGTAAACGTCACTCGAAAAACCGTACGCGAAATGAATTTGGAAGTCATGGTATAACATATTATACAAAGTACGCAACGACCACGCAAACTTTGTCGAAATTACAGCAAACTGGTTAGCTAACAGTCTCCTTTATGTCTCCAAAAAACTTTTAGAAATTGCAAGAGCAGAACAGACTCTGTTCCAATGGCCAACTTCCAGACAAACCTGGCTAACTGGGTTTTCTCTCTAATCTCTCTACTTGTGCCAGAAGTAGCATAAGAGTACGAAATGTAAAATGCTACAATAATAATAATAATAATATGTTACATCTTTCATATTAAAATACCAGTCATCTGCATCAGCACTGTACAATGATGGAAAAAAAAGGAATGCAACCGATGGAACATCGCAGGAAGACATGGTGGCATGGTGTTAAGTTGAGAGTGACAATATTTTGTGCAGTCATGGAAACATTAATCTGAAGGCAACAGTCACACAGGCAAGTGAATTACTGTTGATGTGCTTGCTGTGGTCACATCTGAGACTGACGATCGTAAATACGTGATCCGATGAACAGTTAACCAAACAAGCATGAAGAAAAACAGTTCTCCGGCAACGCCGCTCACCTTGTGAGGACAACACCACAGACTTCTTCACGACAAGTGACGTCGTAGCCGTCCTGCTTGGAGGCAAGTCCATGTTGAAGCAGTCGGGAATTGGAATCACACAAAAGCCTTCATCATCATCATCATCATCGTCATCATCATCCACCGACTCGTCCTTCGCATCAGCTACAATAGACAACACGACAACGATGTATAGACCACAATAATCACACAACAAACCATACAAAATAATGTAACATCACTTCGGTATCTTTACAAACTTTCCTTTAACTGCAGACACTGAGATGAAATAGGGGTACAAAAATGGAACCACCCCAAAAATGTAACTGACTGTTCCGTATAGCACAGCAAACCCTCCCCACATTTCAAATTTCAAGAAATCTGTCACATTCAAGTCTCAGTGCATGAAGAAAGATCCACTGGATAGATTATAATCTTATATCTAGCACTACAAGTCGATCACTATTAGCTTCCCCTGGTCTAGTGGCCCAAGACCATTTGTGGGTGGTTTTGATTTTTATCTTCAAGAAACACTGCTATTGTGTATAGTGCTGCCATCATCGGAGTTCTTAGTCTTCATCATATACTGTCCGCTCAGGCTATAAAATTGAGCAGTAAAGTAAAAAAGTAAGTAAAGCAAACAAAGTCTAGCAGTTTGCAAAAATTAGCCTCACCGCTCAGCCTCACGTGCGATATGGGATCACAGTGTTACCTGCCCCCGGCAGAGGTGACATTCCCACCTTAAGGCTGGTACTCAATTTAGCGACCCCAGAGGGATGCAAGGCTGAGCTGACCTAGTTGGGTAGTAGATGCATGCTTGCCCGCAAGATGTAGCAAGGTAATAGCTGCTGTCACTACTACGACACAATATATCCATAACATTGCCACCGTGTCACGGTGATGTTGCAGCGGACACGTGAGTTGTATAGCCTCAAATTAGTCCAAGTGATCATTTTGTTGCCAACTTTCCAGAATAATGCACATGTTAGTATGTGCTAAGAACGATTAATTTGTATCAGTTACTTACTTGACGCGATGACGGACTGACATTTACAATGCGGCCCACGGTTTTTACAGTTCCTGGGCGCCAAATTTATACGTGAACTACAACTGACAGCAAGCATCGTGAGCATCGAGCAGCGACATGGCACAAACCATTGTTTGTGTCCGATAGATCACACATCTTCTCCTGAACGAGGTCAGCCATGACGGCCATGTTGAGACCAACGGCTGCGTCGTCAGCCATACTGCTCACGCTGCCACTTGACGACACTCGTGACAGGCCGACGTCAGCTCGATATAACGGCGGTGTTGATGCTGAACAACCACACACACATACACACATCGTGTGATACGGAAGAGCATCACGAACTCTTAAAACAGGGTACCGCCTCTTAAGAGGCTTTAGGATTCAAGGAATTTTCAAGGACCTTTGCAAAGACTTTTCAAGGACCTTTCTAAAATTATTACACATATTCTGACAGACACTCTAGTACACTGCTAGTCATGTCTACACGCATCCAGAAATTCACAGCAGCACTTGTCAGCCGTCCAAATATGCAGTAAAATTTTCCAGACCAAACCAAACGTTTTCCAGAACTTCACAAGAACTTTCAAGGAACACCTTCATTTTCAAGTACTTTCAAGGCCTTGATTTTGCAATATTTAAATTCAAGGACTTTCAGGGACCAGGAGGACCCTGCTAAAAAACCAACAGGTAACCAGTTGAGACTACTTTGCATATGCATGAATACCAGAGTACCGGCAAATCATAAGTTAGCCAGCGTAACTGTCATGTCATAATGGCACCTTGATTCTACAGCACAGAAAGCAAACATTGTATATGCTCTTGACACGATCATCTCTACACCTAACAAAAATCAAACTCTTGATATCAATGTACACCATTTGCAATCCACGGGAACACGTTCCTTAAAATTATTATTCTATCACAAGAATGTGACATTCAACTTAATGATGACATTCCTTTACAAACATACATGAAAATAAAATAAAAACAAGAAGCATATAAAAAATGTTGGGCCCATTCGCCACTGCGAGCCGCCTCACGCCCATTCACCAGGGGTCGCTAGCAGTACTGTCACGCGCGCCTGCACATTGATGTCCACGACATCAACAACGACAACGACGACAATGCGTGACAGAGGGGACCGCTATGGCCCGATGGAATGGGCCCAATGACTGATATAAAAACTGTTTTTGTTCCTCAGAAATCTAAAAGGCAAAAGCCGCAGACACCAACTGACCAAGTGGGGTGTTGGTTGGCACAGCAAGTGGACCGGGCTTCTTCGCTGCCGTCATTTCCAGTGTCTTCACGAACGCAAACAGGTCCTCCGTGCTGAGTCCAACGTCGACTCCACTGTTTCCAGCTGCAGTCGTTGGCTCTGTGGCGGCATTCGGTGCCGAGCTGTTCAAGGACTGGACGACAGTGACGGAACACCAGAGGGCCATGCCAAACAGCGACTTGGTCTCAGCGTCGTACAGCCTCCAGTGACTTGTGTAACGACCTGCACGTCAGATTATGTGCTCAAGAAAAGCGCACAAACTCATCGGCCAAATATAACTTATGATTCACTAAATAAGCACACAGCTCGGACGATAAACTAGCTTAAAGTTAAAGAGCAGTATTAATTACAGACTGTAACCAATCACTTGCAGTAATAACTGTTAATTCATGTGCTAACTTTTATGTCTCTTACACAATTATATCAACACATAGTCCACTACCACCACCTCGGTTTTAACAGTGATCTTCCAGGTAGATTAGGTGGATGCATCACTGGCTGTTTCCGAACCTGTGGCACTGAAGAGAAATGACCCTTCCGCTAACAGTCTAGAGATGAATAAAGGAAGGATAACAACAGGCCGTGGTTGGGGTCAGTGCATTGACACTGCTCGGTGACAAAAAGGAAATCAATCCCACGAAAACAACCTGTGCTACTCATCCCCAAATGATCTCTACCAGAACAACTTAGAAGGAAAAAAAACTGAGAAACCGGTTAACCTAATTTTACATGGAAAATGGTCACAAAAATTCGACACACGTAACTACAACAAAACTGGTCATTAAACGGTAGTCGGTAAGGTCCGTCGAGAGAAATACGATACCAGGATGACGAGGCGTGGTGAGCTGAACAGTGACGGTGCATTCATCTCCAGGTGATGTGTATGGTACGTTCACCTGACTGTGCTCCACCAGCAGAGACCCGTGACGGTGCATCAGCTGCAAACCACACAACACTCGGGACACTCTAGCTGCCAAGATGACTTTTGAATTTTGAGCACTGCAACTTTTACATTTATTCGCTGCAATTTTCCCCCAGGGTCTTCACCAATCTAAACTAGAATCAGCTCAAGGCTGCATCGCACAGCCCGCCGCCGCTGGGGAAGGGGGGATATGGGTATGTGG
>Ga0209782_1001148_pt1 | contig 13345 bp, 10 predicted proteins | sample WorMetmaBAHAMAS1_FD_187390 | JGI IMG/M metagenome (GOLD analysis project Ga0209782, IMG submission 187390) | Marine gutless worms symbiont microbial communities from Max Planck institute for Marine Microbiology, Germany - Inanidrilus... | ecosystem: Host-associated > Annelida > Digestive system... | reverse complement strand
GACCAGTAAATAGTGGGTCATTGTCTGGATTCCACCTACTGCAGTGTATTTTGTGATTTCTTGTTGCGAAATAAGGTTGTGTGAGTTGTACGTCTTATGCACTTTGTGTTGGTAAATAAACTTACCGAGTTATTGACTCATCGTCTATTCCATGAATACATACATATGTAGGCTATATTTGCTCAAAATGACATGGTAGGCCTGTAAGACGATCATAAGCAAGTAGAGCAAGACGTACAAGGCTCAAGGAGCACTTACTACCTTACTATTCTAAGGTGGTGACTTATTTGATTTGTTGCCTGGTATATTTCAGCTGGTGCGATTCACTCCGCCGCGAGACGTGACACCGCCACGCGTCGTCCAAGACGACTTCAAGTCCGTTCAGACCATCACACTGGCAACGTCTTCATCGTCTTCGTCACCACGATCGACAACTCAACAGCATTCGCCAGGGGGCGACTCTAGCGCTTCGCCGGACGGCGCCGTCGCCGATGATCTACCAGCGACTTTGAAGTCTTCCACCATGCTGGTTCTGCGTTCCAGCTAGAGACCACGCGTACTCTGAAGTTGATGAATGTTCTCACCATGTGATTCTCACAGAATGTTGAAACTCTGACGAAATTTGCAACAACATAAACGAAGCGTACAGTGCAAACGTCTGCATTCGTAGAGTCTGCCTGAATTATTGTTATTTATTCATAATTTATTTGGTTGAAATAAAGCTGGCCTTTAGTTGATCATTATGCTACGTGTACTTAGGTCGGGTTGCACATCCATACTTAACTTAAATAATCCTTAAATCTCCACGCGTTTCAATGGAGATTTCAGGACTACTTAAATTAAGTATGGATGGTGCAACCCGATCTTAGTAGTATTTTAAGATGTTGTCTATTGATATGTATTGTTGCTTCTTCCTCCGGGAGGTTGCAGATTATTTCAATCATCATGTTTGTATACGTCTGTCTGTTTGTCCGTTCACGTATCTCAAAAACTGCATGTCCAAACTTCACGAAACTGTCTGCACATGTCAACTGTGGCCGTGTGTTGGCTCTTTTCTGACGACAAAGCAATACGTTATGTACTTCCGGTTTGTGGATAACGACGTGTTTTCAAGTAATCGGGCAGGCAAAAAGCGACGTGAATAGGTCGCTTGCCAGCTAGGGACAGTACTGATTTGATGTACGGCTGGGGGTGAAGTCTAACATCTACGTCTGCTTTCTTTGTAGTTTAAATCAAATATTAGTTTTATTAGTTTTATTATTTTGTCTGCTGCTGCTACTGTTTGTGATGAATGGCTGATTTAGGTCTGTCGTTTTTGCTTGCTGAAAATTTGTTAGGCCAAGATTAAAACGACACGAGGATAGTGCATGTCATCAACTCGCTGCGATTTTAACGCGACACGCCATGTGCTTATGCTACGAGCATGACGTCCGTCCGTCCGTCCGTCTGTAACGTTGGACTTTGGTTGATTGTAATCACACAGTGCAATAAAAAGTGGAAATCGGCACATGATAGGATAGGTCAGTGTGTTGGCGATACCTGTAGCATGCCAAAGCCGACCCGGATAGTAATGGCTTATCATCCTGAATTCTACTGAGGAAGAGACTGGTGCGGTATAGAAAGTATGGAGTTTTGCATTTCGGCGGTAATAATCTCTGCGTTTAACGGCTCGCATGTCGCGCTGTCTCAGCATCGTCTTTCCATTGCCATCTTGCACGCTAGGTCGTCGTCGACGGCGCGGTATGGAAATCGTTTAAAACTCTTAAGCCCGCATTCCACGACACCGACACCGACTCGCCCGACACGCTTACATCCTTGCGAGGATCCTCGCGAGGATGTCGGTGTCGGTGTCGTGGAATGCGGGCTTTATCGCTCTCGCACGGCAATTCTGCTGCGCTTGCAACCACGATTTTCCGACGTCGCAAGTTTTCGTCGCTTTCGCTATGATCGCTCGTATCTGTCGCACGTTTGTCGTAACTGGATAGTAAGCACCATCCATACTTAACTTAAGTAGTCTTCAAGTCCCCCATTGAAATGTATGAAGATTCAAAAACTACTTAAATTAAGTATGGGTGGTGCACCCATTTCGAATACGTGTCGTGAATAACGCGCTGGTAGCCAGCCTATACCTTAAGATAGTTGCAGTGTGCAATGATACAAACTGTATATACGCATTGCCATATTGAAATAATATTGAGTTAGACGCGCTAACTAGTTAATACTCCGTTGCAGTTGTTGCTGTATACTGTGTATACTGTTTTATTATTATTTTTGGACGGCTTCTGTAAGTGTAGATTCTCTGCCTGGTTGTCATGCCTAACTGTATGTGATTTTACTGTTTTTTTTATATTGTGTTTGGCGAATAAATGATGATGATGATGACCATGATGATGATGTTGACAATGACACTATTGTCGGCAGTGGCGTCGAGAATGGAGGTCCAGCAGTGGTCAGTGTTCCGGCACCCGGACCATCCCGAGCCAACCCAAGCTGACCATTTTTTTCGATAGGAAGTCTTGATGTAGTCTGACGTGGTCCTATGTTATCTCTGTCGGTATTTCAGTGTCGGTCTGATGGTATTTTGTTGGCCGGGTGGAAATCCACTATTTTGTTTTGTCCCCGCGGGCCTACCCTGACTTCCGACGCCACTGTTTAATAAATGCTATGATATTCATGCGTATCGACTGTGTTGATCGTATAATAACACTGATGATTATTTCTGTCAAGTACATTAGGCATATCTATGTTTTCCTTTGTTTGTCTGTCCGTTGGCTTGCTTTTCTGTCGTTCCGTATACTAAGCAGCAAACGTAGAAAGTCGTCGACAAATTCAAAACGAAATTGTTGGAACAGCTGTGCCTTTTGACAGGAAAGAATCGTTGAAAATTGAAATAGCGATATACCATTCTAGTCCGTCTTGTAGCCGTTTAATATAAACTGTGACATGTATCACCTATTGATAAAAAACATGTGTTTTCAGTTTTTATTCAAGCAAACTGAAATGACGTTTTCCTACAATCCTTAAAGTAGTATAAATTACTTCAATAATTTTTATGTCTGTTGCTATAATTGCTGTTATTTTTGATTGTGTAGAAATTTTGTTTGAATGTGTTTATGTCTGAAGATATTTCTGACAGTATTCTAGTTAAGGAAAACATTGGCGTATATATGAGCCTTTTCCTGCAGCCTGACATTGTACTTCGTTCTTGGCAAATAACAATATTTGCTGGATATTTGCTTTTTCTTACACACACGCATATACAATAACAACACAAACAAGAGGCTCCGTCTCCGTTATTGCAGAGGGACCGCGCAACGCTGTGTCACTTGAAAACTTGTCAACTGCTGCACAACTGTAAAAGAAACTGTTCACGACAAATCTTGCAATAGGTGAATAAAGTATGTTGCTTAACTCATAGCTGGCAAATTGCCCGTCTGCCATTGACCATTTCTTCATTTTAGCGCTTCTTCTGTATCCAACCAATTAAAGTACTGTTCACAAACCTTCAAAAGTTCTTTTAGCTGGTATATCGAGGACTCTGTTGTCAGTGTGTTTGATGAGGGGGGGGGGGGTACAAGCTTTTAACCCAATCAGCACAAGGCTGTTTACATGTGCTCTGCACTTCGAAGAGTAATTAAAGCAATTTTACGTTTCAGTTTCAATTGTTGATAGAATGTTTATTTATTAAAGGCAAAATAAATTAAAAATTGGCAGCGGATTGGAATGATCATTGTGCTTTATAGGCTGTTACATGAGGCCTAGTTTATTTTGTCCATAAAGCGATCGTGTAAAGAAGAGGGAAAGTTTCATCGAGTGGAAAGTGGGAAATTGAAGCGTGCTTGTGAGACATTTGTGAGACACTGCTGCTGTCTAGGCCTAGTAGGTGAGTTGAACTGAGACATCACGGAAACTATTGGCCTATATAGAAGCAAAGGTCAGCGGGAATGCCGTTAATACTCCCACTATCTCCCATTCTCATCGGTAATTTCGATTCTCATTTATTTATTATCGACCTCGTAGCAGGGGAGAGAATACGTTTGGTAGCGTCCCTGTGTGTGCGTGTGTGTCCGTTTGCTAGCTATGGGCACTCTCCTGTTTGAACCGTTTGACGTTTGACCTTGATTTTTGGCATGAGGGTCGACCTTGACCTTGTCTTGCCTGAGATTATAGGTCAGGGTCATAGGTCAAAGGTCAAGGTCAAGCAGTGAAAATTGTTTATGCTTTACCGTTTGAACCAGCGAGCGGAGCAGGTCGATATTAGGACTCGGCTTGCCGAGTTCAGCCAATGGTAATTGCGAATGACCATTACCAGTCCAATGAAATTGTCTGTTTGTCAGTAATCAGGGGGCGTTCAACGTGTCGCGCGTAAGTGGTCGATCAGCTTTAATTTCAACTTTCATTCCAGTCCCGAACCGGTCTGAAAAAAACGTATTCCCATTTCCGTAACAATTCCATTCCATGATGTGAATAATTGGTGACAAAACATTTCGAACAGAGATAACATGATGTACTAGGCCTACACACGGTGTCAACAGTTTACTGACGATGCACAAAGTTGTTCTTTATAACGAATTGGCGAGTCGTGTTTCTTCATTCCCATAACAAATTTGGTGACTACATAGTAATCATTAATTTAGGCTATACATTATTGCTTTGAATTTTCTCTACAGCTCATACTGCGGAAAACAGCGATCAGTGTATGTTGCGAAATTCAGCGAAATTTATTTTGCCCTTCATTTATTAAAGGGAGCTCTTTTTAGGACGTCGGCCTAGCGGATTTTTTGTTTACACCGAAGCCACGCCGTCTGGAAAAAGTTTCGAAAATATCGGTTGACCGATATCGGAGAAACTGCTTTGAGCAAAAAAAAAAAATAAAACCTGCGCAAAATATATGACGGTCGGTGAGGGTGTCGCGCGAGGACGGAAGGGCGACGAGAGTAAACGGAGTTGTATGCGAACGAGAGGCACAACCGTCGCCGTAACCAACTGAATGTCGTCGTGCTGTTGACGTGATTCAATACGGAGGCGACAAGAAAATGGAAGAATTTATGCGCCGTACACGGAGTGCGCCAATAAAAACAATTCCCTAGAAAAAAACTTCTGTCTCACAAGAATGCCAACACGGATTTGAGCCAATTTTATAAACTTTATACGTGAGCATTTATGCAACATATCCAGCAATTATTATTAAAAATAACTGATATGGCGCTAAAGATACAACAGTTTGAACTTTAAAGTTCACTTTTTGAAGTGAATACACAGTTGTGAGTTGAATATTCACAAATAACAAACTACGTATTGGACAGTTTTTCGTCAACAGTTCGAACGTTTCAGTGACGGAAGTCAGCCGTCCAATCGGTATTTAAACCGTGTTTAAAAAGTCTACCAGCTGCAGCAACCAACAGCGGCCGATCGAAGTCTGTTGTGAAAACGAAATAAGAATGATGAGTCATGTAATTGTCGAGGCAGCTGCCTCGCCTAGAGATTGCCTCGAGCTAGAATACTTGGATATCACGGCCTCGTGTCTACTGCCTCGGTACTGTCTTGCCTCGACCTTGACCTTGACGTCACTGTCTCGATCTTGCCTCGGTATGTGTGTCTGCCTTGACACGTCCTCAACAGTCAACAAATCCACCATTCGTGCGCTGATATTCATTCATCATTGTTGACAACTGCTTACAGTCCCCACATCATGACAATCCTTGTTACTTGTAACTGAGGAAAATGTAAAAAATACACTTATGGAGTATTTTATGCATACAACTTTATTTCACCATTTCTGGTAGAAAAAAATCAAACAATCAAAATAACAGCTTAATTTTTATATCCTGGGCGTATAGCTGAATGCAGTTATAGTTCTTGCCTTGCCTCGCCTTTCCTCGTTGAATAACTTAATTTTTCTACGTCGCCTCGGTCTCGGAAAAGTGCTTCGACCATATCGCTGAGAATGATATAGCCTTATCAATCAACTCCTGTGTTAAATCATTCCGTACTTTCGACAAAGCAGTCTTCAGCTAGGCAGTGTTGGTCAGCTTTGGCGTGTATTTCACATATTATCAGCATCCCCGCATTGTGTACCATATAATATAAGAATCCATTAGATTTACAGCTGGTGAATTTGCTGTTATTTTACATAAGAATCGCAATTTAATTACTTGTTCACTTAGAAAGTGGTTGTAATTTTTTTAACCAAACGAAATATCGCAGCGAAATTTTCCGCAAATATGACCCGAATCGTCCTCTGTATAACTGTTAATTTATTTGCCAAAATCTGCTACAGTTGCAAAGATATAGAATTTATCTTAGGGGATTGTTATTTATTGGCGCACCCTGTGTGTGTGTGAGAGAGAGAGTAGACCAACGTTGATCATGCATGCGTGACGAGTGTAGGTTGAAAGAATGGTTCTATTGTACGTGGCAAGCGCTGCAGACTGCAGCCTATCTTTAGGCCGCCGCTGTTTGCGTTGTCGCCAGCACTGACTGTTGGCGTCAGTCTGGTCGCTAGGTGCTAGGTCTGTGTAGGTCTTTATGTCGGTTTAACTCTGCCATGAGTTTCGTGTTCGACTCGACCACAGCTGCCGTACAGACCGACATTCAAGTGAGTCTTACTCGCAGGCATAGTTATTTCGCCCCCGGTGGGAGAGGAGTATTGTGTTTTTGTACCCATATCTCAAGAACCACATGCATGTCCGGACTTCAGATTTTCTTTGCACGTTGTCTGTGGCCGTGACTCGGTCCTCTGCATGTGGCAACGTTGCTATACGACATTACGTATTTCCAGTTTCGTGGGTGAAGTCATGTAATCTATATTGGTTCCTGTGGCGGTGTGACGCTACCGCAGCAGCACTGCTGCAATGTTTTGCACGGGCTAACACCCCTGGTGCGTGGTATTGGTTGCGTCCTGTGCTGGACGACGACGGGCGCCAAGACTGGACGAGTCCATCGTTCAAGGGGTGCCGGGGGGGGAGGATGCGATACACCATTGCCTTATTAATGTTGACAGCACGTTGAAAGATGCTTAAAGGCGTTGCACGAGAGCTAAGCCTATGTTACATTTCCTGGGCCGTAATTTACAAAGTCCAGAGACAATTAAAATGTTACGAAGTACTCGTACGCTGACTATAGCGTACTTTTATGAATTTTAACTTGACCTAAAAGTTGCAGCGATGTTTACGCTCTGCCTTTAAGTCGAGATTGAATGTGTGAACTCGTTTTCCGTTAAGGTTCGTTCACACTGTATCCGATCCCGCGCGGCAAGGTACGCACGGCCCAACGCGCCGCCGCTTGCGGTGCCGTACGGCGCCGCGCGGCGCCGGATCCGGTGTGAACGATCCTTTAGTCACCGGAGATAGTCTTCTGTAAACTTTTCCAATTGAAGATATCCTACCTGTTTCCACCGGTATGGGTAAGATACATATGTTTCTATCTTCTGCAGGTGCATTATTCTGCGCCGTGCACCGCCCGTTGCTACTACTGGTCACCATTACAACACCATTATAGCGCTGCCTTTTCCAGCTGACGTTGCTAGACAGAGCAGTTCTAGCACCTTTACCATGGCGGCAGTGGGGCGGGGTCCGTCGTCTCCGAATGGGCCGGCCGCCGAATATTTATCGACCGCGTAGCAGGGGCGATAATACGTTTGGTAGAGTCCGTATGTGTGTGTGTATGTGTCCGTCTGTTTGTCTGTGGGCGCTCTCCTGTTTGTACCGTTTGACCTTTAACCGTGATTTTTGACATGAGAGTCCATCTTGACCTTGGCTAGCCTGGGATTGTAGGTCAAGGTCGTAGGTCAAAGGTCAAGGTCAAGCAGTTACAATTGTTTACTCTCTCCCGTTTAAACCAGTGGTGCGAAGCAGGTCGATATTAGGACTCAGCTTGCCGAGTTCAGCCAATGGTAATTGCGAATGACCATTACCAGTCCAATGGAATTGTCTGTTTGTCAGTAATCAGGGCGCGTTCAACGTGTCGCGCGTGAGCAGTCGATCAGCTTTAATTTTTGATGAAAATGCAGTTTTTGACATAAAACCAACATATAACAGTTTCATCCCATAGATATCTAAATTCACTCAACAAAAATTTTGTTTGGGAAGGGGGCAGTGGGGGCGCAAACTTTTGACTAGGGGCCGTGGTGCCGCGCCGCCTGCCGCCTTCCACGTACAACCGATCCCATTGCTACGTATCTATCCAGCTCGAGATCCATACTTTGAGAGACGTGCAGAGAGCCTTGTCGATCGAAACAAATGCCGGCGTAGTGTTGAAAGTAATGAAGTGCGTTTGACGTCGATCTGTTGGCAGAGAAAGGGTTAAACTGATTCAAGATTCGCTTTATACCCGTGTGACATCATCGTGTGACATCATCACACGTGGCGACGGCGTTCATTCTAGCTGCGACGACACGCACGCCTGTCAAACTGTTTTATCAACGACGACGACGACGACAACGCCAGACACGCTTCGAGTTTTGCGTGTTTTGACGAGCAAACAATTCGTTCGCGTCTCGACATTCTGCCATGTCTCAACACAATGACGACTGAATTGCGTAACCTCTCTCTCTCTCTCTCTCTCTCTCTCTCTGCTACTGAGCACCGCCAGTTGTATGTAGGCCTAGGCCGCCTAGTTGTACCTCTCTCTGAAGTCGGGCCACAAGTTCGCTATACGTCTACAGCGGTCGATGGCGGGCTGTGAGTATATTGCCGACCAAGTTAGTGGTCGTATTGAGCACTCGGTCCGCTGTGTCTGTGTCTTTATCAACGAGCGATAACTTTGGAACGAAATAACCTTTGAGCTGCATACATGTCGTTCGTACTGGTTTCAACATGACGTTACTTATCGGTGATCAAGGTCATAGGTTAGAGTTCAAGGTCATAAGATTATAAGTTGCGATAAGGACGCACTCGATTGCTGGAAAAGTTGGACACCAGTCTCGTCACCGTGATAAAGGCATACGTCAATAACTGTACATTAGTAACAGCCAGCGGAAAGCCCACTGTCAGCTGAATTGTTGTTAAAGTGTCCGGTGCCACCTCGAGTGAGACCGTGACACGTAATATCTAGTGCTACTAATAACTGAACAAATCCCGGAACGACTTAGCCTACAACTGTACATTTGTAAAAGCCCAACAAAAACTGTTCGGTTTCGTTATTGACACCAGTATACTATTAAGTAAAGGAAAAACATCAGACTCTGAAATAACGCGACACGCGACGCTTACAATTACATACTTATTACTGCAACAACTGACTGATAATCATCGCAAATTAGCAACTTCGCCCCATCACTTCCGTAAACGGCCGAATTCGACGCGTTCCGAGCGCAGTTTCGGGCATTTCTGGTTGTCGTAGGCGCCCGCAGATGGTATCATTCGATCCGCCGAATGCGATTTCCTATTAGTGATCTGTATTGATCTAACGTGTATAGTTTGCGCCGTTTTGAGGATTATTGCTGCCGAAATGCAAAACTCCACATTTTCCATTTCACGCACGCGTTCCCCGGTAGAATTCGGGATTACAGGATGCTATGATCCTGGTTGGCTTCCTAATGCAGCTAGCTCGAGACACCGACCTACCCTGTCACGTGCCCATTTCCACTTTTTGTTGCACTATATGATCATCACAATCAACGAACGTTACAGACGGAGATATAAACAGACGGACAGACGTCATGCTCGTAGCATAATCGCGACGTGCTACGCTGTAATCAGCATCTCGCGCTCTAAAAACGAAATCGAGTTCAAATTTTCCTGAGCGAGCATGTGTATGTTATACTATTTTAGTAACATCTTCGTTCGAGATCGTCTAACGATACATGGATATGCACAGCGGCGTGCCGGCTGCGACCGGAAATCACGTGACCGGAAGTGACTATGATGAGCAGGTGCGCGCCACGTCATCGATGCCTGCCAAGAAGAGACTGGCTGTGAAATACCGAGATGACACACAGTTATCGCATGATGACAGTTCCAAACCGCCGCCGACTGGTGTGGCCGCTATCTGGCAGTATGGCGAGGATCTGTTGGACGATGAAAAGAGCGTGGATGACAACAGCCTTCACGTTGCAGAGCCGTATGTTCATTCACTGCTACGACGTCAATTGATTTGTGTCCCGCCTATATAGGGCACGTCAGTTATATAAGAATATCTCTATGTTATTTCTGTTTCCGGTGAAATACGGTAAACTTAGTACAGGCGTCAATGCACAACGTTTCCTATCGTGTTACGGTTAGTCTTCAACAATCTAAAATTACCTTACAAAACAACATGCATAAATTAATACCTCGATAACTCATCCCACTTTGTCCTTTTATTTGTGACTAAAAATGTAGAATTTGCAGCTTTCACCCAAACTGTTATGATTACAACCGTATTGCTTAGCACCGGAAGTTCACTAAATATCGAGGAAAACTGGATCTGGGATAAATATTCTTTATTTACTGATGGGCCCTATACGCCATACGGGGGCATTAAGCAATACGGTAATCCGTCCGTCCGTCCGTCTGTCTGTCCCATCACATTAGTTCATCAACGGTGCAACGGTTATTTGAGAACACTAATAGGAAGCCCCATACTGGAAGTCAAACCGACTGGTCAGCAGCGTGGCCGTCGCAAGTATCGAAACGGCAACATAGTCGTCAACGGCGTCGCTTAAAAGCGTTCGCTGGGTGGCTGCACCATCGATATACCTCGTAAATTTTTAACACCCAGACTTGTGTGTAGGGCCCAAATACATTACCATGCCAAATTCCGTCAAAATCAGTCAAACGGGAGACATGACGATTTTTCGATATTTCAAGATGGCGGCCGTCGGTCATCTTGGATTTGTGGGGCGAATTTTGGGATCACCCAATGAGAGTACTTCGGGGTCTTTATCATCTGACAAAATTTGGTTGGAATCCATTGAGTAGTTTTTATAATACGAAAGTTTGAATATTTTGCGTGTTTGGCTGGGAAATGCCTTTTCACGCCCCCAAAATTGTTTTTTTTGGGGCGATTCGACCCCATAAATGGGGAGCAGTATCACTGCAACCCCCAAAAGGCACATATTTGCGTGTAAACACGTCGTTTGACGTATAAATCGATAAAATCGGTCCACTAATGCGACCTGTGCACGTGACTAAGAAACCAAAGAAAGAAAGCCAAGGAACCTAAACCACCCACGTCGTCGCATCAAGATACGTTTTTGCATGGTGGGTGGCCTTTAAGTGATAGTTCTTAGTTTCAAGTTTGATCAAAATCGGCTCAGTGGTTACAGAGATTTTAGGGGTCATAATCTGGGTTCCTGCATTACGTTTGGCCAATGGCGTATACAGCCCTGTACGACCGCACAGGCGTGATAAATAAATCTGTTGAACTCACCGCAGGATATTGGCGAATTTCCGTCACTGTCATCTGTCAGGCGGACAGTAAAATTCGTTGGTTTCACTTTTAGTGCCCTTATCAACTGCTTTTAGTATTTTGACTTGCTATACACTGTATTTCTATTGCTCAGTAATAAATTTTGATTGATTGATTGATTGATATATGTGCTGCATGATGAGCAGATAAATAAGGAAATAAAATATAATTTATTGAATGAATGTCAGAAACGTCGGCAGCGGCGGCGGCGAAGAACGGGCGTGGACAGCTGAGTGTTGGGGCGTGAACAAGCAAGACTTGGATCTCAGCACGTTTGATCTACGAGCGAACAAGCAACAAGTGCTGCAACTTGTCGCCGACATCTTGGCGAGCGCACAAAGCAACGACGCCAAGGAACGAAAACTGGGCAACATCATCGCCGAGTTGGAGACTGTCACGAGAAAACTGGCTCAACAGACAGCTGCCGCCGCCGCACTCAAGGTCTCCGTCCGCCAGTATCACTGTTACTGATAGTTGCTCGATTTGTTGCGGATAAATACACCACAGTCTACAACAAATCCTCATAATCGAAACTACGGAGTTTGAGAAATACGGGGTTAGTGCATCGCGTGCAATAACCGTTTACGTGTCTAGCTTTGCTGGAATTCCGGTGGCGTCGGTGGCCGAGTGGATAGCACGTTCGACTCGTGTTTCGAAGACACGGGTTCGAATCCCGCTGAAACCGATCACTACGTAACAACTGTGGGCAAGTTATTCACACCTACTGTGCCTATTGGGGCAGAAGGCCGGCGTAACTAGCTGACACTTGGTATAGCCGGCACTTCTGTAGCGACTCTATGCAAGTCGTTTACCTGCGTCGGCTCAGGTCTACTCAGCCTTTCATCCTTAATTGGTAGGTAAATCGACTACTGGCCGTAACAACGGCCGGGCTAGGGTGGGAGATGCTGCCTCTGCCAGGTTACAGGTAACTCTGTGTGATCCCATATGGCATGCAGGCTCCCGTAGCGGTGTGCTGCTTCTAGCACAAACTGCTATACTGCTTTATATTTACCTTTACTTACCCACAAAGACATGGCCAGAATGAGTTGACCTGGATGGCTAGCTGGTTACACTGTAGGTGGTTTGCCTGTCCGAAGAGGGTCACCCTACTCTGTACTAACCGGGACCGACGTAGAACAACTTTGTTGATAGAGGTGCAACTCAGCCACTTAGCTAAAGGTGCCAAACTACAGCACGAATGTCTTAACTTATTTAATGCTAAAGTCATTTACAACACAAGATTTATTTATTTGTTCGTTTTATTTATCGAACAGTCCAGTGATGAGAGACGTAAAACGATCTGGTCTTAATCTGACCAGTGCGTAGTGTGTACAGTTCGCGAGAAACTGAATTTGTTGCTATTTTACACAACAGTGGGCGTGTCCTGTATGCAAGCTAGCAGGTCTGTAACTTGCGACAATGCCAAACTTAGTGAACCGTGCAGCTGCTGGCCAGCTACAGCTGACGTGGACAGCGGTCATTAACTCGCCATAATAATGTCCCGCTGTGACGTCACAGCTGGGCATTATTATGGCCAGTTAATGACCGCTGCCCACGCCAGCTGTAGCTGGCCAGCAGCTGCACCGTTCAGTGAGCATGGGCAGCATGCTAGACACCGATCACTGTTGCTATTTTTACAGGCTCGCTTGGAAGCCCGAGAGACGTATCATGTTTCGCCATCAGGCAGACGAGGTAAGCTAGATGAAGGAAGAATTCCATGCGTGTCATTCTCAGTTACTGTTGTTTAAGACTCATGACAATTTTTGTCATATGAACCAATATTTATTGTGCCTAACAGACCTTTTGGGCGGCTTTAGTTAATTGATAAAGATGGTGTAGACTTATACATGTACTGTGGCTTAGAAAGAAACGAGATACTTGACTAGTATATACATGTAGACCAGTTTTCAGTCTTTTTCTCTGCACGATTTTCAGTGAATTATCTATCTATAGC
>Ga0209782_1001147_pt1 | contig 13349 bp, 9 predicted proteins | sample WorMetmaBAHAMAS1_FD_187390 | JGI IMG/M metagenome (GOLD analysis project Ga0209782, IMG submission 187390) | Marine gutless worms symbiont microbial communities from Max Planck institute for Marine Microbiology, Germany - Inanidrilus... | ecosystem: Host-associated > Annelida > Digestive system >... | reverse complement strand
TCCCCATTCCCCACCCCATCGACCTTTGGCATCAAGGCTCGTTCGTGACTGGCCCACCCACTTTTCACATGCTTCCGCCGCCTATGTCCAGCAGCACGGAGTGCTTCATGCTCTTTATATTGTGTCGTAATAGGCCCAGTTTGAGATCATCAGCTCGGAAGTGTCGTATCTGAAGAGCATGAATCTCCTTGTTGATCACTTCATGTCGAAACTCGGCGTGAATTTTGACCGCGACAAAGAGTCGATCATGTCCCGTGACGACTTCAATCGGCTGTTTTCAAATGCACGTGCCGTGCGCGACACCAGCTCAAAGTCAGTCTTTCTGCATTAATTTTAAAACTGAGTGTTTTGCTTTTCTGTGTTGCAATTTGTTTTTCCCAAGGCCGCCTTTCCTTTAGTTTTTGGTCTAGTTTTTGTTTCAGTGAGTTCGCACCAGGAAGTTTACACGACATTTTTATTGACCCCTTTAGTGGTCCAGGTAGAGCGCTCAGTTTGACATGCATGTTTCAAGCATGAATTTTTAAAGAAATAAACTTTTACCTAGATATTTGTTTGACGTTCTGGTTTAACTTGACACTATTTAGGTCAAGTTTGGAAGTAAATGTTATCGGTTATCATTCATGGTTACAGGGGGGGAAACATTTAGAGGAGATTGAACATTTTAGTCCAGGCATGCATCTTACGAAATCAAATAAACGCTCAGTCAGCTAAAAGCAGACTGATTTGTAATAGTAAATAAGCAACACTGGCATCTATGTTCTGTTTATGAAGTTGTTTGTGCTTTACTGCTAAGACAGTAGATGTATCTTGAATGAGGGCTATCTTGAGGTAAAATGTTTCAGTATTGACTGTACTGTTCTCAGCACTGTTATTGTTTTAAAGCCTTAAAATAATTAGCTTTAATAGCTTTAGTTTTAATAACATGGTGTTTGTACATTATTTTTAAAAACGTACATATGTATGGTATGCGTATTTTATGTGAAGTAGGTGACACATTAAGCTGTGGTTGTGGCCTTACTATACAGTGATTTGTGCTGTTTAGAATGTCGGCGGCTCTACAGGGCTTGTGGCGTGTAAATTGTGTCTTGGACCCAGTGACGCTAGGACAGACAATTGCCGACATTGCTCAGGCTTACTTCAATGTATACATTATCTACTGCAGTAACGGCATCTACCAGAACCGCAAGCTCAACGAACTCATGTCAGTCAACTCGGCTTGTTGCTCTGTTTTGGTTTTTGCTGTTATAAATGCTCGAGCAATACATATTACAGTGACGATAATGATTACATTTGGGCATTGGAGAGAGGACACACAGGAAGTGAAGTTCAGGAATCATATAATTGTTATTAGTTAATTGGATGTTCCATTTTTCTGAAACGTTGTCTGCCAGAACAAATGGAAAAAGAAACCAGGTGGTCGGCTAATGCAGGTTCTGCTGAATAAAAACAGTTGTAAAATGGAGATGAGAAGAAAGGAAGGCTACCAGCAAGCGATTCCAAGAAATCTGTCCACTCAGGTGTCCCTTCACAATTTTGAGGGGGCGGGGCAACAAGTTTAGCCACTTACACTTGCAAAAATTGTCATAGTAGTGTCTATCTCCATGTGTGGATGTGTATCCGTCATTATTAAGGTAAGGAAGCGTATAGCAGTTTGTGCTACAAGCACCGCACCACTACGGGAACTCACGTGCCATATGGGATCACACGGTGTTACCTTCCACCCGGCAGAGGTGACATTCCTGCCATTACCTCAGCCAATTAAGGCTAGTACTTGATTTAATAGCAACCCAAGAGGGATGCAAGGCTGAGTTGACCTAGTTGGCTTGGTTACATACCATGGCGATATACCTGCCCAAAGACAGTCACCCATCCCAGTACTAACCGGGCTCAACGTTGAGCAACTTCGTTCGTGCGGCGAACGACGCTACCACAGCACTAAACTGCCAACCATTGGATCATTGTCTTAGTTTATGTTGTTGAAGTCAACAAATACTGGTTCTATGTTCCAACCACTGACTGTTCAAAAACATTGCATAATTTAACATATTTTTAGCAAGAGCTTGGGGAACAGCTGAGTCAGACTACTGAATGCAGTCAGGCAAACCTGGAGACGAGCCATTAAACAGTTGTGTAGTTGTGTATATTTGGACACAGGCAGCAGAACGAGGAGTTTCAGTACACGGTGAGTCGTCTGGAGGCGGCCGGCGAGTGCCAGCTTCTGCCGTTGTCGTCGTTTCTAGCATTGCCGATGCAGCGTATAACTCGCATGCCGCTGCTGGTTGGCGCCGTCTGTCAGCGGCTGGAGACGATGGCCGACACAACTTGTCCACGAGAAATCACCCGATGTCTCAGCATCTTGCAGAAGGTTTCTTGCACGTTATTTGTTTGCAGAGTTTACGGCCCACCCTGGCGTTGAACTTACAAACCCATTTCCACCCCTATTTTAATGGATATTGTACCCATCCCAATTTATCCCAATGCCAATTTATTTTCATCCGCTGAATAACTTCATCCATCAGTCACTGTCAGTGCTTTGATTCTGTTGGTTGGGCAGCAGCGATAGTATCTGGCCCACAAAAAAATGAGTGATGAGGACTTGGTGTGGTTATCTGTCTGGAGCGAAGCGCAATATGATTTGCACATTGTCCAGCTGATGCCACTGCCGCCCCGTCATCTCTTGCTTCATTAATATCCAGTACGGTTTTGCCGTTTTGGTACCAGCTCACCCATGATGTCCTGGAAAAGAGGCTGTTACATTGGTGTTGTGTGGTTGAATAGCTTCAACCGACATGCTTGGCTTGTCAGTGGCTCTAGCTGCTGCTTGATAAGGTTTGCCTATTTGCAGCCCAGATGTATCCTTTGTGATAGGCAAGTTATCGATCTGCCTTGGAAAGTAGATAACGTTGCCTTGAAATGAAGCATGTTCGGATCCTAATTTGCAAAATGTATGTGGTTAATTGCATCAGTGTAAAAATTTCGTCAGACGGACTTGTTCTGCAATTTTATTTGACATTCAAGCAAAACTGTATGTGTGTGATTTTCAGATTGTACAGCAGTGCAACGACGGTGCCCGGAAAATGTCAAACCTGGAACAGATCATGGAAATTGACCGCGCTATCAATTTCAAATTGACAAAGGTTTTTTCTGCATTGAATCGTACTTGTGTCCATACACGTCGTTAACATTCGCCATGTTTACATATCGTCAGATGCTGTTTGAAGTCTGTCTAAACAGTATATGTGCCCATTATGTGGAAAATAGAGGTTTTGTACAGTAGTCCAGGCTGGCTGGTCTCAGCTTCTCTTCCTCCCAGACGGCCTCTGAGCAATGATAATTGTCTCGGGGTTAAGACGAAAAACAATCAGAACTTCTGTGCTGTATTGTGGGTACAACACTTTTGCACACACGTGAGCAATTCTTATATTTGAGTTGGTTTTGGTTTAAGTTATTTTTTTGTATGTTTGTTTAGGTTTGGCATTTTGTGTAGGTTTGGGTTATTTATTCCTTTGTTGCTTGGTTTCATCGTGTTGGGTTTAGTTTTTTCAGTACAAAGCCAAGAGATTGGACAGGAATATGTCTCCAAAACGAGTTTTTTGTGTCAAGTGGGACGTAAAAACTTAACCTGGTCAGACAATTAGCTGGGTGACAAGTTACCATGAATATGCCTCCAAGAATTAATCTCTATTAAATCATTAATATTTACAATATAGTCTTTACCTTAAAGGCACGATATGACCTACATTGTGTTAAATGTGCCGTTAAACCCCAACCAACCAACCGTGAATGTGCATTTGAAATTATTATCGACAGACTTTTTGCTATGCGTGGATGACCGTTGCTTGATGTGGTATGGCTGCTCTTCAGAAGGTGCCACTCGTGTCCGAATCTCGCAGCCTCGTGAAGAAAGGTCCGCTAACTCAGCTGTGTAAGCCGGCACCCGGGCTGCTCAAGAAATGTAAAAGGACGCTGTATTTCTTCCTGTTCAACGACCTACTTATCATCACCAAGAAAAAAAAGTAATTCGGCATTTTTGTTGGGATTTTTCGCCGGTACTTTTGGGATTTTGTCATTTGTGCGTGGAGATTTTTGTTTACATGCTCATTACACACACCTTTTTATCGGGCTTTTCTGGGTGATTGTGGTATAACCCGGTGCCCTTGATTTTGCAGTCTTGTGATGCGGAGGGTTAAGTCAAATGCAGACAAAAGTGGACAAGAGGACAAGAGGGGATAGTTCAGTGGCTTGTGGGCAGAAGAAATCCACATTCGTAGTAGGGCTGCCTAACTTTTGATATAATTACTGTGGGATCACCCGTGCTTGATAGCTCAGTACTATAATGCATCCTAGCCACAGCATTATTATGGCATTGTGATGATTTTGGGTTACGATCTAGTGGCAGTGGTGATTGTGTGGAGTTGCTCAGTTTATTTCTTGATTTCTTGCCATCAGTAAGCTGATTGATGATGTGGTAATACCACACTATGATACAGTACCAGATGGACAGTATACTAGCATTAGCACGGTATCACGTTGTAATGTTCTGTTGTTTTGTTTGACAATGGAAGAAACTTTATAGTGTCTTTTTTTAATTTTGTTTATTCCATTAATACTACGTTGCAAATGTGTCATCTTACGTGGTTAGGGTAAACATGAATATTTTTTTATTACCCATTAATTAGTTACCAGTTAGGAACAACTGCTGGCATCAACCTTTTGCCGGTCCCCGGATCAGACTGTCACGAAATAATCAGACTGAAAGAACATAAATAAGCAACAACATGTTTGTCACTGTACAGTTTTCGAGACCGTCCGTACGAGGTTTTAGAGAACTGTCCAAGAACTCACATGCATGCCGAACCAATCTCGGAGGAGGACGCAAGTCGACTGTTGAACCATACAATTACGACCAGCTGCCGTAATCTCTTCTACCTGGTGATGCTGGAGAAACGAGTGGATTTTGTACTCGCAGCCGACTCTGTGTGGGTGTTGTGTTGATGTTCTTGATACTGTACTGTCAACAAATGTGTCCTTTACTGTTTTATTGAGTAAATTAGTCAAAGAACATCTGATATTAACAAGTGGATGATTTGGTGATGGTGCGCATAAGCTTTTTGCAATGTGTTATATTTCAATGACTTGGTGAATTGTAACTAGCGTTATCTTGTTACAGATTTCCTTTAGTAATTAGTTTGAGCAGTTTGGTACCACAACTTAGCATGGGTAATGTTTTGACATGTGTTTTTTGGTAAGCTTACTCCATAAGTTATGGATGAATTATTTATGAAATTTGGAAAATAGGTAGGTTATGGACCACTGAAGGTTTGTTTAAATTTGTGAAGATTAAGGTTGTGGTTGCAGTTAGGGTTAACGCTTCTGCTGCTCACACTTTACTGGTGACAACGGTGTAGCAGAGGCTTGCAGTATATGGAAGGCTTTTAGGTTTTAGTTCCAGATTTTAATATCCTTATCAGTAACTAACTGACGGAAGTTGGCAGGAGTAGCAGTGATTGTTGGTCGGTGTGAACAGAAGTGAACGGCTGCGGTGGATTCAGGCGGTGACGCCGCAGGAGTCAGATGAGGACGGAGAGCGAATATACGACGAATGGGGTATTCATGTTACACAACAAATAATCTCAGTCACACGTACATTTCGTGTTCTGAGTCGTGATTGGTGCTAAACATTATGCGTGTCTGGATGCTTTTTCTGGCGCCATCAATGGGAATCGTGAGAGAAAAGATACAAGTCAGCTGATCTGTACCATAGTTTGGTCGAGTTAATGGCATTGCAGACATCAGCGAAGCTACACACGCCCATCTAGTATTGAGATTGGTGTCCATTTTCGGCCAGCTCAGCCTCCTATCCACAATGGGATGGAAATAAGCACTGGGTTCAGTGACCACAGCCGCCGCGCCAGCCAGCGAAGGTGAAGCCATCGTACGATCCCCAACAAAAATGGCCGCCGCCAAGATTGTGGTTGTTGACTTCATAGACTTATATTAAATATTCTCTGTTGACTTCAACAAAATGACGTCAAAATGACGTCACTCTACCAGTGGCCTGCTTGCTGCCATGTTTGTTGGGGAAGATCTGCTAGCCAATTGGCGGCTTCAAACGCTTCTGCTGTTTTGATTGGACTTAAGAAGTCTAGAGAACATTTAATATAATTGTCTATATTAGTGGCCTCTGACATGATCATGAACTCCTCACCCGTGCTGCTCATTTTAATACCAGCTGGTTGGGTTCACATTGAACATGTTCAGTACAGTGCATGTCACCCTCCCTTCCAGTAGACAGCGTCTGAGTTATGATGTTAAGTTCATCTGGGCGTAAAGAGGGAAGATTATCAGGAATGTTCTGTGCTGTGTCCTGTGCGACATTTGTGCACAATGATTGATGCTCACAAGCATTTGGCAGTTCATACTGTTGTATTTGTCGCATTATTGTTGGTGTTTTTAGCCTACATTTGTGTTTTTTTTTATATTTTAAAGTAAGTAAATGGATATAGCAGTTTGCAACAAGCTTCACCACTACGGGAACTTACGTGCCATATGGGATCTCACAGTGTTAACTACCACCCAGCAGAGGTGACATTCCCTCCTTTACCCCAGTCAATTAAGGCTGATACTCGATTTAGCGAACCCAGAGGGTTGCAAGGCTGAGTTTATCTAGATGGCATACATACCAAGGTGGCATACCCACCCGAAGATGGTCACCCATCCAAATATTAACCAGGGTCAACATTGAGCAACTTCGTGATTATCGACGCTACCACAATGCCAAACCACCAACGTGCAGCTTGTGTTGTGTTTTCTACTTTGTTTGTGTCGGATTTTGTTTCCTTGGTATTAGCCAGGAGATTGGCTTTAAAAGCATCTCGAAATGACCCATTTTGTGTGTTGAGTGGGATGTAAAACCTTAGCTCAGTCAATGTATGTGTGTGTGTGTGTGTGTGATAGATTGTCCTCAGGTTCAGGCGGTGACACGTTTTGAGGCAACTCAGCCGGACGAGCTTTTGCTTGAAGAGTCCGATGTCGTGAACGTTTCTCGCAAGGTTTCCGACGATGGTAAGTCGCAGTCTCTACATCACAAATTTGTTGACGTATTGTTTGAACGGAAATCTCATCAACTTCTCTAGCACGAATCGAATATGTTTTTTCCACCACGAACCCATTGAGAAATCCAATAGTAACTAAATGGCATTAAAATCCCCAGAACTGCTCCTTGTTCCTGGGGGATATCAACTTATCTAACATACTATTTCTCAGCCCGACCCTGCTCTCTACCCAAAACGGCAGCTCGATCGCTTCACACGTTCTGGTACAGCATGCCACAAATTTCCCATCGGTTACAATGGGCCGCCCCATATCCACGTCCAAAATTGCCCCTTAACATTTGGCAATCAGCACCCCCACCACCCTGCACATCCTTGGACCCGCCTGACCCATTATTCAAAACGGAATTTTATCCACACCTCACAGGCAGACAGACTGACTGACAGACAGGAAAACTGTATACGGAAAATGACCTGTAAGAATAGGCCGCTTGCGACGTGGCCTAGCAGTAGTAGTTTAGAATGATGTCAGCATGTTTATGAATATGCTGATTGGCATGCTGTGGCTTTGTTAGGCTGGTACTACGGCGAGCGAATTAGAGACAATGAGAGAGGCTGGTTCCCGGCGAGTCACACGGTCGAGATTCAGAACGCTCACGTTCGAGCTCGCAATCTCCGACATCAGTTCCGTCTGCAGAGATACATCTCTGGTGGCATGTCGCCTAGCAACCAATCAACAAACTCCGTGAAATGTTCCCCGACTGTAACGCCCTTTGCCGACCATCAGTAGATGATGATCTATTTAGAACAGTTTCATTGGTTGTTGTTTCAGCGGTTTTGGAGTTAAAAAGTTGTAGCTGTTTTTATTTTGTACTGAAATTGCATCTTCAGTACCGTATGTCAATACTCAGTTTCCATGGCATTAGAGTCCTTCGCAGCAAATGCTGACTTACTGACGTTTCAACTGGAATCAAATTCCAGTTGCCTATCAAATGCTACCACCACTGGCAGCATCTCCATTTCAACGGTTGTTTCATTTTCCTAATGAAACTGTGTTGGTTGTGTCAACTCATAAAACTTTCTCTAATCACTCTGGAGGAGAACCTTACAAGATAAATGGCAAGAGGTTTTTACAGTCCTAATGCTGTCACCCAACCAACCGTGTCAAAGCAGTGAAGTGTGTGTGTCTATTAAATGCTTCTCTGAGTTAATTTAGACACTTTTTAACAAGCCCGCAGTGCACGTTTCAACCTCAACTCAATCAACCTGTTGACTTGATGATGGTGGTATTTCCGATGAACCTAAATTTTCATCGTCAGACTTGTCAATTGTCATCTGTCCAATAGGCATGAAATTCTCAACATTCCAGCAGCACTTATCAGTAACTTACAGGGTAGAAGGTATATTTATGATTCTTTTAGTTGCAATAATTGCAGTAATGTGAGCTAATTGTTGGTTTACTGCTCTTGTTGGATTGAATTTAGATGCGTACGTTATTTTATAATACATGTACACTTTTTTACTGTTTTGACGTTTGTACCTGCAGCAGCAGTGGTCCATTTTGTGTCTTTCTGTAATACATAATCTGTGATTGGCACACTGTGCTAGTGATTACCAATAATCTGTTACTGTTCAGTTCAGCATAATCAGTCACCTACCTCCATACCTGGGCTAGCAAGTTTATCTATTCTTGGTTTACTCAATGGTAGCCAAGAAATTGGCTGGGAAAAGCATCTACAAAATGAACTACTTTAGGCCCGTTTTTGAGCAGTTAACAGTGCGTGTCTGGTAGGTGTTTGGTATGTAAACATGGTAGTCATGTGACTGGTATACCAAAAGCTGCGTGGCCTGGTGTTAAAAATAAACAACTAACAGCCACGCTCTGTTAGGTTCTGGTAGGCGACCAAAAACGGGCCTGTTGCGTATAGCGGGATGTTAAACCTAAAGTCAGTCAATCTTCTTCTTTTGGTTCTCTTCCTGTTGCTCAGCCAGTGTTGTCAAAGCAGAAACAAAGCACTTACCCTGAACTAGTAGAGTTAAATAATCCACAAGAAATTATACCAGACCAATTCGGTAATTTTGTCACCGGACTGGCCGAGTCCGTACCTGGTACAGAAGTGATGAATGGCGATGAGATGTGCCGTGTTTCCTGCTGTAGTAGGTGGTGGTAATTAGTTGGTAATCCAGTCCTGCAGTGGTGTGACCGATGGCACTGGTGCATCTGGGTACTGATCAAATTCAGCGTGTAGAGCAACTGCCCACGTTGATAGCAACAGGCCTACATCAAAGGAGACTTGTCTACGACACTAATTACTGGCGTTGTTCGTCCGATGCCAGTGTACAAAAATAGTCCGGCACTGAGTTATGTTCATTGGACCGGATGTGGTCCAGAATCAGTACCCAGATCGGTTCTAATTCTGCTGACTAGTGGCTCGATCTTATCCTTCTTCCTTCATCCACCACCACTCTTGGTGGAAGGAGTGTCTCTCAGTTTATAGTGTACCTCTCTGATGCTATTTTGAACTGCATGATCTATCGGTCGCAGTAAATTTGTGAGGTATATGTCACCAGTGAATTACTGGCACGGACAAAGGTCGGGTGTTTTTTTTCTTTGTCAGCCATTAGTTCGATTAGTTTAATTAAAACAATACTGACAGTGTTAGATATTCGGAGGGAGTGGAACATCATGTGTCGGTGCACTATAGACTAGATGAATGCTGCAGGGTTTTGTTGAGAATGCTGAAACCTTTCTCACTACTGAAATTAACAGCATGTCCGTTGATGTCAAAGTTTGTCAGAACACAAGTAGTAACGAGGTACCTGGTAGCCCAAGTAACAAGTCTTAGACAAGTGTCATGAGTTGATTACTAAAATTTTACTCAGAAAGTGTTGAAATCGTGTAAGGATAACACAGAAGAGAAGCGTTAATGACGGTCTTCAAACAGCATTATTATAGGTTTTTATAAAATTGATAGTATATCTACCCAGGCATGTGTAGGTACATGATGCCGTGAGCATGGCTGTAGGGACAACCCAGTGTGTTCTACAAACCAACTGAATCAGATTAGTTTTGTGATGTTTTTCTTACATTTACTGGTGCTTTATCTGTCCCACGCTATGTATGATATGCACAATACTTGAATTATTGTTTTATATTAATAACACGTTGCTCAACTGTTTCTAATTAAAATATTTTTTTCTTTTTGCCTATGTAAGCGTAATGATTTATAGTTACTTCCAGTTCGAAGTAGTTGTTTCGAATGGCGGTGTAAAATTTTTTGTGTTCATTTTTATATATCTGTGAATACAATGCTTGTTCTTTGTGACTTTTGCATTAACATCTACATATTTCACTGATGTGAAAGTTGTATGCTCAATATTTGTCCGTGTGCGGTCGTACAGAGTAACAGTTACATGTCTGTTCAACGAAAGTGTTTTCCCGAGTGTTACTACGGCAGTACAGATCTGCTATTGCCCAGTGTCTCTCCGTCTATCTATCAAAGTGCCTGTATCCATCACCATGCGGTTATTCTTACATGGTAGCCCAATGATTTTATAAGTGAAAGAACGTTGGGGTCAACCTCCCCAACTTTCACACCAAATACGTATGTTGTAGAAAAAAAAATCAACAATCTTCGACCAATATCTTTATACGTCGGAGAAATAGTATGAGATATGGATAGTGCTACTATGAAAATCTAGTAGGATATCATATGTTATCTATCAAATGGCACCATTTCCACGGACATTGAATAACTGCTGAGTTCTCCAAACCACCCTATTTTGTAAGTTTGGGTTGTGATTGATGTTTTGTAATGCATGTTGATAAGAATTCAAATTTGGTACGTAGATACCATGGCAAGTCCTATCCAGTGACCAGACCCATTCCTAAATTTTTCTTGCCCACTTTTAGAAATGCCGAATATATTATAGGTATATCAGCTGTGATACACAGATGGATTATGGTGAATAAAATGAAGTGTATCTTAAGTCATTGGCAGTCATGTATACTGTAAAAGTGTTAATATCTTAGGAGTGGTATAAGATGGAGACTTTCTTACTGCATGCACTATACGGCTTAATATGGCCTTTTACGGTACAGTTGTTTGTACAGTTTCACAGCAGATGACAAGATATCAACTGACTTGTTAATACTTGGAGCATCATTTGTCCGTTTTTTGATAGTTGTGCCTCTTAAATTTATACTCATATTATGTGTTAAGTGTTATTTCTGGAAAAAAAGGCTTCTACAAGTTTATCATATGATATAGTTCGTAATTGTCAGTAATATTCAGACATATTAAAATCGTTTTGGAACCTTTTGTTGTTGATATAGAAAATATTGTCACAACAGAACTATTAATCATGATATTTAAGTGACGTAAAATCAATTTTTTTAATGCACAGTGTTCTTTGTAGATGTGGTTGTTATTATGTTAACTAATAATTTTTGAGTGGTTAATTGAGAGCCATTCCATGTGTACGTACAGTTTGCTATCAGTTTACGAGTCTGCACTTTGTTAGCTAGCTCTCTCTCATGTACAAAGGCATTAGTATAGTTAGAATGCCTGTGATAACCGTTATATTTTATCTGCAGCACAGTTCCAATGTCGATTTCATTCTACAATATTTTTTGTAAGTTTTAATGTACGGTGGATTATGTATGTATTGGATATATTTTAGTAGCATAAGCTCGACCCCCCAACCCTCTCCCCCCAACTTTTTAATTTTACGGCTTTTCGACTTCTGAGCTTCCCCCACTTTTTGTCACATCAATTTTCAAAAAGCAGTATTGAGCAGTTTACAGGATAACAAAAAGGGATGCCTTTCTGCCTCGTTTTACTAGGAAGTTTATGACTGCTGCATATTATGCATTGTGTGATAACACATTATGTATACATATGTGATGTTCTTGCTGTTTTATGATATGTTGTATAAATTGCATCAGGGTTCCCACTCTATCTTAAAAACTAAATTTCTTTACTTTCCCTGACCTTATCCAAAATTTTTCCGACTGTCACTAATCAAAATTATTGTGTAACATATTGTACATACAACAACAGCATGGACTTACCCGAACATTCAACAATCACCATAAAAAAATGTAACAGTCATAATGCAACTGTTGAAAAACATGGATGTTACATAAAAATTTTTCCTGACCACCGGCAAAATTCTCAGACTTTCAGGTCAGTGGGAACCCTGTACTGTAAATATTCATAGACAGCCACTTTTGTTTGCTGCTTTGTAAAATCAGTCTGTGTTTCTGGCAGCACTTTTCCTCTGCTGCATTTTAGCCAATGGTCTGTGCCAACTGTTAACGATTATAGTGACCTATCTGCAAACTGTTATGTTTGTCTTGATGAAGACCTTGTGTAAATATTACTAGTATAAACACAGTTTTTATGACATTTATTTTACATGTGTCAGGTTGGTTTTGCATGCAGTGTATGTTGTGTTGCTCATATTTTTATGAAATTTATTGTAATGTTTGGAAGTGTAAGACTGTCTGCATGCAAAAATGCTACTTTTAAATGTTCAGTTTAATCGTGTGCAGTTTTTAAATGTAGCAACTTCAATAATTTCATTTGTAAGGTTAATTTGTAATATTAATTATGAAAGCACCATTAATTCCTGTCTGGTTAGCTAACTAACCACATGTAATTAGTGTATTTTCTCTTATGAAACATCTTTAACAAAATTTCTAGTCAGTCGTTACCATTTTGTGAATTTTTATCTTGAACAGAAACTACTTTAAAAGCACTATCAAGCCACGATCACCTGAGCAACCGTCTTTAACAATAAACCCCATTTTTGTGAAAAAAAACTGCAGTTTGTAGCCTCAGCACATGGTTGGAGTAATTATGCAGCTAGAATCAACTTACATTGGCTAATTTGTCTAAAAACAGCCGTTGAAGTTGGTTAATTAGTTCTGAAAAACTTAGAAGCAACAGAAACCCAAAATGAAGTTTCCAGGGCTGTAGCAACAGGCCTGATCCATTTATAAAATAGACGAGATGTCCTGTAAGGCAGCTAAACCTAAGTGTAGTTTTAAAAGATGGTTATACATGTATAATGCTGTAGTAAAAATACTTAAGTGTTATGGTGCTTGCAGGCTTTTGTGTTGGTTTAGTGTCTTCAGTGTGTACAATGCTGAGCAATTGGCTAGAAAGTATGTCTCTGAAATGCAACACGTTTTGTCTCAGTTGCAACATAAAACGTTAACTGTATGTCCCGGAAGCCATAGAAAACACACCTGTCCGTCATTTTCTTGACATGGTGCACCATGTCAAGAAA
>Ga0209782_1001146_pt1 | contig 13360 bp, 10 predicted proteins | sample WorMetmaBAHAMAS1_FD_187390 | JGI IMG/M metagenome (GOLD analysis project Ga0209782, IMG submission 187390) | Marine gutless worms symbiont microbial communities from Max Planck institute for Marine Microbiology, Germany - Inanidrilus... | ecosystem: Host-associated > Annelida > Digestive system... | reverse complement strand
CACTTAGCCACATCATCTCCCACAAAAAGGATACCGATGAACCAATCACCAAAGCAGTCAGCAAATATAGAATTCAAACCTTGTCCTCCCTCACTGAGCAAGTCGTCCTTCGCCCGTAGCAACTCGTCCGTCGGGACACAATAAGGGTTTTTTTAGGCCCTGTGTATGTACTCTCTGTATCACTCTCAGCTTTTATTTTTGTACAGAATGGTCTTCAAGAACAACAAAACAACGGTCTTCCCAGTTTCCAGTCCACTAAGTTGAATCGCAGCGGCCTATGGAATATAATTGACGCCACCACTGATCTTTCCTAGGTTTGGCTCTCATTTCTCTTCACTCATTGTGTACAATCTGCGCAGCTCTGCCAAAATAGTGGTCTATAACATGATTGAAGTAATTGCATAATTTGCAATTTCACTAATGTTGTCAATTATACAAATAAATGTGTAGCTGCAACCTGGCTATACTTAGGGGACATTCGATTAAAGAAACTGGATGATATAGTGAATCCGAATTCTGTAAAAAAGTGCACTCCATTAACAAATCCATATTCGGTGAATCTTGCTTCAATTCCGTTTCACTTGCAACACGACGTCGGCGAGTGTTAACGATAAATGATTTTCTTTTAAGAAAGACATCTACATGTACATCAACAACTTCCAGTAAATCAAACAGCATCTTGGTAGTAAATAATTACAAGAGGGCCTAGCAGTGGCTAGCATAGTTCGAGATCGTTGTTGAGATGACCCCTCTGCGCAACGACAATACGCGGTAAATTTGGATCGGAATTTGAAATCTAAATTAGCTATCATGCGCCAATTCACTACTGTCACAGACAGATGGACACTGACATCGTAGCATAAGCGCGAGATGTATATATTACGTCTCGCGCTAAGAATGTAGAAAATAGGACCAAAAACAACATAAACAAACAAAAGTGACATCATACTATGTCACTGTTGTATTTGATTTGCCATGTAAATCCAAATCTAGATTCACTGTATCTGGATTCATTATGTATCTGAATCTGGATTGTTTAATTTAATATCCCCTTATTGCCTTTCACACTAACTGTTTTGATTGATTGATTGACTGTTACAGATCGTGCAATTCTGTACAACAATGCTTCGTGTATGGTTGTCTGTAGCCATGCTACATGAGAAAACACCAAAAAATATCTTGATTAAATGTTGCTTTATCTACGAATTTAAATGGTGTAAAACTTCAGTTTGAAGTCCAGTTCACTAAAAAGAAATACAATCATAATCACTTAAACTTACACTCATGTTCACTCCAATTATTAAACATTACAATTAATTACACAAACAAATAAAACAAGGAGCATTTGAAAAACGTTGGGCCCATTCGCCACTGCGAGCCGCCACATGCCGCATTGCCATTCACAAGGTGTCGCCACTGTCACACGCAGCCACTGTCGCACGCCACCTGCGCATCAATGTTCACAACAACCACGACGACGACGACAACGACGCGTGACAGAGGGGACCGCTGTGGCCCCATAGAATGGGCCCAATAAACTCAATTCACACATTTCCAACTCGGTTAAGATTTGCTTCAGGCTTGTCTCACACTGTCGAGAATAGGATAAAATATTCCTATAAATGGACAACGAAATGTGCGAACAATCAGCAGCAATAGTGGCAATAGTTTTAATGGTAATGGACACTGCTGTTATCAACATCGTCAGTCTAAAACGATGGTGCTGTCGCTGGCACAAGTTGACCATCCCACGACTTCTCTGTCGGACCTTTATACAGGCGCCAGAAAAATGATGAACCACGCTTCAGATGACCCTGCAAGTACAAGTACAGTGATGTACGTATCATCAGTGACAAGGAAAATGCACAGAATCGATACAAACCATCTCCAGTGTGCAACGTGCATTTTCATAAACCATTTTTGGGCCCATTCTATGGGGCCATAGCGCTCCCCTCTGTCACGCGTTGTCGTCGTTGTTGTCGTGGATATCGCATGCCGCCTGCGCTATAGCTATAATTGGCGTGCGACAGTAGCGACACCTGATGAATGGGCGTGCGGCGGCTCGCAGTGGCGAATGGGCCCAACTTTTTCAAATGCTTCTTGTTGCTATAGTAAGAACAGTACATGTAAATATAGTCCACATTACTGCTAAGCATGGATCATTCAGTCGTATTTGCCAGGTGGCGCCGATATGTACCTCATCTTTACATTGTTCCGCGGGACCCCAAACGGCATCTTAATCGGTTCGGCCATTTTTACTGGTCTCATAGACTTGATCAATCCAGACACAGACATACAGACAAGACACACAGTCCACGCTACATCAAAACCTGTGTTGGAATAGCCGACATCTTGCACTGGTGAAAGTGTAGGCCAAAAAGTAATAAAATCAGACACACTGTCAGCACGGATACAAATCAGGCAGATATCTACTGACATTAGAGCATGAAGTCTTATTTGTCGAGTCAAAACCAGATTACGGCTAGGGTTAGTAGCGTCAGGGTGAATATGGTAGGGTTAGTAGTCAGTAAGGCTAGGGTTAGAGCCAGGGTTAGGTTTAGCTTAATTATATTAGTAGTTCAGCATCAAAGTTGGCTTTTACTTCAGCACTAATCTGGTTTTGACTCTACGAATAAGACTTCAGCCATCAGAGCCGACAGACAGACCTGCTTTGAGAGATGCGACCAGCAGTCAGTCCAGCTGGTATAGATACGACCGTGGTCTAGAGAACTTGCCAGCAAGCTACGGCAGCAAACAAAACAAACAAGCTCACTGTTTTATTTGATTTGAATCCAAATATAGATTCACTACGTATCTGAATCCGGATTGTTTAATTGAATATCCCGTTGCTTATTCCACACACACAGTACAGTCAAATATCCGCCAACGACAGACGTTATGTAGAGACTATGGTAAGTATGTCGACATGCTCACAAACTTAACAGCGATACTCCAAAGCAGCATTCGAATCACTCATCTCATGATCTCATCTCATCCGACCGCATTCCACCTAATCTCAGCGTGCGGTGAAGTGACCCAGTTTGCCATGGCTGAGACCAATCAGAACATTTTCGACTGATTCCAACTGGATGTAGCGACAGCAAACTTGGTCACTTCACAGAGTATTCTGTTCAGATGAAATGAGGTGAGATGAGATGAACTAAGATGAGTGACGTAACAGCTCCTGTGTTCCGACCATCACGTCGATTACCGCCAAAATTTGTCCTGCATCCGTAAGTTTCTGAATTTTTGGATTTAAGACTCAATCTTTCAACATTTGGACTAAGATGTTAAAAGTCCAAGATTAAGATGCAGACTTTAAGCTGCGAGAGTAAGGCTTTTCAATGCCAAGATGGCTATTAAATGGTGTTATGTGATCTAACATACGATACGTTTGTTTAACATTTTCAAGCATAAGTAACAAGTTGTATACGTTGACAGGCAAGTAACTGACCCAGAATCATTGATGCACATGATAGTTGAGACCAGAGTGAATGGGTACATCACGTGACTAACAGTCATCTACAACATTCCACATACATGGTGGCTCAAAAAACAGCACAGCAAAAAATAGCTATTTCTATGATGGAAAAAATTTTCAAATTTAAAAAAATATAACTTATCGACATTTCCTAAAAATTACACTTCATTACTTAGTTCACTAAGAATGTAACTGCCTCTTTAAACTATTTCAAAATACTGGGCTACTTATCAAGTTTATCACTGCGGGATATTATTCCATAGGCTAATTTTCTGTTGACATCCCATTAGCAATCACACCACTTGTTAAATATTTAACAAAACTATGTGTCGAGTTGAGGGTCCTAATCATCGAGTGTGACATTTATAAACACATCAGGTGCTTATCAATAATCAGCTGGAATTACAACGGTGTCACAAAGCTGAGCCCAACAATAACAACACTCCCATGTTCATCATCATTTGCACAATTCTTAACAAGCATACAAAAAAATGCATTCATGGGACGATACACAAATTCTTGGCTTGGATATGGTTTTTCCATGCTTATCGTCAAAGTTTCGACTTGTTGCCATGACCCTCAATGCTATTGTTTTACAAGCCACTTGCTCTTCCGGACACAACCAGTGAAGGTAGGCTGATAACTGACTTCACTATAAAAATGTAAAAATGCGACCGTATAAGTCACGGAAATGGGAACTTTTAAATGAATAAACTGAAGTAAATGTCACATACACTGATTATACATGTGTACAGTTTATAAGCACAGTGCAACGTTAATATTTTCCACTAAACGTAACTGTATAGATCTAGGTTTTCTGTGCATTATTGCGCATGAAGATTGGAATCCATCCTCCACATTACTTACTCTATTACACCAAATTCCCTTACTTTTCTGTGTTTTCCAGGTAAATGGACATTCTAAATGCCAGCATACGTATGGTCTGAAGTCGCCATCAGTAGTGACCCTGGTTTGGCTGGTTTACCCTTTTATAACAAGGGGCGACTAGTGAAAAAAATTGTATGGTTGGATGTACCTCTGCATGCCATCAGGGAAATCACTCACTGGATTCCAGTACTTAGACCTGTAAAGGATTCCTGGCAGAAGGGATACTGCTCCATTTATGTTCGCTCTCTAACTCCACTATTCACAACACTGTGGATAATCGGAAGCAGTACGAAGTAGACCAAAGATCTGTATAGCACTTTATTACACACAGCTCATCCCCAACACGTTCAGGTATGGCATGTGTCGTGAGAGACCATACAGCTTTACGTGCCACCCACAAGTACTCAGAAAATTATAGCAAATATGATGCAATATACAGCACAAGCAAGCAATTACCTGGCAAAATGTGTTTGAAAACAACTGCACGTCCTAAACAAGCAACAACCACATTCAAAGGTATATTAACGACACCTGCGATCAAATTATAGCTTTTTCTTACGGACATTTTGCAGGTGAACCTGGAAAGTGGTCCAGCTTGACTTTCTCTGTTTGTTCTGGAAGAAATCCTGAAGGATTCAATGGCACACCATCTCACGGGCTGGAAGTCCCGATAACCCGACCAACAGTGTTTAAGCTTTGAAAGAAACTCAAAAGTCGTTTTCACCCACCAAAAAAAATTTCTGAGAAAAGATTACAATCAGATTACAATCAGCGGGTACATGTCCCCCACCCAAGAAAGCGTCTCATCCAGTGGGGTGAAATCTGGACCACATTTAATAGATTGGCCCACAATGAGTCTATTTGTTCAGCCGTTTTTGCACAGCTCAAGATTGTGTCCACTGTCCAAGACACACAGAGACAGACAGATAAGTATATAAGTATTTGTACAACATTATTAGCAAGAAGCTGCATCTATACACCCAGTGCATGAACTTGGTGAGCTCAACTTTGGTTAAGACTAAAGGCTTAGACCGAAAGATACACATATAACACAGGGAATTCCCAAATTAAGACTGTTTGGTTCAGCTTAGCCTTTAGACTTAGCGGAAGTTGACCTCACCCATTGTGGCCTAATAATGATACTAATAATAAATGGCGATGACAGATGTTGACAGTAGCAGTCTACAGCCCAAATGTCAGCCTGCATAGTGAAATTAAGTGAGAACATACCTTAGCACCCGCCTGAGATGTCTGCTTGGTCATGACACTCTGCAAGATGTATGTCATTATGTTTGCCAACCACACGGTCAGCAGGTCGCCAACCAACCGTGGTATCAAACCCCTAAAATATAACCAGTCAAATGGTACACTTCATCAAAAAGACAATGCAGAGCAGATGGCATACTTCAACCCAGGTGCACAATACACAATTAGTAGTTGCCGGTCTTTCGAGATGAGCAAAATTTGGTTGCAATTGACCCAGTAGTTTTGGCCCTTATGCTATCTTCTCGCTGGTTAGGAATACACATGATGGGCCACAAGGCCCAATAAGTGAAAAGATAACATCATCCAGAGAACCGGAAGTACACAACATATCACGACTTCACTAGAGGAAAACCAAATCACAGCCGCTGTCAACACACAAAGAAACTTTTATCAAAGTCCAACTCTCATCACAATACATGATACATTACACCTCTTTCGAGGGTGAAGTAATAAAAGATATGTACATACATAAAATACTTTACAATCATGACTAACTAACTGCATTGTGCATAGCAATAGAAGGTGGCACTGCCAACGCTGCAACCCAAAATTGACGGAGACATCAACAAAGCACATGATCATTGGACTTCCTCCAGGCTGAGTCAATACTGATGTTAGCCAACTGTACATCAGCATCAATCATCCTCAACTTGTTGGGACACATGTCAGAGTACATCTTGTAGCTGCTAATACTAGCTGTTGATGCATCAGGCCAATCTACTGTGCATGCCTCATCGTCTGGTGACCTCATCATGTCACAGACATGTAGATGTATCCACAAAAGAGCGTTCTCTGTTGCCGCACTGCAGGCGTGGAACAGCTAGGCTGCCGACAGACCTGAAACTGCTGCGCTCAACAGACTCATTTCTTCGTCAACTGAAAACGTTCCTATTTGAGTCTGTATATGAACACTGGGAAATAAGAATAATTGTGCATAGCATTAGAAGGTGGACTGCCACGAACTGCAAACCAAAATTGATGTATGACAAAAAATTACTCAGCAAACTTATATTGGACAGACTTCTCTCATAACAGATCCAATTTGTACATATATATATATATCTGTCAAAAACCTCATATTTCATACATGTATATGTACACTAAATACACTTTGTATATTATAATATGGATATTATTATACACATACTGATCTGGCGTGCAAAGATTTGCTGGCCAGTGCTGCTCTATTTAATAGCAGCATCCTAACAGAAAATGAGAATAGTTTTACATCATAGAATGTACTTACGAAAACAGGCCTAAATAGCCTTCGTTTTCTGTTATTTCGAAAAACGAACTTATCACTGTGCTGCAACACACAGAAAATAACAAAATACAAAACATGATGTGAGGACGGCATGCAAATACACACAGAACATAATATGTTCATAACATTTTAGATTACTACACATATGCAACACAGTGCAGTGTACTGACTTACAAACCTCTATTTTAACAGTCATTATCCAAGCTATTCCAATTCTATTTTCCCCAGGTAAGTGAGGCAGAGTTTTTAAGTACCGCGAGTCCTTTCTGTCCCTCAACCAACAAAGTCAATGCAGCGAATGGACTATGCTGATTAACTGATTAAATGTCGATACAGAACAGAAATTTCTGATTGTATCTTGTATGCAAATTAATCATCACACGCACCGACGTACAGGATCACCACCTGAATACATTATCAACGGCATTGGCTGATTTTCACCAGCCAAGAACAAACTAGCTTACTCCGTTGCTTAGTTGACTCTTTCAGATTACATAATAATTAATTAAACTTGGATTACTGCTTACAGGTGAGCTAGAGAATGATCATAACTTGTGTTTCGGCCACTATGCGAGCAATTATTAAAAAAACTCATAACGTAACACTGGATTATTTAATATTGCTGTTTGACCTGTATTTTGTCTCACGTCCGACAAACTGGCACATTGAACGGATGCAAATAACTGCACACAGAATCACACGAAACTGATATTAACACTGCTTTCACTGCATCTCTCAACTGACTTTTGTGACTACAGTACTCCACCAGCATACAAAGCAACAATCTTAAAAAAACAAAGCATTATCACATAGTCCAACATCATTTAAACTGGCAACAAAAATTAAAAAAACTAACTAACAAGGAGCATTTGAAAAATGTTGGGCCAATTCGCCACTGCGAGCCGCCGCACGCCGCATTGCCATTCACCAGGTGTCGCTACTGTTGCACGCCGCCACTGTCGCACGCCGCCTACGCATCGAGGTCCACAACAACAACGACAACACGTGACAGAGAGGACCGCTATGGCCCCATAGAATGGGCCCAATAATGGCTGTGCAGTGTGCAAGCTCATAACTGTCCCTCACACATAATGGTAAAATGCACCATGGCCGTGTCTGAGCATAGAGGAGTGAAATTAAGGGGATACACTGCCTGACTGTCAAAGATGAGACAGAGAGATTGACAGACACCAAACCATTACATTGCAGTGACTGCTACAAATGCAGCCAGCAATCAGCAGTATTTATAACACAAAATAAAATAAATAAAATACAAAATTGTTTTTACCGTGAAAAGGCTGACTGAGAATTGTCCCGGCACATCGCGCTATAGATTCGCACGTAGTCTGCAAAGATCACAACAAGCGGTCGCAAAAACTAACACTCTACATAAATACTTTCATCACTTAAATTACTTTCTGAATTGTTTTAAGTTAAAACTTTATGCCTTTAAAATAACAATTGCATCCATTTAATCCTGTAAATATATTTGCTTCTTAGCACAAGTTTATGTGTGGTTTGACACACTCAGCAATGCACTGAAAAATCTGTGTAATATTCTTTTTATTTTTTGATTATAAAGTTGGTAAAAATGATCAAATGAATCTTGCATAAAGTCTTAAACAAAGAAAAAAGATGTAACAGCAGTATGCATAACAATTACCTCAGGAGCATTGTTTCAACTTAGAGAGGAACTGGGTAGGCCAATAATCACTACTTCAGAAGTACACGAAACTGCAAAGTTGAATAAGATATCAAAGTAGCATAGCAAAAGCAATCAACACAACACATATTACTCACATCAATCAGAAGTTTCTTGATGCCAACTGTAGCCACAGTGCTGCCGTCCTGCGACCGCTCTTTACTGGTATCACCTTCAACCAGCTCTGTATACATTGGTCGACCTACCAGCTCCTAAAGCAAGAGATAACACAAACCATTTATTGACATCACTACGCCGCTATGCCTAATATATGTCGGTGAGTGGATGACTGGCTCATTTTTGCCGGCTGTGTCCATAACAGTAAGCATAAAACATTGGTCTGGTAACTGTCGGTGTGTTTGTCTGTCCTGTGACATATACGCAAACTGTCAAGTGAGTGATTTCTCTCATTGTCACAAAAATAATTAAAGCTGATCGACCGCTTATGCGTGACATGGTGCACACCCCCCTGATTACTGACAAACAGACAATACCAATGGACAGGTAAAGGTCATTCACAATTACAATTGGCTGAACTCGGCAACCGAGTCCTAATATCGACCTGCTCTGCACCACTGGTTCAAACGTGAGAGTGTAAACAATTTTCACTGTTTGACCTTGACGTTTGACCTACGACCTTGACCTACAACCCCAGGCTAGCCAAGGTCAAAATCGACCCTGACGCCAAAAATCTAGGTCAAAGGTCAAACGGTTCAAACAGGAGAGTGCCCACAGACAACGGACGGACACACGGACGCTACCAAACGTATTATCGCCCGTGCTACGTGGTCGATAAAGAGTGCAATTTTTCACAAGGTGCAGAAAACAATCAGAATTCAAACTTGTGACTACATGAAAAAAATCTGCCATCTCAATGACTTGCTCACAAAACTTTTCAGCTGCACATATATACTTACAGTGTTACCAAATTCTGATAATACTCCCCCTGACTAATACAGCCCTGTGCAAACCACACAACAAACAAATCAATGTGAAATAACATACCTGGCTAAGACAGAAAAAGACAAACAGCAGTAATTCTTAATAACTGATGATACTTACAGTATTGACGGCATTTGCAACGACAGTACTAATGACAGCTGAGAAAATTCTCGGTGTCACGCCACGATAAAGTCCGAGAAATCCATCTGTTCTCTTGATGTGTCCAACTGCACAAACATACTCACTGGTAAATGTTTACTTCATGAGACAAACTCCATAAACCATCTAACTTAACTAGCAGCAGTATGCTACAAATTTGTCATTTAACAGAGTGCACAATGGTATGTAAATGTTACTTGCGTTTGTTTGTCTTTTGTTTTCTTTCAATAAACTGAACACTTTTACGAAGTTTGTTTTGTGTATTCACACAGTGACAACGTTTCCGGTCTGCCTAAAGATCAAACAGGCCAATGTAACGTAACATAATACGATTTATTACAGAGCGTTGAAGGCATAATGAATGCCTCCATGACAATGTGAATGAACATTTGTTGGTGCCAAATCCGTCAATTAGCCATCTGGCACGTGATGCACCAAGTGCCGTCTGGCACCTGATGCATCACATGTGATGTAATGTTGTGTAACATACCACCGTTCAATGTATGTTTAACCACCACACGGGTATCTGAACTATAGACACTGCTTCCGTGTGACATAATGTTTACATACCAAACACGCCATTGTGTCCAAAAACGTGATAAATGACGCAGTTAACTAAGAATTCATGAGAATGTGATTGATAATTGGATGGACTTTAATGTAATGTAAGTAAAAAATACTGTTATATGCAACGAAGCAATAATTTATTACACATAAACAACAGACAACAAATTGATGCCATTCAGACGAGTTACCGTAAGAACGGGGGTGTCTATACCCGCTGATCCGGTCTGGTCCAGATTAACCCAGATCAGCCCCCGATCAGATTCAGACCTTGAATCGGTTCTAACTCTACATTCATTTACCAAACACTTAGCCTCATCTCTCTAGCCACATTAGCCTTGAGTTCTCGTCCAATAACAGGAAAAACAATTTATGCTCATGCTTCCATTATGTTACATCTCACTACTGTGATACAAAGACAATGCTTGCAAATACATACCATACTTTAAAATGTTTGGGTACACAAGACACTTATTTCCAAATATGCTTGTTGACAGTACTGGGGGCATGGGTTCAAAGCCAACCTGCAAAAAAAATCATGTACACAATAAATTAAATAAATAAATAAATTACACATACACAACAACATTGTACACACTACAGGACTTACACTAATAAAATTTCTTGAATTATTGCTAACATTAATTCCTCAGTAAAGTGATGAAAATTAAAGCAAGAACTGCAATGTAACCAGTCCAGTGCTTAACTTAATCACCATAAAAAGTATACTTTAGCCCACCTTACCGGCCTGCCCAGCATGCAATATTTTCAACTGCTGTTTGTTTTCTTTTTTCATATTTAGTTTTAATGGTCCCATTGGAAACCAATTATTTCAGAAGGTATTAAACACATACCATATAGCCTACATCAGATTTTCAGGATTAGTTAACATATGGGCGGTAACTAATGATCAATCTTGACATCTGTTTTGCACTGTGATATTGTACCGTTTTAACCAATTAATTTTAGGCATATTAGTGAAAACTGACACCATCATTCTTTGCATTGCAGTTCTTGCTTTAATTTTCATCATTACACAATGGATCAGAGGATCACAACACCAATGGGTACATTAATAACTCCACTACACTGGACAAATGTGGTAACCTTTGGTATTCGAAGGGGGGGGGGGGTACAGACCATGTTTCAGAGTAACTTTCAGAACCTGTATCAGTGTTTTCGCATACACCAGAGGATGAAACACTGTTGTAACTCCGGCAGTTAACATTGCGTGAGCTGCACGATCCATTATACACAGAACTGTCGTTTAACGATAACAGTTTTCCAATACACACAACCTGACAGAAATTTTAACATAAATCTATCAATATTTACAAACAATGAATAGCTAAATCACAAAATGACTAAAAGCTGAAGCCACTGCGGCCGAAACCGTGCGAAACAAAGCTTAATCTGGGCTTAGGAAATATGTCGAGCTGATGTCGAGGGCAAAGTCAAAAAATATTAAAGACTGATTTTCAGCATTTCCCGTCAAGATTCGAGCAGCAGTACTGCCAGCCTTCTGGAGCACTGCACGCAGAGTAGAAGGTCGCGATGCGGCGAGTCGCGATTTGCGTTCGACTTTATGACGCATAGTGACTAGTTGTATGACTTCCTATTAGTGTTCTATAGTGACAGCTTACTGGTATATGCCTCGTCCGCCTGAGATAACACTACATTGAACATATACCGTATTTGTATCGGCGAAGTGACTTTATAGTACTTTACACTATGACGCATATAGCTCAATGTTGAGCGATATGTCGAGCGACAAATTGTCGAGTGTTAACGGTTCCATTGAGCAGCACGTAGGCATTCTTGGATACATGTATTCCACGTGCTGCTCAATCGAAACATTCACACTCGGGTGTTTGTCGCTGGACATATAGCTCAACATATCAGGCGACATGTATCCTAGTGTCAACATTATAGGTGAAAATGAAACGTCTGCAGGGCACTACAGTATCACCATAGCAGCCTCAGGCAGAGCCTGAAAAAGGCAATGCTTTGGTGAAGTTCGTGGAACTATTGCCGTGTGGTTTCTGAGATGTGCGAGAGAACGTACAGTACAGACAGGCAGACGGACAGACAACACGCTCATCACAAGAGGCGCAATCCATTATCCATGAGAAATTGGAATGATGTCAGTTTGCGTGATCTTCGCGGACACTTCCCACTCCGCCCATTCATGTATTCACGGCTGCCGCAGTGAGTGTACAGCAGCAGGCCACGTCTCTCAAGCGACTTTATTGACCTACATTTCAGCCAATCACACATCACCATCTGGCATCGTCATCACGACGTGTACTATATTCATCCAATCAGCGTCAAAACAGAAGCTACGCTGACCAATCGCGTTCAGCCACGCGACTGTTGCCGGTATATAAGCTATTTATCAATAGTATCGATGCAGTTGTACATTTAACAGTCGTTTTATTGAGATTCGTTAGTTCTACTGTTAGTTTCTTGTGTTAAGACAGTGATTCTAGTCAAGAAGTGTATTTTGTCACCGAGAATCACATTATTTTAGGTATGTACATGCTGATTTTCTTAAGCGTCACTAGTGGTGTCACAAATGCTGTCACCTGCTGACAGATTGTTTGAGCAAGCAGTAGTTTCAGAACTGACTTGAGTGACAGATCATTGATGAATGATTGATTGAATTGTGTGTTACAGATTGCGTGAAAGTTTCAGCTGAACAATGCTTCATTTGAGAAATAGAATGAGTGGCTTTCTGGCAGTTGTACTGCTGTCAGGTGTTTTGACTGTTCAATCTGATGATGAAAGAAAGAAGGAAAACGTTGGCACAGTTATTGGCATTGATCTTGGAACAACTTACTCCTGGTTAGTAGTTCTACTTGTTGTGGATTTTTTTTTGTATTTGTTGTTACAAGAAATTGCATTTGCCATTATTTATTTTATCATGTATTTTTGGCCTCACTTTTGTAATGAGCTGTCAGTCACTGGTTGTTGTTATCTTGTTATGTGTAATTTGATTTTGCTGTTATAATGTATTAATTTTTAAAACCATTTTTTCGATAATGGATCACAATCATCACATTCATTTTAGTGCTGTAGTGCTGTGACACTTCGA
>Ga0209782_1001145_pt1 | contig 13362 bp, 5 predicted proteins | sample WorMetmaBAHAMAS1_FD_187390 | JGI IMG/M metagenome (GOLD analysis project Ga0209782, IMG submission 187390) | Marine gutless worms symbiont microbial communities from Max Planck institute for Marine Microbiology, Germany - Inanidrilus... | ecosystem: Host-associated > Annelida > Digestive system >... | reverse complement strand
GGGGTCTGTGGGAGCATCGTAAGCTCCCCCAGAGGGGCTGGGGTGGAACCCTGGCCGAAATTAAATTTAGTAAAATCTAAATGCCAATGAAGCCATCTGGTGGCACGTATTTCACTAAATTTTCTGCTGTCACAATTCTATAGTGGTTGTGTGGCGTCTGATGTAGAACTGTACTCGATCCATGGTCTGCCTTCATACCAGCTTTCTTGGAAACGTAGCCATTTGATACCACCACTCATAAGAACTTCTGTGTATGGTCTTAAATACTCCAGTGGGCTACACTGGACACACTAACCCTATAGTGTTGCAATGGTATTTTTAAACTGTACACTGCAATTGAGGGAGGGGTAAATTACCCTCAGATGTATCTCAGGTTCTGTGCCAATTCCAAAGGCTATGCCCTAGTTTTCGACGGTAAGTTTTTCAACTGTCACCATGCCAACCTCCACTGGTAGTTCCTTCACCCCGAAATTCAAGATGGCACTCGATAACTAAAAGTAGTTTCATTTTGGCATGTGTGGTTGTATCTCAACGATATCTGAGTCCATTAGTATGTTTAACTGGTCGGCAAATTGAATGCCACTATTGTCATCCGAAGCAAAATTAATCTTAATGTCACATTTCAAGATGGCGGCGGAAAAGCACCACAACTATACTGAATCAATCTAACATCATCTACATGCGAATTCAGTGATCATTATGTGCAAAACTGAAAGTACTTCCGGTTTGTGGTCGTCATCTTGAAAGACAGATTTGCAGCAAACTCTAACAGTATTTATCTAGCTTCTGTATCTTCCACATCCCCTAAATATACGACTACCGTCACTGGAATGCGAGCAATGCGTGCCAAACAAATTATTTTCGCTTTTTGTCCGCCATGTTTATTTCCAGTAAGTAAGTTTATTGTTTTAATAGCAAATTATGAAAACTGCTAGATTACAGTAAAAAAAAATTACGAGAGTAGTAAAATAAAATACAATACATAAACATGATAGTCAAAGCAGTAGAACACAAATGAGATCTGTTACTGGTAATTAAATAGACAATAATTAATAAATGAAGTGTAGCGTTTTGTGTGTGTGATGGACGAAGGTAGACAGATGCAGCTCACAATCTGGAAGTGACGTCATGGTCTCTGGGAATAGGAAGTAATGAGGAAATGCAAGAGTAAATGATGAAAAAATGCAGGCATTTGCTTACATGAAAAATTAAACCACACTGTTAGAACAGTTCCACATGTTTATCAAAATGGGAGTGATTCATGAGAAGAAAACTGTACTCAATGCTACACACAATGTGTAATTGTGGCCAGTGATTTGACTACTCACTCTTCAGCAGCAAACTTTGGGTCAAACAGCCTTCTTGCTCTCATATAAACACTGCGCAATGTTCTTGGGATGTTCTCAGCTAAAATAATATGCATCATAAAAATTACACGTAAACATAACATTCCAATGCAACTTTTAATATATTTATTTACTGCCGCTTAATCTACAGTATACAGCCTCGGTGGCTTTACTGTAAGAAAGTCCAATTTTTTTTCACAAAATATCCACAATACTCAACAAATAAAAACTAAATTTCTACAACAATAATGTAAGAATTATTAACAGATGCACTACAGTTTCATAATTTCCATTATGGACTAAATAAATACAACCACTTTACAGTCATCACGGCAGTCAACGTTATGCTAACCAGCACTCACAGTTAATAACTGGATGCTTTAGTTAGAGCAGAGTTTTACCATCCACAAACCCTTGATTGGATGGCAAGTAGCACAATCAGTTTCTGCTAAAATGTGTTATCTTTTGAATGCACAATAAATAATGCATATCGTATCGTAAGTATAGTACTGTAACTACCCACCCACCCACACATACAAACAGACAAAGTCACAGGTGCCACTGATCACCCTATCTATGCATCAGCCACTGCCGGCATAAGTAATAAATGAATAAATAAATAAATAAGAATGTACAGACAATAATATAAATGATATACCGAGCTTGATGTAGATCTGATTGTCGTTAATATAGTCCTGCACAAACTTCTTTTCATTGTCGTCAGCACAATTTCTTGTCAGAACCAGACAGTGAGCATTTGGCAGTGGATAAGCCTGGAATGAAAAACAAAGCTAAATATAACCTAATGCAGTCAAAACTGTGACTACTGGTATACACTACTCCTTGCCGTAGCCACTGCTTCAGCACTGCATACAATACACTATCAATGACTACCCTGAACTACATAAACATGCTCTCACATATGCAGAACAATATGCTCGTAATTTGCTAACAGAGTCCTAACTATTCAACTAACAGTATGAATACTTTCATATAACTGCTGAAAATGCAGTTTTACTTCTGGCTTTTTTATCAGCATTTTGATATTTGTAATGCACTATACATTTTTATGTAGTAATAAATATTTATTAAAATTAATTCTGGTGTGCTAAAAAATCTCAAATCTTGATCCTGAGATACTTCGGCTCCGAGCGAACATGTCCAGTACGAAACAAAATTGGTTGCCATGGCAACATCCCTTGAGGAATCGGAAAAACTGGACCTGATCAAGAAAATTAAAAAAAAAATACCTTCCATTTGGTGAAAAGATCGTGAAAATCGGTCCAGTAGATACTGAGATAGCTTTGCTCCAAGTAAAAAAATAAAGAAAAAAAGAAATTAACGCAAGCAAAATATATAGCCCTTCCGGCAAGTTTGCCGAGCGGGCTAAATTATGCAAAAAAAACTAAAACCAAATCAACTGCTTCTTACAATACATGCATCTGATCAGTACAGTAACAATTAACAGTCTTTTTATACAGTGGCAATATACCTGTTGGGCACTATTGAATAGTGAACACTTCATAATACACATGTAATAACTGATCACACAACAGATCTTTTATGCTGATTTTTTGAAAATGCCAAAATATCAAAATACTCATCATCAATGATATACCTAAACTACACAGTCTAAAAAAAGACACTGACATTGCACACTATAACTTCAATGCACATCAACCGATTTTGGTAAATTTTGGCAGAGGTATTGCTGAAAGAATAAGCTGTTAAATGGTAATTTGATATCCCACCTCTCCCAACTAATGTCTCTGCACTACCTTGGGAATGATGAACCATGAAAATGGGTCTTTTCAATCATGCTCGAAAATGACACTGCTTTGGCTTGCTATATCTTCGACACTCATTGACCAATTCTGATATTTTGTACACAGTAAGGTCATATTATTAAGTACAGTATGCAAATAATTATTTCTCGACTAGCCATTTTTACGAAACACCAGTTCGTCAACAAGATCAATGCAGGCACTGCGTCATCTGCCACTGCTGGGACGACGGTCGACCAACCCAGTAACCCATTTTAGCTTTTTCTGGGAAACTCTCTGACTAAATGCCTAGCATTGTAGCCTATCAACTCAAACAAATTTTTAATCAGAGTCTTATCTTCTTTAGTAAATGGCATACTTACAAACAACCAGTGGCATTGAAAATGTGTCATTTCCACCTTCGTAATCTCGCAGCAAATTAATGACGTAATAGCAAACGGACATGACAAATTAAATAGGCTTATGATAGCTCAAACTCCATAGCTATTTTCTGCCAAAAATTATTAAAATTGGTCAATGAGTATTAAAGATACAGCAAGCCAAAACAGTATCATTTTCGGTACACAGCATGACTGAAGAAATCCAATTTCTGGGGTTCACGTTTCCCCAGGTAGTGCAGAGACACCAGCAAGGGGAGGTGGGATAACAAATCACCAATTAATAGCGTACTCACTCAGCAACATCTCAGCAAAAAAATTACCAAAATCGGTTAACGTTCGTTGAAGTTATAGTTTGCTACATCAGTGTAGTTTTTTTTTGAGACACAGTGTAGAGCTGGCAATCATTGCTCGATGTGAGCTGCTCTGCAACTGACCAGCTCATATTGTTGCCCAACTTCACAGCTTGACTACCAACAACTTAAAATGGTCTGAACTGTTTGAAGGTGACTGATGACAAAACACAATTCATCTGGCTTGGCTCACTAGTCACCACTGCAACTGAATAAGGTCGTTAATGTCCAACTAACCATTGGAGGTGTCAACATCAACCTGCCAGATTGCATATGTTATTTGGATGTGATGCCGATTCACTGCTGATGACAAAACAGCATGACAACAGCACAGCCTGTTGCAGTTTCTAGCAGACAAGGACAGCTATGTTTGGTTCATTGACTTTCGATACATTGCTCACTCATGTCCATGCATTTCTTATCAACAGAGTACACTACTGGTCTTTTAGAGCATTCCAATTGTAGCTTTTGACGAAGTTCCACACAAAAAAGTGGATTCGTTTTTCGTAAATCACATTGTACACAGTATACACACACAGCAATACTCTTGTCTGACAGTATTATCTTTTTTTATTTTATATACAATAGCCAACTGCATCCTAAACATCAAAACAATGTCTTAAAATGTCTTCATATAACATCAGTACCAACAAGAATACCTGCTGAGGCAATGGACCAAGTGACACTGCCTCACATCCAATCGACCATTGCGCTGTACACAGAGCTGGGCTCCATGCAAAAATTGGCCACGTCTACTGTCGTCGCCAAGTGTTTGCTTGTTTGCGCAGATGAGCACGATAAGTTTATAGCACAGATGGTTGTTTACCATTGCAGGTAACCACAGATGTGGTTAACAAAGCTCCACTGTCCAATACGGTGCAGAACTCTGTTGACTGCACCTGCCGTCATCCATCCACGGCTTTGTTGACAGCACTTAACTTCGTTCGGCCTACCGTGCCAAAATTTTACTGAGACAGACACACTACGACTGCATACCATGATAGTATAACATCGCGTGGTAAAATAACATAAATACATACTTCGACAATTTTTCCCCAATTTTTCCTTAGCTGTTGATCTTCTTCATAAGTCCAGTGACCAAAATTACAATACTGTAGTAACCCTACAACAAATAATAAAAGAAAGGCAAGCAACTTTACACTAATTACTCTTTGTAACAAATTACAGTTACCCAAAAGTGCAAGACATAAGTTTTTTTTAACTGTAAGCTAAGATGTGTCACTTATCAAGTTCAATCCAACAAAAATTTTTTGACTGATCCTTTGTAATTATGACTGGTATTAGATTTACGAGCCAATTTTCCAAAAAGCTAATTTACAGAAAGCAACGTATTTTGGAGTAGAATAGGCCATGGAAATGTTTTAGAACAATTTTGAGGTGCTAAACATGAATCTTCCCCATGGCCTTTCTAATTTTATTGTTTCCCCTCAAAATACCAAAAACGAAATGGTGACCAAAATCACTTACCTTAGTGCAATGCATTAGCAATTTGTGATATAATGCAGTTTTATGCACTGGTTAAAATGTTTTGACGGCAAAGCATGAAAGTTCAAGTATTGTAGAATTATTTTATCACTGTCTGATTATTTTGTATAACCTTGTTTTGTAGTGACTGTAGTCACATTATTTTGGATGTTAGGATTACAAATATAGTGAGTCTCAAAAAATGTTAATACTTGGCTTGCTATAAATTTGATATACGTCAACCAAAATTTATAATTGGCAGAAATTTGAAACTGATAGTGAACAATCAAACAAAAATAATAGGCAATAAAATAACTCAACAATACAACTGGACTCTTCAAGTTTCATGCTACATGCTCATTTTAACCACTGCATAAAACTGCAGTTATATCTAGGGCTGTACCAAACATTCTATTCATATTCTATTCGGGCCAAATAGTGGGCCGAATAGTGAATTCGATTCGGCCAAATAATACTGCTAAAAGTACACCGAATACAGTCATTTACGACCAGATTACCCCTACTCAGTGCGGCCGCTCGACGTTACTTGGTGGCCCTGTACCTAGTAAGCATCTCTTCTACTCTGCTGGTGCCGTTGCTGATGACAAGCAAACATGTTTACTGGCTGATAATCCTGAATGCTTCGTTTTTCTTAAAGCAAATTTAATGTGAAACTGAGAGCTATTTTGGGTGCAGTGTGATTACAAAACTGACTGCATGTTCACTTAACTCTGAAAATGAATCGGTTTTTAGCAAATTTAATGACTGTGAGTATATAAGTATCTAAAACTCATACTAATAAATTCATGACATTAAACATAAATGAATTATCTAGTATAATTATGTTAATGTTAACAAAGTTCAATGCAACTATTGTATTGTATTCTATTCGTATTCAGCCAAATACTAAAGACCGCCTATTCGGTACAGCCCTTGTTATATCAGAAACTACTAATACACTGCAATAAAACTAAGCAATTTTTTCTGCCACATTGTTTTTGCATTATGAGGGGGAAAACAAAAAAATTGGAAAAACCATGGGGCAAATTTATACTCAGGCACCCCAAAATTGTCCTAAAACAGTTCCATGGTCTATTCTACTCTTAAAATGCCTTGCCATGTTTGATATTCCCAAAACAGCTACTGACTACTATGTAATTAATGTTGAATTTCCTTTGTCACATCACTAATAGGAGTATCTGATACTGCTATCACGAAAACAAGATAATTCCTTTCAGTACTTGCTTGGTAGCTGGACTGCTGCACGATTAAAAAATTCAAGTAACTCAGACATACAGCATAAAAAAACATTACTTAAAGATGGACTCACCAGCAGCTGCAACTTCATATTTGTACATCAGGTAAGTTGTACTGTTGTTCTTGTGCAGGCGACGAATCTCTTCAAGATTTGAGCCTACAGTGTTCACATTGCACTTTGCTGTTTCTTCCTGTTTGGCCTTTTGTTTGGCCAACCAGCTTTTTAACGAACTTGCTTGTATAGAATGTCTAGCACGAACGGTTGTTTTGCTATTGCTTGACGACTGTTTACATCGCTCAGTGGTGATAATATCATCTGTAGTAATCTGTATACACATAACATCAACTTACACACCATGACGTACACATCTCAATGGTTGTGCATTTAGGCCAGCAATTGGTTTGTACATTACGAAAACCAGTTTGAATATGATGCAGATGTATGTGTATATCTTATTAACAATAAACTGATTAATATACATGTTACGTATATACAGCTAACATGAAATCGATTATCTTTGCCTCAAAATAAAGCATAAATGGCAACCTTAGAACTAGCATAAAAACGCTTTCTACCAACCTCAACATTAATTCACAACATCGTATTCAAAGTAAGGAACTGTGTCTACTGTATAATGAACTGTGTATCAATAGTACGGTAATCTATAAACATAGCTTCTTCTATATTGCTGAGTTCAAGGTGTACCACTTTTACAAATCAGTAAGGGTGATATATTTTTCACATAATTCTTATAAATCACTAAGGTCCGGTTTTTCAGATAATGATCAATTTACTCAGATGTCGTTTTTCCACCGGATTTAATGCCGGATTAAATTAACGGGAGATTAATTTGCTGTGGAAAAACCGGACCTAAGTCGCCTACCGGATCAACCTCCTCAGCTGATTCTTCGTTGGACTGCGAGGGCTGAGAACACATTCCATCTTCTTCACCGGCAAATGAAGTATCACTGAACAGAGGAGGTGACAACAGGGGCGTTTCTGGTGGTTGGGCATGGACATCTGCAGTAAAAGTCACAGTCATCGGCAATTTACTGCTCTGCTTTTTCGTACATCGTTTACTGTGCTCTGAGGTACCAGCACAATCTTCTGCAAACTTTTCAGAACAAACACTGCCTTCAGTTGACATATTCGTCCGGCCTTCCCAATGCTGTTGATGAAAGTCATGCGCATTCAGCAGCTGAACACTACTGTTATCAATCTTGTTTCCTGCAGAACTTTCAGACAACAATGAAGAATCGATACCACCATGACGATCAACAGACATGTCACTTTTCTCTCTTTGATCACAATGCCTGGTACTGTACATCTCAGATTCGTCTTCCGACAGCAAGCTTTGGCTCTGACTGTCATCTGCAGCACTGTAATGAGAAGCTAAGGTCTCTTCTGCTACACTTTCAGTGTCCTTGATTATACCTGAATCTTCGACGCAAGTATCTTTGCTGTCAGCTTCTCCAGTATCTGATACAGCTACGTCTTGTATTCTTTGTTGTGTATCTGTTGCACCGACACGTTTGCTTCTTCTTAATGATTTGACATCTCTTTCAGAGCTCTGAGGAGTGCAATTAACCGGTGACAGCAAATGATCTCCAGAATTAAATCTGTTATTCTGCTATAACAGCCACAACAAAGAAAGCAATATAAATAAACAACGTTGTAAAAATTACTGGCTACATATACTGAATGTAGTTTTGTCAGGTGTCTTTCTTTATGCATGCAGCCACCAAGCAAATGTTGTGTTACTGAATATCTATCATTTGTAAATGATATGAAAGGGACAACCATACACTGACTGGAGTAATAACATGCCTACTGTGTGCCTCCTCCAAGCACGGTTGCATCTGACATACCTTAAATTACCTCAATGTGAATTAGCCTTGCCAATGGAAGTGAAGCGATCATAATTAGTCAGTTGTATGCACAGTTCTCCATAGTCCTGGGAACAGAAAACTTCAACCATTCTTCTCCAGATTTACTTCTAATTGGGCCAAGTCTCCCAGATCTCCAAAAAATACCTGAAGCGCTTCTTGCAGGCTGTCACGTGTGTCATTTGTTATAAAGTTCACAGCACTTTGCTCGTGCATTTCTACTGCACAGTCATAGATGATAAATGGTGCCTGTCACCAACCAATTTCATAGCACTGAAAGACATCAGATCAGAAAACTTTTCCACAAAGAAACAAAAGTGTCCATTCCAAAGTACCAAACATATTGCTGAATATGAAAATTAATGCAGACTCAGTCAATGCCAGAAAAGTCTTAATAAATCAAGTGTTCATTACCAACTGCCATGCATCATTTTATAACAATAGTAATTATCTCAATTACATGTTACATAATATTTTGAATTCAGTAATTGCCAGTGAGCTATGTGATTACATGAAATTGTTTTACAAATTGTATAATTCTACAAATTCCATAAAAAATGTAAGCAAATAACAACTAAATACCGATTTGTCAGGAGTCAGAATAGCATCAGACATTCCGGGTGTTGACCTGTCAATATCACTAACTTCTTCTGGGCTGACAGGACTGTGCATGTCATCATCAAACCTTTGTAACAATGTGCCGCCAAGCAATGATGGACTTCTGTCAGACCTGTGTGTACTGTGAGCACGACTCTTTTTCACTTCACTGTTACACTTCACGAGTGTCATTAATTTGTTGTCCTTTGACTTAAATTTACATGAACTAAACTCATATCTAGCTGAACCAGTTTGTGCTAAAGTGTCGTGTGGTGAATTAACTGATGTACGCTGCTGGGCCACAGCCATATCGTCAGAGTCATCATCACTTGTGCTTTCAGACAGCTCATGTCCTAGCTCTCTACTGTTTGTAACAAGGTGTTCACTACAACTCTTACTGTTATCAGAATGAGAAACTATGGAAGATTCATCATCACCAACCACCATAGTTAACAGTAACTGTTCAAATCCAACTTCCTTTAAACCATTTTCACACAAATCAGCACCGTGTTCTTCGAGTACATTCTCTTCAAGCAATAAGTCTTGACTTTTCTTAACACTGCAAGCTAAACTGGCTGGAAACAGATCTTGAGTCTGTCCAGAATCATTTCTATAGTCAGTATTCTGCATGTTCACATTGCCACTGACCTGAGGTGAAGGTGCAGTCACACTGTTACTCTCAGAACAAACTGATGAAGACATAGATTCACCGGTGATTGTCTTATGAGAGTTTCTTTTGCAAGGTGTAAGTTCAGAATTACTAGCCTTTTTACAATCATTGTTCTTAATAGCATCCTGATTTTCAACTTCAGTGATTTTCTCACGTTTCTGTTGCTTTTCTGACAGTCTGTCATGTACACAGTGTTTCTTTTTCTTCTTCTTTTTGTGAGGATGCAACAGTAAATCTCTGGACTCAGTATAATCTTCAGTCAATGTAACGTGACTTTTGAGCACATTCTGCTTGCTGCAAGATGTTGGCAAAGTAACGGAGTGGTCTTCATTACCGGCTTCAACTTCAGAGTTCTGAAGACTAGGGTCCAAATGGTCAACAGCTACCACTGTCTCCAAACTGTCAACAACCCTCCTCTCATTGTCTACGAAGCCTGTCTCAATGTGATTATCAGCACTGGTGCAAACGTTATCAACAACTGACAAAGACATATGTTCAGATGTTAAATATAAACCTCCAAAATCACTCCGATCTTTAGTCACTTTCTTACTTCTTCCCTGTTGCTTGTGCTTCTTACTCGGTTGCAGCACATCAGAATCAGATTCTGCTTTAGTATGTGTAGACATCTTTTCACAAACAGTTCCATGCCTATTCACCATTCTGTACGCCTTTCGTAAAAGACCATACTGACCACTTGAGTCAGAAAATGTATCAGTTTGTATCAAGGAAGCAAATGCATGACACCTCTTCTGTTTTGGCTTCTTCTCACAGTATTCAGATTTGTTCAACAAGTTGGCATAATCTCGACAACCTTTCTCAGGTTTTACATTTTTATCCTGCTTGTTTCCAGAGTGTGACAGACCAGCTTTTCTAGCTACAGAATAATCATTTGCAGTATAAATTTCACTATCTGCAGCAATTGTGTTATTGCAACTGTTCAAAGTACCATTGGACAATGAGCCATTTGTCCTATGAAGATGTGCATTATTTCTTTCCATAGAAAAGTGACTATCTGTGGCAATCTTATCAGAAACGGGAGAAGTATCCGAGTAATTAGAGTCACTGCTGGTGTCATTCAGACACGTATCAACTTGCAATTGTTCGCTGGTGCATTCGGGAACACCAGAAGTGCTACACTTTTGAGAAAATACTTGAGAACACTCATTTTCTGATATTACACCAAACAGTAATTCTTCAAAATTTGATGACAGTTGTTCATCTGCAGTCGACGTGACTTGCTGCTTCTCTGCAGAATTTGTGCGAAACATGGAAGAATTATCACTTCCAAACATCTGAACTTCATCTAAACATATTCCACTTGAATCCTCATCAATACTTTGGTGGAATCTTTGTTGCTCCTTCACTCTGCGCTTCTTGTGAGGTGATCTGATGCCAGAAGAGTCAGCATAGAATTCACCTGACAATTCTGCCCCATCACCTGAACCAGTCAAAAAGTTATGCTTTTCACTTCTATGCTTACGTTTGCAAGACATCTGAATTGTCTTTCTCTGTAGATGATATAGTCTGCCACTTTATTAGCAGAAAGCAGAAAACAGAATCACAAACAAAAAACCTTTAACTCAAGTTCTGACAGTCTTCTGTTATACTAGACAGCTGCACACACATCATGACGTTAAAATAAAACATGTGACAATTAACAAATATACTTATACTATGCCTCCTATGTTTTATGCAATCAGTCCATTAGAATGTAACAAAACTACATTTACAGCATATAAGATGGAATCCTAACGCACACAAACTGAGTACTGACTTACAGTCAACCAGCATCAGACTGATAACTTACAGGGCATAAGTGCTGCGGCATTAACCATTCATTTAGCATAAGCTCTGCATGGATCCAAGAACCTCAAAAGTAATGGGTTCCTACTCTTTTGGAAGAGAAAAATCCAGGAGTTATTCGTACAATTTCAGAATTTTCCAGGTGCTTTCGGTCATAGTTCTCAGCCGAAATATATAAAATACGAGACTTTCATCACTGACATTCACCATTCATTCCTTGTAACACGAATAAACTTGTACGCGATACAGCCGTTAGAGTGTCAAAACCAGTGTAAATCGACTTATCATACCAAAAATTCTACATCTAACACAAAAATTCCAGGAGTTTTCCAGGTTTTCCAGGTAAGCGGGAACCCTGAATATATTCAAGTGTGCAGAATTTTTAATAATGCTAGACAGAAGACAAAAATTCAGCCCTTATATCCAATGCCTTGTCTGTAAAAAAATTGTCAGAGTGACCTTTACCAACAAAGCATGTGCATTCCATCATCAGTTTGTGTGAACACGTTCTGTATGCTCTCATAATCTTCATACCATCCATGGCATGGATGATGCCTCATTACAGATGATCTGACAAGTGCAGATCATTGCTAAACAGACTTTATCTGTATCATTATGCCCATCCCCAGTGCATGATTAGACTTCAGAAGTGTAGCTGACCATCAGAATCTGGAGGTACTTATCTTCTAAAGCGACTGACTGTAATTACTGTGTTCCAGCCAGCCACCCAGCCAGCATTAGTGGGCATGTGCCGTACAGCAGATGTATAGCTGTTCAGTGTTTTCAGCAGTGTGGTTTAGTAAGAGCCTGCTGGTCTCAAGCAACGAAGTTACGCTGGGTCGGGTTAGTAGTATGGGGATGAACCACCCTATTCAGCACTCAGCAGGCATACAACTTTGGTGTCTTAACCAAGCACCCAGGCCAACTCAGACTCTTACCCATAGTGGGATGAGTAATGAGTACCAGCTAAATGGCAGTAAAGCTCTGTGGCTGGGAAGTAAAAACAGGCATGGCTCATTCTGTTTGTGGATGTCCTAGTAGGTGGCATGTGAAACTGTGTGATCACTCATTAACACATATCATACTTAAATATCACACTCATTATAAAGCACAGTTGGGGCGAATATATATCAGGTGCAACATTCATATGTAGCGAAAATGATGTCTGACCATCCCAAATACTCATTTTCATTCAGAGTATCCACTTTATTTATTTATTTGTTAATAGAACATGAGTTAAATGTAGATAAAAAGCAGCAGCAGTACAACAAGGTTTGCAAAAACACTTACAGTTGCCTGCTTAAAACATAAAACCATCAACTAAACGTTAAAAATCTTGAAAAGTCAACAAAGGTGATATTACATTTTATTCGTGTTTATTTTATTGTTATTACATACATGTATGCATGAATATTCTGTTTTGGAATGTACCTTTACTATAGAAAATAGCTGGAAATGTGCAGCTCTTTTTTGTGTTTTGTGCAGCCCTGTGCTGCTTATTTTGTGTTTGTTTACAGGTATTTTGTAGTATTTGGACATATATGCTAGTTGTAGTCTATTTCATTCATAATTTCGCATAAGCGGAGGTTTCTACGAACTTCTTGGCTATGTAGGCGAAGCCGGCTGGTAGTCAGGTGGCCACCAGCTGGGAGGCAAATAAAGAGCTGTAATTGGTGGATTCTGTCACATGGGTAAAACTGAAGTCCAATCCTGTTGCAGTATATCATTATGACAAGGTGTCACGGTGCTGAAGTGACATGTTCAGAGTTTTGGAAGACTGTGCAGTAGTTTTAGGGCGAATAT
>Ga0209782_1001144_pt1 | contig 13363 bp, 5 predicted proteins | sample WorMetmaBAHAMAS1_FD_187390 | JGI IMG/M metagenome (GOLD analysis project Ga0209782, IMG submission 187390) | Marine gutless worms symbiont microbial communities from Max Planck institute for Marine Microbiology, Germany - Inanidrilus... | ecosystem: Host-associated > Annelida > Digestive system >... | reverse complement strand
CAAAACATATGTACTGGGCTTTACATTTAAATCTGGTGACTGACAAATTTAAATGTTACAGAGCATTTTTTGTGATTATAACTATAGATTATTTTGATATTTGCTGTTTTAGAGCTATGACTCAGCAGTTGGTTGTAAAATGGGAAGTTTTTACCATAAATATTTGCTGTTTTATTGCTACTAAAATTTTATTTCAAATCTCCGTCTTTACAAATAAAAATATACTTAACTAATGCAACGTACAATAGCTAAACTAAAGCCATGGATTTAAGTGAAAAATCCAAATGAAAAAGTAAATTATGCATAAAATGTGTAATTACATCACAGCAAAAGATACTGTTTATTTGCATTACTATCTATATCAGTTGAGCTAGAATAAATGCCATATCATTTTCAGCCAACATGTTAATGTTACAATACCATAACAAAGAGCACTACTGGTACTGGATATATACATATAGACAGAGAGCAGGGCTATTCTATGATGTGTCTAGTTCACCACTAATTAACTAGAAATATTTTAGTTGGTTAATACTACTAATATGCTGTAAACCTAAATATGCTAAAAATAACAAGTACACTCCAGCCAACAGCAAATTCCAGGTTATGGAAACAGATGAAATGTGCCAAAACTCATTTTTACTCGACTTGATGCAACTGCCATAAATGGTTAAATTTCTATATTTAACATAGACAATGTACAAACGAAAGCAATTATTATAATAAAACTAATAAACTAATTAAAACACCCAGACAGTAACATCCAGTGCTTAAAAGAACAAAATAAAAGAACAGTATTAAGTCACATAACCATGAGAATAACAAACAGAGCCAGACGTGATTAATCAGCGCTTGGTTCGTTTGCTTCTGGTAGCTCGTGGCGAAACTACAGCTTTCTTCGCCGTCTCAACTACCATCTTGGCACTTAGTTTCTTCTTCTCAGATCCTTTCAACTTTATCTTCGATGAATTATCCACATCTTTCAGCTTCTTGGCATTTTTACTACTGGACTTCTGTGAACTATTTGCTGAATTTTCCACAACCTTGACGCCCAACTTTCTGACCACCTTGCTGCGACCAGATTTGTTCGTTGGTAACTTCCTTCCAGTTGTCACTCTGTCTACTGAAACTTTGGGGTCTGGTTGCTGAGAAGAGGACTTTCCAGACTGCTTTGTTTTTGTCGGTTGTTTCATTGGTTGTTCAACTGCAACGGACTCCTCGGCTTGCTTTCGTCGACTTTTGGACTCTGGTGCATCAACAGCTTCAACTGTCTGCGGACGTTTCCGGTTACGAGACGTCGTCTTGGTAACTGCCTCCACTGATTCATCGTGCATTCCTCTACGTTTGCCAGCTACTGCAGCTGTATCGGGCTGTTTCTTTTCTTCATCATGCACCTTGACATTCTCGACAGCAGGCAGTGACTCCTCGACCATAATCTGACGTTTTCCTCTACGTGTGCTAACTGGTGGTTCTGAAGACTGAAGCTCCTGTACGCTAGTAACTGGTTGTCGTCTTTGACCAGCGGCTGACTTGTCTGCATTTTGCGTACGTTTCTTGCTTCCAGACGGTGTCTTCATTTTGGCGTTGTCGGGTACTGGTTGCGGCTCATCGTGCACAGGTTGGCGCTGTCCCCTACGTCCACCTCCTCCTGCGACTGCAGCGGAACCTTCCTGACCTTTCTGCGGCACTGTTACACTCTCTGCTAATTCCGTGACAACATCCTGAACTCTTCCTTGACGTGCAGCCTTGTTCTTACTACTAATCGGGGAAGCTATCCTAGTGGCACCCCGACTACCTTTTGATTTAACAGCAACATCAGCTACAATGTTTTCCGCGGAAGAATCGGTATGATCCAGCAGAACAGTGTCTCTAGGTTTTCTGGCAGCACGTGAATTCTTACTACCAACTTGCTGTGCTATATTTACACTATCCTTAGCCATTTCACTCTGCTGAGTTTTCTTACGGCCAGCAGCTTTTCCAGTACCACCCAAATCCAATGACAGTTCCGTCGAAAAACTGACTGTCGACTTTGTCGACTTAGAGGCCTGGCCACCTGTACGCAAACGCCGAGGACTTGGTCCTGCACTCACAACAGCCGGACTTTTCTTACTCTTTTTCGCTGCTGCAATCTCCGGTGATTTAGTCACGTTAAGTCCTGTCGGCACTGTTTGGTCCACACTTGTACTCGCAGACAACACACCAGCATCAGCAGTCTTCTTTGACTTCTTGGTACTTTTTGAACGTGATTTCACAGGCATCTTTGGACTGGAGCCTACATCCACTACGACCTCGGATGTGGCTCTTTTTGATTTATTACCGGCCTTTCGTCCAGCACGTGATCTTTTGCTATCAACTTCCTGTGATGTGTCTATGTTATCTTCTTCCACGGGCACAAGTTGGCGCTTACTGCGCACTTTGCCAACAGGAGTAGATGATGCCTTCGTTACCTTGTCCTTGGACACTGTTTCCTCAGAGGCAGTCGCAGTCTTGCTAGTTGCAGCAGCTGCATCTTTGCTTCCACCACGACTTTTCCCTTTGCGTGCCGAAATAACTGCACTGACTTCAGTTTCGGCACTGGGCTTGCTTGATTTTACTTTTTTGGTTACAATAACATCATCACCATCTGCTGACTTGCTATTGGAAGCACCCGTCCTGCGTACTGGCGGACTTCCAGCTTCCACATCATGAAGTTCTGTTGTTATCTCTGGTATTTTTCTGCCTCTAGTTCCTCGAGCTCTCGGAGAAGGCACAGCTGAAACATCAGAACTAATCAGCTTGCCCCTCTTCTTCTTTGCCACACTCTTTTGAGTTGATCTTTCCACAAATACCGATCCACTTGTCTCTGGACTTGCCAGCATTTCACTCACTCCAACAAAGTCGGGCGACTTTGGACCAGATTTTGGAGTTTTCATAAGCTGTCTGACACCTGCAAAGATCGGCGACTGCTGCTGTTTGGGAGTTTTCATCAACGTCTTCAACCCAGCCAACTGTGGCGATTTTGTAGTTTTTGGCGTCTTCAACAGCTTCTTCATTCCTGACAACCGAGGCGACTTCTGTGCCTTTGGAGTCTTGACAAGTTTCCGAAGACCGTCTAGTTTCGGGGAAAGCGCTACATCTTTCGGTGTTCTGACAAGTCTCTTAACACCGTCTAATGCTGGAGACTTCTGAGCTTTCGGTGTTTTCAACAGCTGCTTGACTCCCACCAAGTCTGCAGATTTGCGAGGTTTGGGAGTCTTCAGAAGGCTCCGGATGCCATCTAATTCAGGCGTACCTGCAACTTCTTTTGGTGTTGTGACGAGTTTCTTCACACCTTCCAAAGATGGAGACTTCTGGACTTTGGGAGTTTTCATGAGCTGCTTGACACCACTCAATCCAGACGCGTCTGCTGATTGTGTCTTTCTCTGCTTCGGGGTCTTCATGAGTCTAGAAACTCCAGACAACCGGGCATGAGCAACTTGCCGCGAGGGTCCGCCCGAGCTCAACGGAGAGACAAACATTTCTCCAGGACTTTCTGGTGTGGATGGAAGAACGGTGTCGGACAAGCTGGACGCATTCATGAGACGACTGGCTTCCTCGGCATCACTCAACTGAAAACATACACAACACAACACTTTTGCCTCTTAACCATTACAAGCAGCACGTGTAATGCATGCTACTTCTTACACAGCTTCACATATGCCAATGACTGGGAGGCACACTTTGCAACGCAGTATAAGATAAGCTATCGGCACATACCTGCTGCTGAGCTTGGTGCTTGCTGGGGATTTATCAAACTGGACTGCTACTGGTTAGTGGATTTGGCATCATTCATCGCACCAACAAAGTTACTCTATATACCAGCCCTGTCAGGCCCAGTTACTAATGGGACGGGTAAGCATCTTTGGGCAGGTATATCATCTTGGTATTTAACCAGCCAACTATGGTAAGTCTTAATCTAGCATCTCTCAAAGGTCACTAAATCAAGTACCAGCTCTGGCTGGTGTACAGGCAGGAACGTCACTTCTGTCACATGGCAGGTAGTAGTATCAAGTCTGTGTGATGCCAGGTAGCATGTGAGTTCCCGTAGCAGTGAGGCTGTGTCAAGCTGCTGCATACTCGTTTAGTTACTTTACACTAATATCACCCCACGCATTAGGCCACACTTGACAGCACTGTCAGAAATATTTGTCATGGCTGGAATCATGAAAGTGTACGTCTATATCCAATTTTACCTCTATGTTTGAGTCAGTCTATTTACACACAAGTGTATTTTACAAACAAGATTTTACAATACACCTATTTGCTGAACAACACTAAAAACAGCTTTAAAAACCAGTGGTATGATGAGAAAATAAACAGCTGTGACGATGAAACTGAGATTAAAAATGCAAGCCTTATCATACCAATTCCACAACTACCGACGCACCACTCTTGCTTAATGTAAATGCTGAAATGTATTATGCTCTTATATTTGCTAATTTATACAACAAAATCACAATATTCTGTTAACATGACAGACATCTGGCAGTCTAAAAAGTAAGTTACAACAGCTAATACCATGCCAATGAAAACTGATCAGCAAAGCATGAACGTACACATTTAAATAGTCATTTTCAATGTTTACCTAGCCTGGCAGTGTTCAACCAGCGATTGTCAAGAATACTTTTGAAGACTGCTTACACAGTGACATTTCATGCACCATCTGCTCTTCCCGACAGCCAATAAATGGTGTAAAGTACAGAAAAGGAAATCGACAAACCGAAAACAGCAATAAAATAACATACGTGCAGTGATGTTGAATCACTTGATGTTGGACGACTGGTTTGTTTCTTGTTTCCCGCGATGACAATGGTCGCTGGAGAGGCCGCGTGTCCTGTAGACTCCACTCCGACGACACGCAACGGCTTCTGTATCTTCTTCGCCGACAGCTTGTTCTGCAAACATCACAGCGCACTCAGAACACGACTGGCATACAATAGTTTCATTCAATGGTACCGATATACAGTATATATGATAACATCTGAAGGATGCCCCAACTTCAAGACAAGGTGGTACCATTTAGCACAACATTCTGATCAACATCATTAAATTACTTTTTAAATGAAAATATTCAAAACTGACTGCATGGAATATAAACATATGTTAATATTAAAAACACTTCTACAGAACAAGAAAAATAAATGCACGTGACAGATATTAAGCACAGCAGCAAGATTAGCAGTGGCTTACTGTAGTGAGTAACACCGTGCAATTCCACCAATTATACTCCCCCCCCAACACCTGTGAGAGAGAAGCCATTAAGCAAAGCTGCCGTCTGTTTCATGCTCCTAGCTTTTTTAAAGTGACACATTTTATATCTATGGTACTACAGAATACTAATAAGAAGATACATGCTGGAAGTCAAATCACCAGTCAGCACAGCCGTGTGGCCACCAGAATAGCCCAAACGTAATTGAGACCAAAACCTTACATTGATGAAATTTAGGAAACCAAGCAAGATGAAAAACACGATCACTAGTAACATGAATGGAAATTAACCAGCTCTCTATCATCTGCTACGGTCATCGATATCACCTATCATCAGAAGAACCAAAATGACCACTGTCAGTGGCACATCGTTTTCCAGCCATCGCGTCAACTGTTACAGTAAAACTTGTATAGATGTAGTGTATGAAATACAGCATTAGGTGAGAATACTCACGACAGCTGTTAGAGCACCCTTCATCTTGCGTGCCTTCACAACGACTGGTTTTATGATCTTTGGTCCTGACTTGCGAGGTGCCGCCGCTGGTCGCTTCACAACCTCCGACCACAACGTCTTCTTCGCTGCTGATTTTCTGACGGACTTCACCGACGACACCTTACCCGCGCTCCGTTTTGCAACACTCTTCGGGCTCGTGCCACGTTTCTTTCCACCACTAGCAGCTAAACTTGCCATCTTTGTCTGACTGGAAGAGAGCTGATCGTTTGGCATTTTCAGTTTGGGAGTCATCTCCTGACCAAACACTGCTCGCATTGCCACCATCCTGCCAGGCGTCATCAAGCTGCCTGACGTAGCAACCTCTGTAGCCACCTTATCAAGTGTCTTTCTACCACTACTGGACTTCTGTCTGTTGCCACCTGCTGGAGATAAAGAGATCTTGTGCAAATGTGTACGAGGTGACTCCTTACTTGTAGACGCCAATACGGATGATATGCTAGGGGATTTGTTCCCCTTCTGTCCACTGGCAGCAGGAGATTTTCTTTTCTTTGCAGACACTGGTGTCGTTGATACATCTTTTGACTTTGCTACTATGGGTGACCTCTGCTGACTTTCTGGCAGTGGTGTAGGAGTTAAATGCAATACCTTGGACGATTTGTCATGCTTGGCACTCACTGGTGATTTCTCAGCCTGCACCGCTGTCGGTTTTCCTTTCTTGCCGACTGCCGAATCATTACCGGACGGAGTTTGAAACGTTTGTGCTGGTAAGTTATCAACAGTCACAGTAGCTTCTGTGCTGTCCACTGACAGTGACTGAGCATGTTTGGCAGAAGGCGAGCCAGTTTTCCTACTACCTTTACCTTTAGCGCTGCCATTATCCAATGTCGGAGGAGACTGATAACGGAATGGCTTCTGCGGAGTTCTTTTAATGATGGTTGGAGATGCAGAAAGTGGCTGCTCAGTTACGACCTTCACTGGAGAAAATGATCGAGCACGTTTAGCAGATGGGACGACAATCTTCTTGCTGCCTCGAACCTTGATGCTGCCAGTTTCCAGTGTTGGAGACCGATAACGGAATGGTTTGTCTGGCGTTGATTTTGCTCTAACTGGTGAAGCGGTAACTGCAGCTGCGACTCTCACTGGAGACTTATTCTTCCTCTCACCGCCAGCCATGCTTTCTCTGCTTCCAATTACCGATCGGGATCTCTTTGCAGACGTTTCCTTTGTTGTCACTTTCTCAGCATCTGACTCAAGGTCATCAACTGCTGACAGGGACTTTGATCTTTTCTTGGCATTCTTTTTACTACCTGATACAAATTTATCAACACCACGTTCCGCAGACTGTGAACGACGCTTTGCAGTTTTTGGAGTTTGAAGTGAAACTTCGACATCTTCTGTGTCTTCTGCTGCTGCAAGTCCAGAAGAACGTCTGCCTTTTGAAGCAGACTTCTGCACAGATGGCACTGTTTCTCCGACATTTTGTTCCAAAATTACTGCGTTAACTTGTGCAGACTTTGAGCGACGCTTAGCTGACTTTGTAGTTTTGGCAGAATTAATGTGAACTGTGGCATATTCAGTGTCTTCAACTACTGTACTGCCAATAGCAGAATGCCTGCCTTTCAAAGCGGGCCTCAGTGCATCATATGCTGCAGACATTCGCTGCGGAGTAGCCCCACGCTTTACCGGCGTGATAGGGGGCAATCGGCGATCAAAGAGTTCTGGGCTCATATCTGGTCCAAACGACACACCAAGCTGCTTGCGTGGTGGCTCTTCCAGTGAACCACCCGAACGTTTAATGCCTCTTTTAGCCGGCAGACTGTGTGACGGCGATACAGCTCCACGCCTGGCACTTCCAGACTTACGACTAGCACTTGATTTCTGCGTAACTGGAGTCCCAGAAACAAGCGCGGGACTCACCGAACGACGACGTTTGGCAGCTGAACCACTGCGTCGTTGACGTGGACTTGCCGATCTATTATCACCAGTGCCAGTTGCAGACACTACAGCAGTGGTAGTTAAGTCATCTCCAGCACTAGCTGATTTAGGACGTTTGGATGCCGAACCTTTGGTTTTCGGAACAGAACTCGACACAGGAACATCTCCTGCGTGAGCAGGACTTGTCTGCTGGCCCGGGCTTGCAGATGCAGCTCGCTTAGTCGCTGGTGTTCGTGAACCGCGGCGTGCAGATGACCTCTCCGTCGATGGAGTACTGTCAGCACGTGCAGCGGGACTGGTTGAATCACGACGCTTGGTTGCTGAACCAATGCGCCGAGGACTTGGCTTCTTTGGTGTACTCGGCCTGGCTGCAGGTGTTCTCGATGCACGGCGGGCACTGGACTTCAGTGTTGATGGAGTACCACTGGCACGTCCAGTAATGGACAAAGCACGGCGTCTGTTCACCGACCTGCCACGTTGCGGACTTGGGCTTGCTGCTGCTGCTGCTGCTGCACCTGCTTCAGCTGCATCAGTCATCACTGAAGTACTTTCCTGACTAACTGGTGCATCAGAATGACGTATGGGACTGGCCGATGAACGACGACTCTGATGCTGACCTGGACTGGCCGACTTTTGACGTTTCCTTGCGGCACTGCTCATAGTCCGGTCTGTAGTTCCTGACGGACTGGCTTTGGTTGCAGGACTACCAGTAGCACGTGCCGGACTTGCAGACTTCTGACGTTTGGCCGCTGAACCAGTATCGACCGCGCCAGGACTCACTGCTGTACCTGACTGGCTTGCTGGAGTCTGCAAAGAATCATCAATAGTAGTCTGAGTTAGAGGAGTCTTTGGAACACGTCCCGCACTGGCAGACTTCCGACGTTTGGCAGATGAACTGGACGCGGCCCAGTCTGGACTTGCTGATGTACCTGGCTTGTTTGCTGGAGTCTGCGCAGTCTCAGGCACACGGCCCGCACTGGCTGACTTCTGACGTTTGATGGCTGAACCAGTCACGGTCCGGCCAGGACTTGGTGATGCACTCGCGGGCTTATTCGTTCCAGTCTCCGAAGCATCATCAACAGTTTTCTCAGTTACTGGAGTCTTGGGAACACATCCCACACTGGCAGACTGTCGACGCTTGACAGCTGCATCTGTCACAGCCCGGCGTGGACTTGCTGAAGTACTTGACCTGCTGCGTGAAGTCAATGAAACATCAATTGCTGTCTCAGTTACAGCAGAAGTATCACAAACATGTCGGGGCAGACTGGCGGCAGACAGACTGGCGGCAGACTTCTGACGTTTTTCCGCTGAGACAGTTACAACCCGGCTTGCACTTGCTGATGAATTTCTCTTTCTTGCTGAAGCTGGAGTAGCATCATCAGTAGTTGTCTCAGCTACAGGAGTCTTAGGAACACGGCCTGGACTGGCGGACTTTCTACGCTTGACATATGAACCAGTCACGACACGGCCTGGACTTGCAGACACGTTTGGCTTGCTTGCTGGAGTCTGTTTGGCACTGTCAGTAGTTGTCTTAGTTACTGGTGTCTTTGGAACACGACCTGGACTGGCGGACTTTCGACGCTTGACAGATGAACCAGTCACGACACGGCTTAATGTCTGAGTCGTAGGAATACCAGCAACTCGTGCTGGGCTAGCTGCAACAGGACGTTTTGCCGCTGAGCCGTCTGACGTCTGGCCTGTGCTTCTGGATGGACTTGGTTTAGTTGCTTGAGTACGTGAAGCATGATGAACACTGGTCGTCCCGGTCACTGGAGTACTTAGAACACGTCCAGGACTAGCTGGCTGAACAGCGGTGGCAGATGAACCACTGCCTACACGACTTGCGCTTGTCAACACAGCTTTTCCCGCAGCAGCTCTGAAAACTCCTCCAGTGTTTTTCTGACTTGCCGGGGTACGTCCTGGACTGGCTGACTGAACGTGTGCCACCACTGTGCCTATCACAACATGACCGAGGCTGGCTGATGTACCTGATTTTACTGATGGAGTTCTTGAAGGTTCTGTAGTTTTGAGAGACGCAGTGCCTATCATACGCCCAGCACTGGCAGATTCAACACGTTTAGCTGCAGGGCTACTCACTGCACGACCTGGGCTCGGCGAAATTCCTGCTTTCACTGCTGGAGTTCTGGAGGCAGCTGCAGAGCTGTTATCAGCATTGCAAACACGCCCAGGACTGGCCGACTGACGACGCTTTCCAGCCGAAGCAGTAACAAGACGGCCGCCCGGGCTTGCCGACATACTGGGTTTAGTTGTCGGCGTTCCTTTCTGAGATGTCACGGTACCTTGACCACGTGTCTGAGTTGCTGGCTGAGCTCGTTTGGTGGATAATGAACCAGTCGCCGCTACACGACCAGGGCTCACTGCTGCAGCCGCTTTTGTTGACGGAGTTCTTACACCTCCCACGGCAGTTTTCTGGCTTGCTGGAGTACCAGCAACACGCGCAGGACTGGCCGACGGATGACGTTTAGCGGCTGAGACAGTCACGCGACCTGGGCTTGTTGGCACATTTGCCTTTGCTGCTGGAGTTCTAGACGGCGTATCGGTGCCTTTCTGACTTACTGCCGGAGCATGCCCTGGACTGGCCAATGGTGGACGCTTCGTGGCCGAACTACCCGGCATGCGTCCTGGACTTGTCAGTTTACCCGACTTTGTCATAGTTGTACGTCCGGCACTCATGGGGGTTACTGGAGATTGTGCCGAATTATGTGTCATCTGTGACAATGGACTTTTCTTGATCTGTGCAACAGTGGAAGAAATTTGAGGCACGTCTTCCGATCCTGTGGCAACAGGCACTGATGCATGCGGAGTGGATGTTTTCTGCTGTTTTCCTGAAGCAGGTGTTGCCTTTTTTCCTAGAGAAAATTAAACAGTGCATTTCACTACTTGAAACGGCATACACAGAACAACAGATGAACATAACTGCATTTAATGCAGTAAATATGACGGTCAGTCGAGCAGATTTTCACTGCTTTATCACAAACCATACAGAACTAGAAATGCATGGCAGAGCCTAGCATGTAGCCCGCCCAGCATAGCAGTGAAACATATAGTAGTAAAACAATAATAGCAAATGTTGAGTAACAAAACCAAGACTAATCGCCACAGTGCCTGGCAGTGCCGCAATCTAGCAAACGCAATTACACTAACGGTAGTGCTGATTGATGCCTGCTGTATACAAATGAGCCATGTACACTCCAAAGGTACTGCACCAAATTTGTATATGATGTAGGCCAATTCAGAGCGATCGTAATCTGCCCATTGGCATAACAATATTCTAACCCGCTTCGGATCACATTGGTTGCATTGCACAGTGGTAGAATGTTGGGGTCTCTGGACGGCAAACTTTCCCTGTCTCACGCCTGACTTGCAGCTGATTGATGACCACTATTGTGGGTAAACCATCTGCTACAGATCAGCCAACCAGGCCAACTCAGCCTTTCATCCTTACCGGGTTGATAAATTAGCAGTGAGCTGAAATTTGATTTGTGCTACTGTTTGCACCGTCTGGTGAAAGTTATGGGGTAACCACAGGCATGGCAGAAATTACTGGCAGCCTACCATCGGCTGGATGGCCTAGTCACCTGCGAGCTGACTGCCTGTACACCAGCATCAGCTCCTGGCTCAACCTCGGTATAGGTGAGTATAGGAAAACTTTACCTTTACTTTCTGATCGCCAGCACAAAAAAAAATGGTACATCAGCCAACTTGGCCGCTAAAATTGGTTGCCATGGCAATGCCCCTTGAATGATCGCAAACGGAATCCAGGATTTATTAAACCCTTCCGTAGGCCTACTAACCCTGAACATCTGGTAAAGATCAGTATGTCTGTCATTCACTGGTTATAAGCGTGTATTATGAAAAAAATACGGACTCCATAAAGATGCCGTACAGGTGGTCGGTTGGGTAGGAAGTCCAAGGTCCATGTATCAAATATGGCTCCAGAACACTTCAGGGCAACGGGTAAATTTTGGGGAAAAATAATGTGGTGCAATGTTGCTCTTTTCCCAAATTATTTTGTGATTTGTTGCTATTATTATTAATAATAACTACTTCCGGCTACATCACAACAGAACGACATGCAAAATATGGCAATAACGACGAATGACCGTGACTAAAGTGCAATATTTTCACATGCTTAAAAGCCAATAACCCAAAGACAGTTCCCATTTTATGCATAACAGTATACACAAACACGTAAGTTTATAAACAGATTAACAAATATTACATTTCTACAAAAAGCATTTATGTATGATAATAAATACAAAAATTTTTATGTAACCTAATTATAAAAATTAAATGGCAGTACCACTCGCAAACTTGCGTGACGTTGGTGACGAGCTTCGAGAACGATTCTCGCTGGATGGCGTACCAGTTCGTTTCCTTGACGGCACTGACTTAGAGCGACCTGGTGATTCAAGGTCTATCAAGTTTTCCTGATTTGTCGATGCAGGCTGTTCCATCTGTTCAAATTCAAAGGCACTACAACCTTTCACCTCAACCTCTCCAGTGCATTAATTTACTACTTGATGATAATTAATACCGAAGAATTTGGATAAATCTCACAACTTTCTCACGCAGCATATTACTTAACCAACATGGATATGCATCACAAACAGATAGTCGCTTTATGTTTATCTCTATGGATGAGACCAGCGTAATACTAAAAAAATGAATAACTAAAAAAGGTAGGATAACACTAAATACGAGGGTCATGCCATAAACAAGTTACAAAACACAATCACTCTGTTAATTTTCTAGATATAAACAAAGCATTTGTAGCTAGCAGACTTCAGTGCACGACTCACAACGAGTATTTCTGGTCTTTACTGCCGAGCAACATTTGGCAGCATACATCAACTACGGCATTCCCTACAAAATGATAATTTTGGATTGTTTATATTTAGAAAATTTGACAGAAGGCTCCATTTTGTAACTTATTTACGGAATGACTCTTGTACTAAAAATATGAATAATCAAAATAAAAATAACCGGTGTGAAGTAAATCATGTGTGCCATTCACACAACTTTATTACAAAGATTTTGTTGTATATAATCAATGCTATTTAATGACCTAATTTACTTACAAAATGTCAAAACCAGGAGACGACAACGTACAATGTATATATTAAACTTTCACAGCAGTAGCTGTCACTTTTATTATAGAGACTAACCAACTAAATAAGCATTTTAAATACTAAAAATTGCACGTTTAACGACCGATTACTAAATCAAGATTACTCACTGGCTGAAGAACACGGGCTGGTGATCCATAAGGAAAAAACTCGACTCGAAATGATCGATCGGCAACCATAAAAATGTCATTATCTGTAACGACTCTGGAATCTTGGACAGGCACTTTGTTCAATGATGTTGGGTTTACTTGGCTCAGGTTTACAAGCACAACCTCGCAAACCGAAACCAACATTAAAATTTTACTGAGCAATTCCGACATCTAGATGTAAAAGTTTCTGTACGCAAACTTATTTTTAAATAAATTTCAGATTCTACAACTGTATACTGAACTTACTAAGCAAAAACTTTAAAGCAAATACTATTTCTTAACAATTACACTCAAAAACAGTACCATCAAATTCATCATCTCTTTAAATGCTGAGCAGTTAGTCTACCGGTACCAGATAGTACCATAAACTGAAACAATAATGGCAAGAAAATAAAAACAAAAAAAGAAACTAATATCAACTAGAATCAACTCAAGGCTGGATCGCACAG
>Ga0209782_1001143_pt1 | contig 13370 bp, 10 predicted proteins | sample WorMetmaBAHAMAS1_FD_187390 | JGI IMG/M metagenome (GOLD analysis project Ga0209782, IMG submission 187390) | Marine gutless worms symbiont microbial communities from Max Planck institute for Marine Microbiology, Germany - Inanidrilus... | ecosystem: Host-associated > Annelida > Digestive system... | reverse complement strand
TTTATACCCCCTCCCCAAATGAAATTCCTGGCTACGCTCCTGCTAGGCGTCAGACGACGGTAGACTTGAGGCGTTCGCATCCGAGCACCTGCGAACGTTGACGGCTGACCGGTCTGAAAGCGCGAGCCTGCCGCCAGTGGCCGCGCTCAACGAGCGCGCCTTCCCGGCCTGCGGCAGCGTCGGCCTGCATGCCACCGGCCGTCGTGTCGCCGACGTCGCCGCACAGCTTCTTGGCGATCTGCTGCAGCACTGTCGACCGCTGCTGTAACGTCGCCTGCATCGTCTTCACGCTGGACATGTCATCACAGCAAAACCAAACGCGTCCTACAGCTGTCTGTCATCGGCATAGCCAGCGCCTGAACAAAATACAAAATAGTCTTGTGCATGAGACGATTTAAATACAATAGTAAATAGATAACACTATAACAACAGCTTAGGCCTAAATAGCATTTCAAATAGTTAACACATCAGTACAGACTATAAAAAAGGCTGACAGTGGCGTATTAGGCTTTTGGTTTGGAGGCATCATCTCGATAGGTGCCCTTCCTCCCCATTCCTTATCCTCCCCTTCCTCCCTCCCTCCTTTCCCCTTCCTTGCTCTCCTTCCCTTCCCTTTCTTCCCTTAGAAGTAGGCCCCATAAATAGAGCTAGAGGGTCTGACGGAGCGCTGTAAGCTCCCCCAGTGGGGTCTGGGGTGAAGCCCCGGCCGCTGAACGATTTGGTTGAGCTGAGCCAGAAACAGCAGCTCTGCTTGCAACAATTTTTTGTGGATTCTCTCAACAGAAAAAGTAATTTTCTGCATAAAAAGAGGCAAGGAGCATGATACCATCAACTTAACGGCGTCACGTACAAAAATACACAAATACACGAATACATTTTGGTTAAAAAACGTTTGGTATATCAAATTGCAGGCAGGGAAAACAATCAGCGTAGACCACCACGGCCCTGTTAGGCGACTTTTTTTGGGTGAGGTATTGCCAAATGCCCAACCCCCTAAATACGCCAGTGATTGCTGACTATTTAAATAGAATTTAAATAGCACATATTTTTGTACATGCATGTACAGTAGAAAATTGCAAAGTGACATCATTGTAACAGTCATGCCATAAATGCTGTAAAATGCACAGTACTGTAACAACGTTGTTCAATGGTTTAGTTAGTAACACAGTTAATATTGACTTAAATTATGTTGATATCATGCTACTTATAGTGTCTGATATTGCTCAGCTTGACTATTTACTATTTTACAAATAGTAAATAGCCTTGTACTATTTTCAGTAAACTAATTAAATATTTATTTTAAATACTTGAGTAGTAGTTAAATAGTATTTATTTAAATACTATTTACTATTTAAATAGTACCCAACACTGTCAGTAGCGTCATCAGCATGGACCCAAAATATGTTACAATGATATACCTCCAGCCGGCCAACGGCAATTCGAACGGGGCATCAGCAGCGGCAGCGATGGCTTCACTGCTGTTTAAGACTTTCGGCCACTTCTGGTGGCGGGTGGCAACACGACAACCATGCTTACTACTACCAGTTGGTTTGACTTCCAGCATGGCGTTTCCTGTTAATGTTTTCTAGTAACAAGTCCCAAAATACACCACTGTTGATAGGGGCAATGGACAGACAGACGGACAGACTGGTTGCAGCATTGCTGAATGCCCCCCTACTATAAGTGGAGGCATGGCAAGTGACCATTCAATACAGTGCATATCTAGCCACCCCATGATTTAATTGGTTCACAGTTGTTTACAGCCAGCAGATCACTTCAAAAACTTAATCAACTCTTCTCTGTTGTCAGCGTCTACCTAATCTCATATTTGAGTAAAAATTCTATGCATCACTCTACTAACAAAAAGATAAACAAACAAACATGGGTCAAAACATTACATTGCCAAACTGCAGAAAAGGTAAAAAAATGTTAAAACCCAAGTGTAGGATAGATACAGGATAAAAAGAGAAGACAGGGAAATAGCAGTCAAGAAAGTGGCAAAGTACGAGTCAGAAAGGGGAAAGTGTTGACAGGAGGTGGGAAGAAAGAGAAAAGGAGAGCAGAGAAATGTGAAAGAAAAGAAAGGCTAGAGAGCATCCGTGTGAGAAGCTGACGCTAATCTGGCAGCATAAATATACTGGTGAGAAGCAGAGGTGTTGCAACAATGGTAAGTCAAGCAGGAAGGCAAAGAGCTGGCACGCACCTGCTGTACTGACTACGCAACTTGTCAGCGAGCTGGTCGATGCATGACGTCAGTTTGTCTTGGGTGTGAGCGTGGATAAACTGTGAGCGCCCTGTGCTGCCAAACAGTGCTAGTGACATCTGCCAAACATACGTCATAACAGCTGATTTTTACTACCAACCAGGGAACGGCTTATTTTTTGTACAGAGTTATGCATATGACTAGGGTTGCCAGTTCCGCAGTTTTCCCTCCCAACTGGGCCTCTTTGAGACCCCATCCATGGGAATATATTTCGTTCTGTGAGTTGATGCCCACATTTTGCCATGTTACGTTAATGCTCATTTACCTTGAACTTACTGTACTGGTAACCATGGTAACTGTCTACAGAAGATGCAGCAACTTGGGACTACTTTTGGCTAGTTTCCGGTAGTCCTTGGGTGGAAATTTCCACGCCGATCTGGCAACTGACAGCGGGCGGCTCTCATGGCAGTAAAACCGAATAATTGCCACCCATCTAGTTTATACCAAAGACAATGTAACATTATGACAAATTCATTTATTAAGAAGCTGACAAAATGCAGTGGCTTTGATACTAACAAAAACAATATGAATTACGGGTAGGGGCCTACAATAATGAGAAATGAAGGATGAGAACATTAAACACGTGACACAGACAGCCAAACAGTATTGGAACAGATGCACAAAATGAACAAATATTATGGTGGCACAAAAGTTTATAAAGAACGTTTATACATGTGCTCTGCTGATGATATACATGTTACAACATATATGGTTACTGACAATCAAATACAAATTCACATCAACCTGCATTATAAATTATTAATATTCAATGTTTTTCTCTCAGTGGTAAACTTCCATAATTGCTATCAATGGCAAATAATTTAATATTACTATTAATCACTTTTGAATGGTGCAATAAATAATTACAAAACAAAATTTTACAAGGGATAACAGACACATGAGAAAGACATGACAACAAGGACACAGGAGTTGAACAGTAAGACTAAGCACACCTTCTCGGTGCATGTGCGGCCATCCTCCGGTTTTATTGTGGCTTTCTTGGCATGCACACGCTTCTGTATAAACTGTGGCATGTTATTCTCTATTTCATAAACCAGCTCAACCTACACAAAATGCAATCAGTACAAAAAATTATTAGATCATTGTTAAGACTACTAAATACTGCACAAAACATTCACGTGAAAATTCTCAAGTGTTCAGATTCTCTGCTGGGAACTTCAACACGAGTTTCATAGGATTGTCAATAGGAATGGCATACACAGCTGTTCACTGTAACTGTGGCAGCGTGTGCAGCCACCGGCAGCAGAAAATCAGTGAACAGAAAATGTGGTAATGCAACCAGAGGTGTAGTTGTGCAGGAACAGGCTGGAACAGCATATTGATAAATATTTTAGCAGGGCTAAAACAGTGTTATGCTAAAAATGTTCCTCACAGCCAGCATTCTGCTAGTACAAGAGCATTCCAGTAAATTTTGGATTCTGGGCACATTTGAGCTTCGTGCTTGTTACTTTTTGTTAAAAATTAACTGTAGCCTACAATTTTGTGACATTCAGCAATATTCAGCAGCATAATTCAGTCAAATTATGTCGATAAATACACTTAGTTATCACGCTTTCAGAAAGCCTACATGCATCAGTCTGGGCATCTGGCACTGCCTCACTTATTTCAACATAAATTCAATGCTGGCCATTACAATTTATGTCCACATAAAGTAATTCGGCACAACTCTTTTAATATGTATTTTGACAGAAAACAAACCATGATTGACAGATATTAATGTTTTAGATTCTGATGGCATGTAATGAAAAACATCAAAAGAAAATATATATCTCAAATTTTATGACTCTGAAATGTATTTCACCTGTAGGCCAGTTTTCTGCAGATAAGCATTCCTTTCAACTTTATCAATATCCCCAACAGCAACACCAATCTATGTCATTTGAAGCATAATATCAGTATCACAACTAACTGTCATCAGCATCATTGTCTTTATCTTATACAATATACATTCTAGGCCTATACTTATTAACAATTAAGTTAACTATATTGCACATATATGTATATGCAATATCACAGCTTAAATAATAATACTGTCAGAGTTTATACAAAATACTGACAGCGATAAAAGGATTTCAGTCAGCAATATTGTACTAAAAATGTGAACTGTTGTAAATTAAACTGATGAAACAGTCAGTCAGCAACAAACAAAAACTGCAAACTGAACCGCTGATATAATGTAAAAACTTACACATAACAGAATCAGTACGGTTCTGGATAGAAAAAGCAGTAGAGAGAACTGTCGCCAGGTAATGAGTATCTTTTTCCATTACACAGGGTACTGAACTCTGCACTTCTGTAGCTTAGGGGCTCAAAATCATGAAGGAATCAACAAAGGGAGAATTTTATGGTTTCAGGAATAAATGGGACTACAAACTGGCAGATCTCTTAATAATTTTAGCTGAAGTAATTGTAATCACTGTCTAACCATGACTGAAACAAATGGCATATACAGGATAGTGGAGCACTGCAGCATGAACGGCAGTAACTATATCATAGAGTCATACATCTGTACCGTGAGGTTCATGACGACAATTGTCATAAGAAACATGAGTGCGAGAAGCAGCAGACGAACATCTGCTTCAAATGGAGCCGACAACTTGTCAAGGATGACGTCATTCAGCTCAAACTCGCCATGTGTCATTACTATGACATATAGAAGCAACGAGTGGCCGAGATCAAACACTGGCTATAATCACACATTATTATTACAGTCATTATTATCACTATTTAATCAATTACAATTACACTGTGTTGCTCTATTCCAAATTTTAGTTTGATACACTGTCATCACTGCAGGGCTAAAATCAGTGGAAATATCAATATTCAAGGAAATTGTAAAATTTGGTGACTCCTGTACTAACCATCTTTGCTTATCAGGGCCAATAGGCCAAATATAGTATCTGACAGTAGACATACAGTCTCTGTTTCTAGGCCAAATTTGACCTTGACCAGTATGTACTGTTGTGCCTGCAAGGCAAAACCCCACGAAATGCCGCAAATTTCGACCAAATTGGGGCTCTTGCACCCACCCTAAACTACTAACGATGGCCAAATTTGGCATGCTAGACAGCCTGTAATTATACTGTTTGTAAACAATAGACATACAAAACATACAAGGTTTGGCGTGATGATATACAGTGAAGCAGCAAATGCAAAAACAAACATGAAGAAAACCAACACCACCTGTAAACAAAAACAAATTACTAAATTTAAATCTACTTGCTTACTTTTATAACATCAGTATAAAATATCCAATTCAACAGTTCCTTGACATACAGATAAAAAGTATGATCAATGAAAACCACACAAAGCCAATAAACTTACTTACTTACTAATGAAATACAAATGCTGATATATGTAATTTTGTCTTCAGTGACATGTTATTATAATATATGGATTTTATGAATAGTTTATCAGTTAACTAGAACAAATGACCATTAACAAACATATAACAAATTTTCACACAGTGGTACACATAGGTAAAAAAAGTAAATATTTTTATCCTCAAAACACGTATATGAGTAACATGCATGCATACTTTAAGCAGGCTGCTGAGAATGGCGACAAACATAATAACATACATGCCAAGCACGTCAACTCTGCAAAATCAACAGCCAAACAACACCAGCTCATCGTCCAAGGTCTAAAGACATCAATGAAGAATGTCACTTTTCTTTAAATCCATCTCAAGCAGCAGTTGTTAATAATTAAATTTGCTGACTCACATTTGGAAAAACTGGTATTGATTGTCACTATCACCTGCAACAGGTGTCATAACTCATTAGATACAGTGAATTGCACCAATATTGCTGCTGTGCTCCATTAAAGTCCCACTTTTCATGCAAGCATGTCCAAGCTTCCATGGTGGACTAGATAAAACTTCAAGACATTGTAGAATTGTCTAAACTACATTGCCTAGTTCTGGCAATAACAAGAGTAATGTATCATAGCAGACATAATAAGTAGAGGTTAGTGTAGCAATGTGCTTAAGATATGGCGAGATCTTTAATGATAACGTTACTACAACTTTGCTGCAGAGTCTGAAAGTAAAAGAGTTTAAAAATTGTTCAGAAACTGGTGAAATTATGGATATGAGTCTATAGTTAACACTCTCAGTGACTAACATTCCAGTTTTTTTGCACACCACATGTTTGTTGCGACAGAATGCCTCATAGCAAAGGCAACTGATGGCAAAATTATGAAGTCAATAGTAATGACAACAACAACCATGAAAATGATGACGACAAATTTCTGTTTATTCAAATCATGCTTTCAATTTATACATATTTGGACATGCATTTGTATCATTGCAACAACGGGTCAGATGTCTGGTAGTTCTCGATCTGATATACATTATGTAATGGGGGAGAGTCGAGCATTTGCGGAGTCGATGCCGAGTCAGCTGCAGCAGCAGCAGTGCAGCAATTGGTCAACATTGCTGACTGGACATGCGTATGGCATTAGCAGCATCGTGAGGATTCAGGGAGGTATGGGTCTACGAGAGATGTGTGGCGAGTTGTTGGATCTCGGGCAGTGTTTTGTCTGACAATAAGAAAACTGGTTTGAACCTACAAAGAGGTCGGTCTTCTGTAACTATACCTGGTCTCAATTTACATATTTAGATATGGAAACAAATACATCTACAACACCTATCTTCACTGTCTGTCTGCCTTTACTGCATACTAAAAAAATAAAACTAGATGCATGAATGCTTAACAGCTTGAGAAACAAATAAATGATACCTTCTCAAGTACATGATAAAATTTATCCATGCTAGGAATGCAGTAATCCATGCTGACCGCCACTCACTGATGCACATTACGTTGCCAGTGAGAGCCGGATGAATCAGAATACATGTGGTTATCATCTGCACCCACAGGCTGATGTTGTACACGTTAAACAAGTACTTCCATTTCTACAGAACACACCATCAGCTTATGATCAACATCACACAATAAAAATGAAACATCATGTTAGCCCCATACAATCCATGGAAGATACCACAGACTGCCTTATTAGGTTACCTGTATGGGTGATATCTATCTTACAGATGTTCTGTTCATTCTTTTTTATCATCAGAACTCGTAATCACAGTCCAGTTTTTTGGCTCACCCTGTACATTTCTGTCATCAACCAATGTCTAATGATCAAATATTTTGTTTAATTTACTCGTTGTTAACATGCACTTATCACTGAAAAGGTTTTTCTTTAACGAGTGAGCATATCTTCATTAAACAAGTAACAAATGAACTGTTAAGAAGAGCTGATTCTCAAATGGTGACAATGATACAGCATTCCAGCAGCGCTAACTACCTGGCTGATGAATTTGATAACGTCGCGCAGGATAAACACGCCAACAAAGCAGAAGAGAAGAGCACCAAATACTCTGCTTCTTAGATCATGCTCAAACGGCTCGTTTGGACTATACTGCAATCAGACAACATTATAACAATAACAATTTTGGTTTACTTTATGCACAGTGACGGAAGGTGTATAGAGACTGGAGATTGAGTAGCAACACTACTGAGAAGAATGAACACTAGTGACTTCACCTTATTCCGAATGCACTAGCTGCCGTCAACAATCGTTGGATGCAGGCAGCAAAATTTCACTCCTTTAAAATTTGCTCCTTCAAAATTTTCCATCTTGATTTAATTAATTTATTTATTCATTCATTCATTTGCTCATCCAGTACAAACAATATAGCATCAAGATGAACATCAGGATGAATTATTGTACGCAAATGTATATCAGAATGAACAGTATCAGCAAGGCTGAATCCAGCATTAACAGCTGCCCATACACATGTACAGACACACACACACGAATACACACAAAAACAGTACATATGTTGTGTTAGATAATAGGTTTACTGCTGTCAGACACTGATAAAACAAAGACTAATATATACATGTAATGGTGTACCTGTCTACTACTATTGACAGTGGCATTCATCAACTTAACTGGACAGCCGGTATGACTATCCAGAGTGTCAGGATATGTAATCATGATGAATGACGACAGGCACACTAGGTAGCCGATGTAGGTCAACAAGTTGACACCAAAAAAGAGTCTTCCAAATCGTAACCTACCAATGAATATCAACCACAAAACACAACGCCAATACATCACTTTTACATATCAATAAATTAATCACGTACACATACTATGATACTAATAGTAAATTTCTCAGCCAAATGTAGTAACGGTTCGGATTACCTTATGGGTTTAATGTGTTCGCATGTGTAACATTGGTTTATTTAGTTAAAATCCCAGGTGCAATACACAGAGCTGGTTGAGGGTTACGACAGAGAACAGCTGCTTTGTATTAAATGAAAGACAGCATCCACCTATGGAAGGGGAGACCCCTCGCAAAAGTGAAAATTAACTCAGTTTGAGGCTAGCTGTTACTTATTTACAGTTTTAATTTCTTTTTAGCCACAGTGGGCCATCCAAGCAGTTGCTGAGTTCTTGGCAGTTTAGCTTTATGGTAGCGGAATTCATCACATGTACAAAGTTGCTCAACAGTGAGCCCAGTTAGTACTGGGATGAATGACTGTTTTTGAGCGCGTATACCACCTCGGTATGTAATGAAGCCAGCTAGGTCAACTAAACCTTGCATCCCTATGGGGACACTAAATCGAGTACCAGCCTTAATTGGCTGCGGTAAAGGCAGGAATGTCAGCTCCGCCGGGTGGCAGGCAACACTGTGTGATCCCATATGGTATGTGAGTCCTGTAGCGGTGAGGCTTGTTGCACACTGCTATACCTGGTTACTTACTTACTTACTTACTCTTGTTAAAAATGTTCTGGAATAGACACAATGCATATCTGCAGCATGTTGCAATGCTGATATTCTGCAGTGCATTCTTGTCACATTCAATCTGTGCAATCTACCAAATTCTTCTACTGGCACATAAATGGTGTCATATGTCAAACAAAACACCAACGATCAAATTTCTCAAGTTTTGCTGTCAACCTTAATGTACAGATCAAATGTAGGTCTAGTTGTAAAGCCCTTCTTGGCTGGGCCACATCCATTTATACACTATTTATACACGTGTTTAAACTATGAACGAGAAAAGGATTAAACAATGCAAACACAGCGTTCAACTCATAACTCAGCAGCGATGAAAAAATACTAAAACCGTGAAATCACAAACTACTACAACTTTGGATGGCATAAATATGGCTTCTTCAACTCACCAGCATACATACTTAAAAGCATCACAAAAATACATCAGACTACAAAATATGCATTGACATTCCTGCCTTTACTGCAGCCCATTAAGGCTGGTACTCGATTTAGTACAATGATACAGTATTCCAGCAGCACTAACTACCTGGCTGAACAAATGATATCTTACCATTTCTGTGATAAAATATTTTGGCATATGGGATGTGACAACAGTGCTTCTCTTTCGTGAACAATCATTGACTAAACACAAAAATCGAGCACTGTTATCATCAAGCATGAATATATTTAAACAATGATGATAAATAATTAGAAATAACTACAATTAGATGCTAATTAATGCTCTACAGTATTTTTATTCTTGTCTCATATGCTTTATAGCATATGGCTGCATTTTGATTTCCAAGTTAAGCAAACCCAGTAAAAAAGTAGGCCATCCAATGTTGTCACGTACAGCAACATAAACAGCCACAACAGGACAGTACAACTGAGTGGTAATGTTTTTGGTATGGCAGATATGATATCCTATTAGCGGACTCCTATTAACTCTGATTCAACCTTATGTAATTTAAAACTCACCAAATTTTTCCATACCCCCTTTCACAAATGTCATCACTTGATCTATTCTATATATGGTGTGAGAAAACGAGAATCCTGAATGATAATTTCATGGAAAAAATGTGACTTCACAGCCAGGTATTTTACACAATATTTGCATGTAACAGACAAACTGTCAGACTGATTGATGAAAGGCCAGTCAGACTGACAGCAACAACAGCATTGCACTCGGTATGGCACACATGCAATAAAAACCTAAAAAAATACTTGCATTCAGTGCAAAATAGCGATTCTTCGTGCACGCAGGATCATCAGGCCCTGGGTCTATATACTGGTAGTCAAGCATCATCTGCAATAAATATAACAATGACCACAATTTATTAACTACAAGATGCAAAAGTTACCACACAATGAACTGATACTATTATATAATTGCCTCAATAAACTAGATCTATTTAAACAGTTGAAAACAATTTAAAGCTGTATTGACAACAAAAACAATATTAACAGCTGATAACAGGATATACTCTAGCTGTTATTAGTTTGAATTTGCAGACGACACTAAATGGAGATGTCCTTGGCTTCATGGTACATAGTTGCATAACATAAATATGTAAATTAGTACTCTCTTCAGAATATCGTAATTTTTTAAAGTTCTGTGGATATGTGAGCTCTCTCAGTGTCTGCTTTGTTGTTATACTAGGTCATGCAAGACACAAAATGAACGTTCGTACAATGTTCGTGTAGAACAAATTGGACAGATTTTATGTAGGAAGTGTTTGAACACGTTTACAGGTGGAAGACTTATGTCAGCTATCTCACATAATTGCACCCATTCTTCTGCCAGACATATGCTGAAATGTACTGCTGAGAAATTAGTGGTGGTCGAACATCAAGTGACATCAGGTTGGAACATGTCACGTCATCTTAAGTATTTTATGAAGTAGTTAGAAGACTATTGACTGGTATAAGTATTGCAACTGTAACACACCGTGAGACTACGTTCTTCATCGTCTCTGACAGTACGATCGATGCAGTGATCCAGTACAATCTGTGACACAGAGTACACACATACTCAGTGGTCAAACTGTGTGAAAACTTGGGGGAACGACATTCCCCTTCCACTTCAGGCAGGAAATGCCATTCTCCTAGTTTGCACGACCGCTGTGGGTGGATGCGAGGGAATATGGCATCGATGGTTACCCGATGGCCTCAAAGCACTGCGCAGTGCAATAAATACTCTGGTCGTGTCCACCGCCGACTGTGAACGTGCTTCAGTTGCATGAATGAGACAACGACAGCGACCAAGAACATACTGGTGGCAGATACGCGGTCATCCCTACTGTTTCTGTCAGTATGTGGACCGTCGACATCTGAGTTCAAGCCACAGCAGTACGAAAACACAATGGCCATCAAAATCCCCAAAACTGCCCTTGCCCATGTGGGTCTTGGTTACCATCTAACATACCTTTCCTCAGCCCAACCTCACTCACCACCCCAAATGGCAGCTTGATTGCTTCACACATTTTTACACATCAATGCCACAAACTCCCATTGGTTACAATGGGCAGCCCCATATCCACCCACAAAATTACCCCTTAACATGGGCTATCACCACATCACCCCTATCTACACTGCACATCCTTGGACCCACCTGACTCACTACTCCAAATAGCACTGAAATTTGCTACGCCAATTTTCCACAAAACATCGACCAGAAAAACAGACATACACAGTCACACACACAGACAGGAAAAGTATACATGGAAAATCACCACTAGCAATACCAGCCCACATACACAATATCTGACAGAGCAATGCGATCTAATAATAGAGGAAAAATGTTACCATAGCTGCATCAGGCAGCTTAGCAATGAGTCGATCCATGCTTGTCTTGCCTTCAGTATCACGGACATTCATGCATGCATGACAAGTGCTGCAAAGCACACACACACACACTTCCAACTATTTGAAACTCACTGATTAACAGCACTACACTGTGGTTAAAAAACTGGACCCACGTTATATATTCAAATAACTTCAACAAATATTGGTTTTTACCAACATATTCTTATTATTATTATTATTATTATTATTATTATTATTTCCTTTTGTCTGTTTATTCATTTATAAATTTTTTTGACTATTGTTTCAAAAACCTATGGTTAAAAATCTAGTTCGAGTGATTTAAGTTTACACTTAGTTACAATTAAAGAACTTGCAAATACTTGTAGCCTAGTACATACACAAGTAGGGGGCTTATACGACGTGCATACACCACACCGTAACATTTGCAATGGGAACTACATATGCCAGTTTACTTATATTTCTGCTGTTCACGGACAAAGCTTTCTCTGCTACCGCGACTTCAGTCTGCAACAGACTCCCGGAAGAAGTCCATTCTCAGCATCTCGAGCTGTGTTCCGAAAGTCACTGAAGATGGAACTATTCATGTGATCCCATTCTGACTAACATATTAACTAACTACATAACGTGTGACTTCACTTTTCACTGCTGTTCATGATCTATAAGTTTTTGGACTTATGTCACATTAATTATAGCTCTCTTACTAACAAACTAATTAACTAACTAACCATACCTTTTGTTCTTCAGCATAACAGTGACAACATCGCTGTTCATGTTGTCTATAGCGTGATCAAGTGGTGACTGATCGTATGTGTTTTTGACTGCCACATCGGCTTTGTATTCCAGCAGCAGTTGCACCGCCTCCACGTGCCCACCAGAGCAGGCATAGTGCACAGCTGTATTCTGCACGTGGCAAACAGATCAAGTGTGACTAACACGTGACCAACGTGTGTGTGTGTGTGTGCTCACAATCCATATTTTCAGAAAAAGAATACACTATAACTACAATGAAAGGATGTACACGTTATGTTCAAAAGCCGACGGATACTCAGTCAGCACAGTCAACCACAAGAGCCCAAAGAAAAACTAATGAAAAGAAATTAACAAAAATCATCATAAATGAAAACCAAACGGCACAAAAATTCTACCACAGGAGTCAGCGAAGAGAAACAGCCAGCTACTCTCACCTTCATCTTGTCTCTATCGTTGACTGCTGCATGGTTGTCAAGCAAGATCTTCATAACTGGTATATGACCCTCCACTGCAGCCAACATCAGACCTGTCCTCTGCTCATCATCCCTGCACAACATGTATACACTACCTAAACATGCATATCACATGTGGAACTAAAGATGATACTACTTGGTATTTCAGTATGAAGAATAGTTCCTGCTCTAGTAAAAAGTTTCATATGCAGTCAACTGGATTACTCTACAAATGCTCTGGCTGAAACAGCTGATATAGGGG
>Ga0209782_1001142_pt1 | contig 13372 bp, 7 predicted proteins | sample WorMetmaBAHAMAS1_FD_187390 | JGI IMG/M metagenome (GOLD analysis project Ga0209782, IMG submission 187390) | Marine gutless worms symbiont microbial communities from Max Planck institute for Marine Microbiology, Germany - Inanidrilus... | ecosystem: Host-associated > Annelida > Digestive system >... | reverse complement strand
GTTGCATACTGTACTTAATAGTATGATCTTATTGTGTACAAAATATTATCAAAATTGGTCGATGAGTATTGAAGATATAGTAAACCAAACCAGTGTCATTGTTGAGCATGACTAAAAAGACCCATTTTCGGGGTTCATGATTCGCAAGGTAGTGCAGAGACATTAGTTAGGAGAGGTGGGATACCAAATCACCATTTAATAGCATATTCATTCAGCAATATCTCTGCCAAAAATTATCAAAATCAGTTGATGTGCATTGAAGTAATAGCGTAGAACGTCATTGTCGTTTTTTTAGACACAGTGTATTCCCTAGATATGCCTTTTTGGGTCCTCCAAAATTTAAAATGGTCACATGGTTTAACCACACCTTTTCAGCGACGGTTTGTTGTCAGTGAGCTGGGATTATCTACGTTTGACCTGTGTAGCAAATTTGAAATCTCTACGTCCACCCACTACGAAGATATGAAAAGCGACAAAAAATGCAGAAATTGGCGTGGGGGTTAGGGGTCACCCAAGGTCATCGTCAACATAGCCATTCAGTAGTAGAGCATGTACAACTTACTACTAGACTATCTTGTACTGTTTTTGAGTTATAGCGAGTTATTTGTCGAAAGTGTCCAATTTTAACCTACTGCACCTGTATTTGTCACCGCTGCAGGGGGTGACCCCATTCGAATTTCGCCATGATCTTTGGCTTCAGAAAACGAGTCCCTGGGCTATCGTACGGTGTGTTTACATTATCCTATGTTTAGCCATTTTAATACAATACTGGGTTGTGACGGGCACATACAATGACAGACAGACACATGGCGATGGTATATACCACACTAGCATGGTAAAAATTGTGATTTTTGGCTGTTTTAGAGTAGTAACTTTTAACAAAAAAGGGACACTTTACTTTGCTTACTTGAGTTGCATTTTAATTTGTACTTGATAGTTGATGTATATCAACTGAATTAAGTTTTGTTCTTTTATAATTTTTGGAATGTATTTTTATGAGCTATAATAGTAAGAAATAGTTTTTAAAATGTTAGCATTCTACCATTATGGCTTTATAAAATTTGAATTTTTCAGCATATATAGGCCTGATATCTCAGTGTGCACATTTTCATAAAAATTAATGAAATGGTAGCTCAGTTTTTGCATTTTATCAATTTTCAAGATAGCTGTTAATGGCAATCCGCAGTTTTGTCAAAAGTTTTTGCTATGGCTATTAAGTTTGAGTCAGAAGATGCAGTGATGTGTCATTAATCTATGCTGGTGGTTGCAGACAATGGGCTGTACAATGACCACACACAACGGCATGCTGATGCAGCACGAAGAGTCCTCAGCAACGCGCATCTTCAAGGTGACAAATGTCGACAATAATGGTGAAGACCGCAATCCTGGCTATATAGAGATCACTACAGATAGCCTGGTGTTACATCAACGAGGCAAAGAATCTGTGGCTTGGCCTCTTCATGGACTTCGTCGATATGGGTTTGATGCTGACTTGTTTTCATTTGAAAGTGGTCGGCGATGTCCAACTGGTCCTGGAATTTATGCTTTTCGTTGTCGCCGTGCAGAAGCGCTGTTTAACTTGCTGCAGAGTTCCATTGCTGTAGCCGGGCAGTCAAACGCAGCGGTAGCTCACCGGGCTGGTGGAGGCCTGGTTGAGTCAGCACGACTTCGCAGTGCCATGCATGGTGCCTCTGCGATACAGCCTTCCAACCACCTGATGTTTTTGCAGCCAGTTGCAGTGGTGAGGCCACTTCGTCCACAGATGACACTGAGCCAGTACAGGAATGTACCAGTCAATGGTCGTGCTGTAAGACATCCAGAGCATGTTGAACGACAGTCACTTGCACAGCTGCCTGACATCCTGGCCATGTACCAGCAGCGACCTGAGCCACCTGTTCACTATGCCGAGCTGGATCTTGATCGACATGCAGATGATGAGTCGGTCGACGAGGATGATGTTGAAGTGTTTGTTGCTGATGAGCAGATATCTAGAGCAAACCAAACCAGTCGACAGTTGTACATCAATGTACCGTCGTCTTCTACTCAGCCAACTGTCAGTAACACACTGCAACATGGATATGCTAATCTTGATCTGATTGCTGATTCAGCTGCTGCATCTGAAGCTGGTGGAGATGCAGGTATGAGTAAGGTGAACTATATCCAGCTTGATCTGTCGACTGAGACGCTTGATGCAACTGATGAAGGGAGTCCTACTCTCATGCGGCAGACTACTGCAAGGACATTATCATTGACTCAGAACACAGACGTTGCTCGCAGCACTGGTGACAGTTACACCACAATTGATTTTGATAGAACTCGTGCCCTAAATGCAATCTCTGTCGATGCTGATGAAGGTGTGAGACGTACACGCCATAACAGTAACATTGTTTAGACTATGTTTGCTGGTAGCTGGTGCTGGTACTTTCAGTTGACATATGTCAGGATGTCTTTAAATGCAGCATTGATAATCCTTCCTCACCAAATGTAATTCAGTTTGTATTATAGGGTTGTCATTGATTAATTTAACTGCTCAATGATTAATGGACTAATTGTCCAACTATTAATTGATTAAACAACTAAGCGGCTGTGGATCTAAGCGTAATCGACTAAATTTTAGTCACTTGATTTGTGAGGAGTATCAGCATTTATTCGAATAAGTGATGAACTATAGGCGACAAATAATGCCCTGTTACACTTGAACAGTGTCAAGTTACTGCAGTAATGTGCTGTTTGTCTATGGTGTTTAGTATAGTGGAATTGTCAAGTACTGGACTGACTCAAGTACGTGATAAGATACTCAATGTGCTTATATGCTTTGCTGCAGATTTTTGGGAAATTTGCAATTTTGGCATATTGCCATATTTTGTAAGCAGTTTGAGACATAATTTTTTTACTATTAATTATTGGTGATTGACAGAATGTTACAGCGATTATTTTGATTTTTGCTCTTAGAGCTTTGACTCAGCAGTCAATCTTACTCTTGTTGTACGGTAAACTGGGAAGTTTTTACCATAAATCTCCATAGGATTGGCTGGTCGATCTTACAACAGTGTAAGCACTGCTGTGCTACACTGTGATGGTAGCTGACCTAACTGGAATACTGTTGCCCAAAATCGCTTTTTTGTCCTACAGTAAAAATCTAAGATTAGATGTGTCTTGATTTCCATTATTCTACCTTTGGCTACCAGTTATAACCACTGTTTAGGTAGGCCTGTCTGCTTTTAATGCACTTTGCGTTTAAACTGTTTTTGTACCTTTGTTTAAATTTCAGTATGATTTGAACATGCAGGTAATTTTTTGTAAGTTACCAATTCACAAACTATATTATCTGATGCTGCAGTTTGTCTTACATAATTTTAGTCTATATTTTAGTTGACAGTTAATCACCTAAAGCATCACAGTTAATAGACTAAAATATTTTGGTTGTATGATGTCTCTAATATATAATACAAGTGTGGATTGTGGAGGAGTTTTTTTTAATCCAATTCCATTATGTTCTGTGGGAGATTTTCAGTCCGAGTTTCTAATGGCCTGGCAATTTTGAAAATGTGTGCATAAGTTTTGTTAAATGTTGTCTTATGTCATAAAATTTGTTGCATTGATATACTTGGGCAGTGCACAACTTGCTTGAAGACAGAATTTTTAATAACTGACAAGTATTAAGTAATTAAGTAATTGCTGTGGACTAAAAATATACTTATATAAGTAACCATCTTTGTGTCCATTGTGAGTGTTAGTAATTTTTATTATGCCTGGTTATTTCTGAAAGTTAACGTCTATTATGACCAAGATTACTTATGCAGTATAGACACTGACTGCTGCTTTGTACAGGATGGCTTAGAAATGCATTATGAAATTTTAGAGATCTACTAACACATCATTGATGTACATACTTGTGTTAGTAGCTTCTAAACGTCTTAAATTGTATGAAATTTATAAACTCTGTGGTTTAGCTGCCTCTTATTTTTTTGCATTTCAAAAATACTAGTAAATCCAGCATAAGTAATGTTATCAAAACGACATCTGAAAATGTTAACGAGTTCATATTCACAGTATCAGTCATTAGTCAAAGTGTCTACCACAAGCTGCAACGCAAGCCTTCAGTCGCTTTCAAAATTCATTCACAGCCTTGTCAATTGGTTCCTGGTCAAGCTGACCCAGATTGACTCCAACACTCCTTTCAGTTTGTCAGCTGTTTTCGGTTTTGAATGGTGCCTGTGATAAGCCTCTGGCATTGCCCCCAGACATGGTAGTCCAAGGGGTTTAGATCCAACAAATTGCAGCCATTGATCTCAGGAATGATGTCATTTAAATAATGTTATTTACTGGTACATTTTTCAATGCAAAAATATTCATATAGCTACACTGCAGTGTTTATAAATTTCAGACAGTTTAAGAATTTTAGAAGCTACTCATACAACTGTACACAACTATGTGTATGTTATACAACTGTCTAGAGTGGTATAAGTGAGTGTTAGTGAACTTATACCACGATAGATAGTTGTATAACACACTTATTCTACCGTCGCATGAGTCGCCAGTAGTAGGCCTACAAACTTGCAGCTGTATTTCACGCTTGAGTTGATCCGTGAGTTAACACTATGTTATACCACGCCAGAAATCCATTGTAGACATAGGAGGCACGAGTGCGACGGTGGAATAAGATGCATTAGTTTATCTGTAAAATTTCATAGTGAATTGCGAGCCATTGCTGACAAAATGCTGGAAAATTTTTTTACAGATATACTTTTTTGCTGCATTATATATTTACTGTGAGAATGTCGGAGAGTAATGGATGAAAACAGCAAATGTTAGTTCCACTAAGTACAATGTTGCTGTATCTATCTTGAGTTGCACAGATATTATTAAGAGCAAAATAATCAACAAACAAACAAATATAGTGACTTTGTTAGTCATTTTCATTGTAATTTCATTGTGATTTAACTGCTAGAGGTTGAGCCTATTGAGAGTTTGAGTTGATACTAGAAATGCATGGCAAAGCCCAGCGTATAGCCCGCTTGGTGCCATTGTGTCGCCCCCTAGCAGATACTTATGAAAAACACTCAATTACTGCTCACTACAATGCGTGACAACCCCGCCCCATAGCGAATCTAGCTGAACTAAGCATTGTAACGATTATCTACGCCGTCTGTACAATTTCTTACATCTTAAACTCTGGGATCATTGAACCGAATCTCACCACAATTTCACACAAGGTAGAGAATTGATGACCGATAAAAACACTGACATCGGAATTCTGATATTCCAATTTATTTTTTAATGCCAGCATGATGAATGGACGACGATTGTCAAATTGAAGCCGAGTTGCAGCACAATTTCCATTAGCATGTTTTCCGCCAAAACTACTGGACCAATCTTTGCACGATATAGTGGCATTAGTGGCACTATATCATGCATATACAAGGCATTAGTGCATTCCGTTTCAGAATGCCAGAGCAATGAGTGAAGGTGGTCGATTTTCACGTCTGCCAAAATGCTCAAAAATTAATTGATTACCATAGCAACGTCCTTTGGGCAAATGCAAAAATTATTTCAGTTTTGTAATCCCCATTCACGTGACTACTTATGCTGAAAGGCTGACGAAGATCAGTCAAGTAGTTGCTGAGATATTCGGTCGGATATGCCAATTTTTGCCATCTCATCCAAAAAGGTGCAGTGGTTACCCTCACAATCTCTGGGGGTTACTGGACCGAATGCCACCAAAATTGTACACAATGTAGAGAAATTCATTCTATTTAATCTTTTGAAATCGGAATTGTGATATTGCAATCCATTTTTGAATGGCAGTGCGACAAAGGAGATTGGACCACGAGAAACGACAATTTTTTTACTTTTAATTGGTTGCTGTGGCAGCGTCCCTTGAGGAATCAAAAAAGTGGTCCAGATCGGTCATCTTCGAACAAATACTTATCATTTGGTGCATAGAACGCAAAAATCGGTCCAGTGGATCCTGAAATAATTTGTCTGCATTTAAAAAAAAGAAAGAAATTAACACAAGCAAAATATATAGCCCGGTCGCCAAGCTTGGCGAGCAGGCTAAAGTGATGATTATGAAATGTGTTTATTTCTAATTGTGGGTTAACTGGATCTCAGTACTTAACCGAACTAGAGCGCACAACTGTTCCTCAGTATTTTTAATGCTTTGAATAAGTAATACTTTATGTTAAATATTTGAAGGTTGAGTATTTCTAATGTAATGTGGTGATTTAACATCCAGTATTTTTGCTTGTATATAAAATATTTCTCTAAAGCATCGTTATTTCATGAGTATAATGTAATATATAATATAATGCACTGTGTCTCAAAAAAAACGACACTAACTTCAATGCACATTAACCGATTTTGGTTATTTTTTTCAGAGATGTTGCTGAGTGAGTACACTATTAAATGGTTATTTCTTATCCCACCTCCCCTTGTTAGTGTCTCTGCACTACCTGGGGTAACATGAACCCCAGAAATATGTTCTCTTTGGTCATGCTGTATACCGAAAAGAACACTGATTTGGCTTGCTATATCATCCACATTCATCAACCAATTTTAATAATTTTTGGCAGAAAATAGCTGTGGTGATTGAGCTATCATCAGCCTATTTAATTTATCATGTCCATTTGCTATTACGTCCTTAATTGGCTGTGAAATTATAAAGGCAGAAATGACACATTTTCAACGTCATTGGTTGTTTGTAAACATGCTGTTTACGAAAGAAGATATGATTCTGATTAAAAATTTGTTTGAGTTGAAAGGCTACAATGCTAGGCATTTAGTCAGAGTTTCCCACAAAAAGCTAAAATGTCAGTAGCGGCTACAAGTTGTTGCAATAGCTATGGGTTACTGGTTGGTCAACTGTCGTCCCGGCAGTGGCAGATGACGCAGTACCCGCATTGATCCAGTTGACGAACTGGTGTTACACAAAAATCATTAGTCGAGAAATTGCATACTGTACTTAATAATATGACCTTATTGTGTACAAATGTTATCAAAATTGGTCGATGAGTGACGAAGATGTAGCAAGCCAAAGCTGTGTCATTTTCGAGCATAACTGAGAAGAGCAATTTTTGTGGTTCATGATTCCCAAGGTAGTGCAGAGTCATTAGTTAGGAGAGGTGGGATAACAAATTACCATGTAATAGCTTATTCTTTCAGCAATACCTCTGCCAAAAATTACCAAAGTCGGTTGATGTGCGTTGAAGTTATAGTGTGCAACGTCAGTGTCATTTTTTGGAGACACAGTGTAGAGTGTTATAATTTATGTATCAATTCAAAAAGCAGGCATAAAGGCAGCAGCATTGCATTGTCTGTTAGTCAGCTGGTGGATCAAAGGGTCAGTGGATTTGATCCTGGTTATGATCAGTGCTTCAAATTCTCTACAGTCATTGACACTGTTGTTTAGATTCTTGAAACACATGCAGCCTGTGAAAAACTTGCTACAGTTAGCCTTAAAGGCTTAAGGAACCAGTCCTAACCTGAAGTTGCTCGACAAAAAAGTCAGTTAAACAGAAACTGAGTTAGTGAGAAATGTAATAATAGCATGTGTAAGTATGCTGTAATGTTTTGTGTTTTGCTTTCTTGACATTGTTAATGGTCATTAATTCTTGAATCCTGCTATACATTAGTAGTGTGTACCTTTGCCTGTTTTGTCCTTGAACTAGTGCATTTATATTTTATCAAAGCTGAACATGATGTATAGTTAATTATAACTTACATGATCATATTTATATGTGGTTTATGCTGGGAAAAAAGCTTGGAGAATTGTTAGGGATCGGAAACAGTTTGCTGAGTGAGTTGGTTTGGAATGTAAAGATGACATTGATTGGAAGAAACAGGCTTGACAGGAGGGAACATGGCCTAACCAAAAAAAGGAAATGCTACAAGGTCAACATAAACAGTAGTAGAATAAAACAGTGTACTATGCATTTTGAGAATACATAAAAAATAAATCAGTAAGGTGCTCAGGTGTTAGTGTGAGAACAAAAGTTCTAAGTTGTTCTGGTATGTGTGTAGTGGGTGACAGTGTAAATGCAAATGTGTATAGCAGTTGCAAGGTTGCATTTCTTCGGACAGGTATACCACCTTGGTATTAAACTAGGTCAACTCAGCCTTACATCCCTCTGGAGTTGCTAAATTGAGTACCAGCTTTAATTGGATGGGGTAAAGGCGGGATTGTCACCTCTGCCGAGTGGCATGTAACGTTGTGTGGCGTCCTCTATGTCCTGTATGGCAGACTGCAATGAACATATGAAAAGTTTAAATCTGAGCTAAGAGGTTGTGGATTTGTAGCGTACAAATACGTATTTGCTTCTGCAAATGATGCTAAAGATGTTTGATAAAAACAATTCAGAATTGCATTCCCATGGGAGCTACATTGCCCTCAGATGAGTGACTGTGAATCAATATTGACTGTCTTATTTACACGGTGATTCATAATTACGGGAACCCTCTATTTTTATTGTATAGCTTTTGAATAAACAGACTCAAAGTGATAAAATTTAGCACATATGTCTAGTAGTCAATACTGTTCCGTTAGCAAAAACACATTACTGACGCAATGTATGTTTAAAGTGTCTGCCTTTAGCTTTAATGCATGCACGAGGACCTGTGCACCACTGTCTGACTGCTTTATCAATAATGCACTGATCGATTTTGTCCCAAGCTGTCAGGAAACGTGCATGCAGTTCGTCAATGTCCTTGATCCGCTTCTTGTAGACCTTCTCCTGCATTACCGACCACACTTTGTAGTCGACCGGATTTAAATCCGGGCTGTTTTGTGGCCAAAGCATAGGAGGAATGAAATCTGGGGTCTCCATTGTCTCACGAGCCCTGTGATGTGACGTCAAGTTACCGGATATTGCGCGGTAACGTAACGTAAGGTAACGTGGATAAATTCAGCACCGTTTCACACAGCATTATCTCAGGCTTAACCTGCCAAGTTTTAACCAGAAATGTGGCCAAGCAACAACGATATTCCACTTTTCATACGAGTCCTGTAATTATGAATCACCGTTTAGTACTGGGATCCAGTGACTTCGGACAGGTATACCACATTGGTATGTAACTAGGTCAACTCAGCCTTACATCCCTCTGTGGTTGCTAAATTAAGTACCAGCTTTAATTGGCTGTGGTAAAAGTGGGATTGTCACCTCTGCCAAGTGGCATGTAACACTGTGTGATCCTGTATGTCACATGAGTTCCCACAATAGTGAGGCTGGTTGCAAACTGATATTTGCAACTGCTGTACACATTTACGTTTACCTTACCTTATCAGTTGCATTATTATGTCCTCTGCCCTATGGTGCGGGGCATAAAGCGATGCTGCGATCCGTCCACCTGTTTGTCTGTCCTTTTTCTGATTCTTCTCATTCGCTATGTGGTGATATCCACGTGTCACCATTTCAGACACGTTTGATAGGAGGCAACACAGTAGGTTATGACCACATCCAATTGCTACCAGTGGAGGAAGGTTGTACATATAGCTTCGCTGTGAAATACCTTCTTGATAACTGCTGTTCAACCATGCTGTGCAGTCCCAAGTTCTGCATAGATTTACAGTAAAGTATCCTTATTTTTGCGATGCACACTCAGTTTTGCATAATATATCTTTGAATGATTGCCATTCAGTTTCCAAAAATCAGTTGCATCCACTCAGCAGAGTTCACAAGAGAATCTGACAGAATTTGAAAGTTTCACCTAGGCTGCTACAGCTGCCAGCTATTCTATGGTAGCAAAATTAAAGAGGGTTAAAGAACTCAGTTGATCTGTGCTGAAGCCAGCCCCGATGTCTAGTTTCGTCACAATCTGTCTGGCTGTTTGGCTACATGGAACTATGTCCATTACAGTCCGGTCTGTTTGCAGTTTTAAAATCTGGAGTGCCTTGTGTCCATAGTCATGGATGTGATGCTGTCAAAGTGACACTTTTTAGACTGATGCCATTATTCTATTCACATGTTCAGCATTGCATTGAGTCGTGCAGCTTTTTGGCATGTCGTAGCTGTAAATTGTTTGTCACTTGATTAATAAATGTGGTGCAACGTCAGGCTGTGCTGGCATCACTGAAGTAATAGTATAATTGTATACAGTGACATACTACAAGTGCATTATTCCCATTGTTGTACGTTTTGTGTTTTATTTTGTCTGTAGTTGTTTTATTGGTAGATATTATGTGTGTTATTTATAACTGTAGAGTTATTGTCTTAATTTGTCACGTAAACATGTAATGCGAGGGTCACTCCATAAATAAATTACAAAATGGAGTTATTCTGAGTTTTTAAAGTCCAAAATATACTTTTTGTAGAGAATGTAATTGGCTATATATGGTGAAATTTTTATGAAGCTAACATTATTGTGACGGCAGTTATACTTAGAACAGTGTCAGTCGGTCCAGTATTTTGCTCAGCAGTGAGCTTATTATGTTGCAGTTCGCAATGTTAAATGACATTGTTAGTTATGAGAAAAATGAACAGGTCAGCAACCAAACCTGTTTAAACACCAATCATTAATGTTTCTTTTTTCAGTATATTACCCAAATTCACATTTCACGTCTATCCTTGTTTAGACACGTATGAGAATACTCACTGTTGTGGGAAGCCAAGTCATTCCTCATCAGCAGCATTTTTTTGATTGTAAGCAAACATCTTACAATAAACATGTATTGCTGGTCTGTTACGACATTTGTCACTGCATACTGGATGCATCTCACAGTGAATGGCATTTTTGGAAGTTCTTGTAACCATGCAGAAAACAAAGAGCAGAAGCTACGGTAGTTCTTATGGGATGTTTTTAACAGCAATGTTGCTGCATTTAATGACATTACTGGGATATCATTGCAGCTGGTACTCTGAGTTAAATTCCCTACAAGATGTATATTTCATATTTTTTATATTTTACCATTTTAAAAATTTGCAGAGTGACACCATTTTGTAACTTATTTATGGAATGACCTTTGTACATACCATGTAGTGTTGATTATGTTTAAATGGCAGTTTTCCAACTTTTCATGATACAACAGCCTTGGCTACATCCTCTTCCCATTGAAACCTTTGAAGGTTACTCTTAAATGTGTTGTGTCAAGAATATGAAAACTTCAAATTTAATCATGATTGTCACAGTTTGCTCTGTTTAGTGATGACAGATTAAGCACAGTGTTAATAGTAAGTGCATATGTTGGTGTATGTGTGTGCACGTGCAGACTTAGTTAAACAATAAATATGAACACCAAATGTGAAGACACTAGTGCTTAGTTTCTGTGCAACAGCGGAGTTTATTGTGGTTGAAATGTGCTGTATATGTACATACGTGTGTAAATTTGCTGTTGCCTTCATTCTCTTGTTTTCTGACATGCTGAACATGAGTTAGCTGCTGCTGTAGACCTGACTGGAGCATTGAACAATTGTTGTCTGGGAGATAAGAGGGAAGATTACCTGAATTGCTGTATGCTCATGCTGCAGTGCAAGACTTGGGTTTTAGACTTAGCATTTTGTGAGTGGGTTAGAATTAGGGTTAGTTTGTGTGTGTTATTTTGTGAGTTTGGTTGTACGTACCAATGCAGTTTATTCCTGCTGAAGTAGTCAAGTTGTAATTCTTTTAATATGTCTCTTCTGTGTGAGTTTAATAAATTTGAACCATGTAGTATTTTGTGTACACTAAATGAATGAATGATTGGCATTCTTCTCTTTTATAATAATAAATATTACATATCTGCAGTTTTAGCATAATTTTATGACAGTGCCACAGATTTCGTTTTAAAAGTTAATTCATGTGATATGTATAAATTCACACCATTCCTAAAATACCAAACCTTAATCTACTAACAGTGTTAAACACATTTTAACCTCTATATACACTGTGTCTCAAAAAAAACAACACTGATGTTGCACACCATAACTTCAATGCACATCGGTAATTTTTGGCAGAGATATGGCAGAAAGAATATGCTATTAAATGGTAATTTGTTATCCCGCCTCTCCTAACTAATGTCTCTGCACTACCTTGGGAAACATGAACCCCGAAAATGGGTCTTTTCAATCATGCTCAAAAATGACACTGCTTTGGTTTGCTAGATCTTCAACACTCATCGACCAATATTGATAATATTTTGTACACAATAAGGTGATATTATTATCAGTACAGTATGCAAATAATTCTTATTTCTCGACTAGCCATTTTTTGTAACACCAGTTCGTCAACAAGATTAATGCGGGCGCTGCGTCATCTGCCACTGCCGGGACGACGGTCGACCAACCAGTAACCCATAGCGATTGCAACATCTTGTAGACGCTGCTGACATTTTAGCTTTTTCTGGGAAACTCTCTGACTAAATGCATAGCATTATAGCTTTTCAACTCAAACAAATTTTTCATCAGAATCTTATCTTCTTTAGTAAATGGCGTGTTTGTAAACAACCCAAGTGACGAAAATGTGTCATTTCTGCCGTCGTTATTTCGCAGCCAATTAAGGACGTACTAGCAAATGGACATGATAAATTAAATAGTCTTATGACAGCTCGAGCTCCATAGCTATTTCCTGCCAAAAATTGTTAAAATTGGTTGATGAATGTGGAAGATAGGCCTATAGCAAGCAAAATCAGTGTTATTTTCGGTATACAGCATGACTGAAGAGACCAAATTTATGGGTTCATGTTTCTCCAGGTAGGGGAGGTGGGATAGCAAATCATTTAATAGCGTACTCAGCAACATCTCTGCAAAAAATTACCAAAATCGGTTAATGTGCGTTGTAGTTATAGTGTGCTACATCAATGTTGTTTTTTTGAAACACAGTGTATTTATATAATATCAGATTCTTTTTTACCATGTTCAAAACTAAACATTTGTTAAAGTATAATATTTACAGTATAATTATCATTAACACCGGAACATCATAGTGCTGTTATGTTACATCTTTTTATATTTGAAGTTTTTGATAACTTGCCATCAACATTATATAATAACTGCAGTTTTTACCAGGGTTCCTACAGATCAAGGAAAAAGTAAGGGAATTTTCATCGCTCTGGAAAGTAGGGAAAATGAAAATGTCTAGCAGCTATTTTTTACTGAACGTATAGTTTTTGAGTGAACAGGTTGACTTGTTGCTTACAGTTGTGTTCTTATAGTTCAGACCTGCTTCGTACATTGCATGTGTACTGGATCTGTTACTTATTTACGGCTTTGGGTAGAAATTCAATGGATGTTGGAAGTAATCAGTAGTCACTACAGCTTCTATTCCATTTCAGATGTCATATAGGCCTACGACAAAGCGAGATATGTAGCTGTGTTAAGTCTGGCACCACACTTTCAGCAGCTGCCGGCTGACAAAGTGAACTAACGGTATATTGTCGCGCCTCTGAGCGGGGGGAGGGGTG
>Ga0209782_1001141_pt1 | contig 13379 bp, 6 predicted proteins | sample WorMetmaBAHAMAS1_FD_187390 | JGI IMG/M metagenome (GOLD analysis project Ga0209782, IMG submission 187390) | Marine gutless worms symbiont microbial communities from Max Planck institute for Marine Microbiology, Germany - Inanidrilus... | ecosystem: Host-associated > Annelida > Digestive system >... | reverse complement strand
CAATAAATATTTATTTGAAACAAATGTTTAATTTTAATAATCAAATACACGTAAAATAGTAATGTTTTCTAACATAATTACCAAAGAATGACATGACATAAGCCATAATGAATGAAACTAGTTATGAACTACTAACACCGCCTACAAGAACATGATGAACAATGAAGCATTCTTCTCACATTCTCACAACAGCCTCAAACCAATTTCCTACAAGTTTCTTTTGGTCCGTACGTGTCTCGTTACATTCCATCTTTCACTAGACACTATTTACAGTCATTCTAAACTCCACACAGCACCTAAAATGTTCTAAGTCACCTCAAATGTGTCTGCACAGTGTGGATACAACATTACTGTAGCAGAACTGGAAATCAATCCTAGTTAATCGACATATCATCACAGCGGCTAACAACCAGCCAGTGCAACAATCTCATGAAGTATATTCTTCATAAGCCAAGTCCAGTGCAGCAAACTCCATCAGACTGTCAACATTGCATAACCACTGCATAACCATGCCATTCATTCACTGGATTCTACCAAATGTCCATTAACTTTTAAAGCTACATAAAACTCATTAATCTACAAGTGTGTGGCAATTTAATCCTTGTTAAAATGGTGCAAAACTTATTTGGATCCGTAAACATTTCTTGAAGTCTAACACCAAAAATAAACTGTGGTACCCGGCAGAGACTGCAGCATAACAAGCAGACAACGAATGATCAACGAACGATTGCAATGTGGCTAACAACATAACTGGAACTGTCTACAAACAGTCAAGTCAACTGACGTGATGAGTACTCAAAAACATCGACATGGACACAGTCGACTGAGTGGCAGGCAGGCAGGCAGGCAGGCCGGCAAGTAGTGTGATGAAGCTGTGGACCTCAGTGTGAGACAACAGTCCATGTCGTGGACGTATCAAACTAACGATTCCTACAACAATCTACAAACACAATCCCACTATAACTCACAGACATGCTAGTCATCTACACTGTGTCTCACAAAATGATACACGATCTGGACATTTCCAGCAGTAACTTGAGCAAGCATTGTAGGGTTATAGTAATTTTTAATAAGTGTTGCTATGCTAGCATGGTATATGCAGTGTATTTTTGTGTCTTCTGGCTAAATAATAATGCATTTAAATAAAACACCAGTACACAATTTCTGTATTTGTTTGTTTAGCCAGCTATGGCAGAAACCAGTGTTTGATTACATAATTTCTAAGTAACATTTCTTCTAAAACATTATAATCAGAAATAAATGTGCTAAATATGTCGGTGACGGCTTTATAATGACAAAATGCATACTATTATATGTTATATGTATACTGACTAAAACTGCATCAATCCAATAGCAACCAATGGCATATACATGGCAAATGATAGGAAACCAGTTATACCCTGACACAACAACACCCGTCTAACGGCCCTTTGTTTCAGACTACTAGGGTGAGCCGGTACCAATTGGTATTTTACTGAAGCAAGAGACAGTGGGTGGCAGTGGCATCATCTTGACCTCACTCCAGACAGACAACCATGCCAGCACCCCACCACTCAAGCTTTATCTACAGGCCGGACGCATTTCCTCCCGCCCAACCATTAGTGTCAAAGCACTGAAGGCACACAGTTACACTCTTACAATCTAATGGAATTTGCTGCTAAAATTACTTCTGTATGAGAACCTGCATTACCGGCAAAGTTTTGTGCACAACTGGAAAAAAATTAGAGTCAGAGTTAAAAAAAGTTAGCTTCAAGAGAGTCACAGTTAGTTGTTGATATTTGCTGCAACAAATGGATGATTTAATTGACGAACTGCCGGTGGAAAAACGACATCTGAGTAAATTGATCACTATCTGCTGGATTTAATGCCGGATTAAATTAACGGGAGATTAATTTGCTGTGGAAAAACTGGACCTAAGAGACACTAAGAGCGACTGACAACATTAGTCGTTAGTTCAACAGACATTCAAGCCAACATGCAGCAGAATGACTAACTCACTCACTCAGTCACTCATCAGAGTGAGTCGTTGACACCAGAGTCCAGTGCCGCTCCAATCATGCTGATACACAGCTTGTTGAGGCTGGCATGAAGGTCCTCATTCGCTGCCGTTGATTCACACTCACCCACTAACAGCACACACACACACACACACACACACACACAGCATCAAACTGTGTCTGACGTATCTTTGCTTGTGCTCGACTCCGAATGCATGCTTTTATGCGTACTTTTGTAAAGTGTTCTTGCAGTCCTTTGGATTTTACAACACTATAATCTTACTCGTTTCATAATAATAATAATAATAATAATAATAACTGACACTCATTCAACAACTGTTCTTAAAGTTGAATACGTGAGACATGTGAAGTTTGCCGGCCTGTCAGTAAGCTATTACTCATTGCGGTTCTTGTAATTACGTCAGTTTAATGATACTATTAAATGTAGCTTAAGGATAAAGTGACAAATGCGGATGTGATGAGGAAAAGTAAATCTTAGATACCATCTAATGTTGGAGACATTGCTGGCTGGTACATGTTTTAAAGCATGATAGCTGTCTGTCGGAGATATTGGAATGAACATGACTGCAAAGCCAGCAATGCAAAAGAAGAGACTGAACATCCTCAATACACTCGACTATTAAGCCGAAAAAGTTAAGTGCATGAAAATCAAAGTTAAAGGTTGATAAGCTAAATTATCATATTTAATGCAACAAATTCCATTCAGCATTGGATTCCAAAAAACGGAAAATAACAATATGACGTCACACATTTCACCAGTGCAGTTGTCACAGATGCAGCAGAATTAGTTAACCGCAACAGAACTGCTCCAGCAACAAACAGACTGCATAGCTGTGACCTCATGATGACATTTCATCGTTGGTAGCATCATGACAAGTAACAATTCACAGTAGCACAGTACTGCTGTAATGAGTTACTACTGAGCAATGGCATGATAAGTAATGGCAGTGATGACTGACCAGGCTGATCTGGCACTGACAGTCCAGTATGACTGGAGCGTAGTGGTGCCGACTGTGTCCGTCCCAGTGGCAACTTGCCCTGACAACGACACAACACCCGTACCATGTATATCATACACAACTTGTACAGCAAAGATAGCAGCTCATATGATTACAAGATGCTCTGCAATTGCACAGCGACTGCGTGATCAGTAAAAATCTTGCAACTGATAAAGATTGCAAATGACTAATGATCTTGAAGTAAGTACACCCAAGGTCATCACAATTGCTGCTTTTAGATAGGCTATATATCGATACTATCACTTATTTCCCAAAATTTAAAGATGTCACATGACCATGACCACGCATACTAAAGAAACACTTTGTAATCCCAATGCTAAACCATCACAAAACTTGGGGTCTCTAGGCTTAGCCATTCTCGAGATATTTTAGGGGGACCAAGAATTTAAACTGGTCATGTGACCATACCCATACCCCTTTTAGGGTTGATTTATCATCTCCTTGGCAAGATTCTCTCGGTGTATAAAATATGACAACTATAGCTTTAGCGATTCCTGACATATGGATGGGCACCAAAAAAAATAAAATGGGTCACGTGACGTAACCATGCCCCTTTCAGAGATGCTTGTCATCCGTAGTGTGCGACTAGTTACGATCAACCTATGTACCAAATCTGAAGTCTCTACATTCACCCACTATGAAGATACAACAAGCGACAAAAAAGGCAGAATTTGGGGTGTTTGGAGGCCATGGAGTGGGCCAGAGATCACTCAAGGTCATCAGCAACATAGCCATTCAACAGAGCGCATATGACTTCCTATTTGACTTTAATCCCTTGGCTATCGTGTGGCACTGTTTGCGTGATTCTACGTTTAGCCATTTTGATACAATACTGGAGTGCGACACACAGACAGTCAGACACGCAGACACATGATGATGGCAAATACTGCACTAGTATAGCACTGCACAGTAAAAACTGCATGGAATTTCAGTAACCATATGAATAAGAATAATTACTTCCTGCAATTTTTACGACATGACGCAATGCTAGCGCAGTATATGCCATTGTCGTGTGTATGTCATACTCTGGTATTGTATCAAAATGGCTGAACATACGATTAGGTGAATAATGCCACACAATAGCCCATGGACTCTGAAGTTTTCTGGTGCCAAAGATCACGGCAAAAATTTGAACAGGATCACCCCTACGGGAGTGCCAAACACAGGTGGGGTACGTTAAAATCAGCCACTTTCAACGAATAACTCGCTATAACTCGACAACGGGACACGATAGACACATAGTTTCTATTAAAGTCAAATAAGAAGTCATATATGCTCTATCGAATGGTTGTTGCCGATGACAGACAGACAGACCTTAGGACATGAGCAGTGCTCATGTCCTGAGGTCTGTCAGTCTGTCTGTCGCGTACATCTGTCCGTAGATGTCCAAGGCTTGCTCGTTCTCTATCTAACGAGTTGAATGAAGTTTGCGAGGCAGATGATAATTTGAGCAGCTGTTGCTAGGTGACTTACCACAGCGGCGCCGCCGGCAGCAGTCTGTTCAAGTTGCGGAGTTGTTCTCCACAGCAAGTTAGCAGCAGCAGCAGCAGCGGCAGCGGCGGTGGCTGCGTTGTGAGTGGCTGGTTGCCAGGTAGCCAGTGACGTCGTCAGTCCACTGTGAGCTGGTGTACTGCCAGCTCCAATGAACGTCCATGACGGCTGCTGCGGCTGATGGACGCCGGCCGGCGACTGACCACGCAGTGCACGAGTGCCGGACACGGAGCGCGGCTGACATGGCGGCAATGACGCTGAACTAACGCACACCACATGGCAAACAGCGCCGGCCACGATGACCAACTGACTGACCAACTGACTGTTTACTCACTTCACATGCTCACTGACACACCCACTGGGTCCACACCGACATCGCTCGTTTATTCACACCAACAAACACTGACCGACTGACTGATCACTGCATTTGACCGTGACGGATATTCTCATCCTATCTTACAAATATGTAACATTCAATTCGTTAATTAAATTTCTGAATTAATGTAGTAATTTATGCAAAATGTGTGGTGGCAATGCTTGTCTGGACTATTCATTTCAATCAATCAATCAATCAATCAACATGAATTTGTTTAGCTGGCGCCACAGAAGAGTGAGTCGGAGGCACCGTCGATGGATGACTGTCAGTGGCATCACGTATGTAAGTGGAGTTGAACAGATGTGTTTTAAAAGCAGTTTTGAAGCTAGACAAGGTGCCAGAATCACGGATGGAAGCAGGTATATTGTTCCAGGCAGACGGTGCTGAGACTGCAAGTGAGTGTTTGTGTAAGTGGAGAGGAGGCATGAGGCCGGTGCAGGATGGTAGTAGTGTCAGAGCACAGTGGCTGATGTAGCTCACATGCATGGTAAGTCGGTGATGACTTTGTGCTAAACAACTGCGCTCTCATTATCATCATTATGAGACCTCAACACCTTCACACAGCGTGCAGACACACAGATCTCACATGTAGTCTGGTCTATGTGTATGTGTGTCTGTCTGTCTCTGGTTGGGCACACTCATACAGCAGTGCAAATACAGCTGTACCAACTGAGATTCAGTTCAGTGGGGGAGTGGGCAGCAGACTCACGTGGACCCAATTAGATTGGAGCAGATCCAACATGGACTGAGCAAAGTTGAGGCGGTACACCTGATGGCCTGTTGTACCAGGTAACTGCTTTCACTGGTCTACACTGCACACTGCTCACCTGCCTGACACTGCAGTGGGGCACCATCGTGGACGGTGGACAAGTCCATTTTGCTACTGTCAGGTGTGACAGGACATGTGAAGTATATTCAGACTGATTTACGTATGAAGCAGTGATCAGCTGTGTGGTCTTTTGCCCAAAATACCTTGGACACTTGTTATCATTAAACTTGAGAAACAAAAATGCAGTGCATATATGTTTGTTTACATCATACCTGTGTGCTGCACGATGCTGACGCTGCACCTGGAACTGCAGCACTCGCTGAACCTGCTGTCTCCATGACAACATCTTCTTCCTTTGTTCTGCTGTGAAAGCCTGTCACATGCACCACAACACTCCTTGTTTGCATCATTCCATCATGCCATACGCTACTGTATTATGCTCCATCAGACGCAGTCTAACAGCAACTAGCAACAAATAACATCATAAGCATCAATGCTATTTCTGACTTTAATGCTCGTAATTCTCGGTGATCTTAAAGTTCTGTGGAAGTTTTTCGTTGATCCGACTAAGACGGAACAATAAGAAGCGGAATCCGAGAGGAAAGTAATGTCTACCTGATGAGACGTGCAGCGGTCGAGCAGGTGCAAGTAGTTGGTCAAGCAATCATTGTCTGGACACATCTTCACCATCAGCTCTGTACACACTGCCAACACACACACATGCACTATCAACAATGCTAGTTAGGCATTGCTTTCGTGTAATGTGGAGAAGGCATATGTCCTGCTAGAAAGAACAATCATAGACATTTCAGGTAGTCCCCCAAACTGGGGTTCCCACCCTCTATGATGTTTGATCCAATAAGCACTGAGCACATCTAAAACTAACAGAAGATGTCTGAGCAATACTGTCATATTTTAATGGCTTGTCATCAGCAACAACATGAAATCAAAGTGACACCACTTCTTGGATCCTGTTGACTGTAGCTATCTCTAGCCAGGTTTAAGCACTATATCCGTATTAAAACATTAAATACAAAAATGGTTAAATCACTGTCTTAAAAACTTCGAAAATTTTTATTTATTACTGCAGTTTCTGCATGAGAGTCACTTTTATCAGTTTCGCTCTGGTCTATTAAAAGCATTAAAATTTTCACCAGAAAAGTGTGGCAAAGCCTAATATGTAGCATGCCCAGCCTAGCAGTGTTGTCCCGCAGCAAATACCAGTGAAACAAAACTGAGTACTGATCACTGCAGTGCCTAGCCACGCCACCCCCTAGCAAATGTGGGTAACTAACTCAAGTGCTGATCGATGCCTGCTATACACAGTTGAGACTCGTAAAACTAACTGGTTGGAAGCCAATCAAATTTCAAAACATTTTTACGAGCAAACAATCAACATTTGTTCACCCCCACTTGTCCCCCACCTTCAAAAATAAGACACTAAGGTCGGGTTTTTCCACAGCAAATTAATCTCCCGTTAATTTAATCCGGCATTAAGTCCGGTAGATAATGATCAATTTACTCAGATGTTGTTTTTCCACCGGCAGTTCGTCAATTAAATCGTCCGTTGCCGGATTTAATGCCGGATTAAATTAACGGGAGATTAATTTGCTGTGGAAAAACCGGACCTAACGTTGGGCGCCATGCCATCTCACTAGAGATTCTTCATCTGGCCCATCCACTGTTAACATGCTTCCACCAACCAGTATGATAACAGGAGGCTCTGACATTGCATAGGGACCACGCGATGTCCTTGTCAGTAGAGAAATTTTGGAACTATGAAACATCCCATTTGAAAAAGCTTGCAATCGACAAATGACCTTGACGTACACCCAAGGTCATCAAAATTGCTGCTATTAAATAGGCTGCATATCACTTCCTGTTAGCGGCCTGTTGTTACAATGTCCCTATCTAGCACCATTTCCAAGATAATACCACTTTTGAAGTGTACGCAACTGCCTGTGACCTTGAGACACTTTTGATAATAAAACTTAAATTACAAGCCATGTGTGCTTTCTAATTTGTCTGTAACACACTGTAGTTATAATGCACTATATTTATGAGTTATGGGTATTACAATGGCTTCAAACAGAAAAAAATGTCCTTCCAAGTCACTTAAGATCATTGGCAATCATGTCATTCAACAGGCCATATATGATTTCCTATTAGTCTTCCATTGTAACTATGTCCCTATCTTGCACCATTTTCGAGATATTATCACTTATTTCCCAAAATGTGAATACTTCATGTGACCATGACCATGCCCACTCAAGGGACAATTTGTCATCCAGTGATACTGCATCGTCACATTTCGCAGAGAGCTTTGGCATCAGAAACCTCGTGTCCCCGGGCTATAATGTGGCGTTTGTCCATTTGTTTTGTTTCAACTAAAACTGTGTTATAACAACAGCAACACGGTTGTGTGTATCAGTCAGTGGTTAGAAGTAGAAAAACCGAAGAAGTTGACTGACATTTGCCGAGCACACGAGTGACGAGAGCGGGCAAGTCTGTGTCACTGAGGCAGTCCGACTCACTGGACCTGCGAGCTGTCAGACAGACTACATCACTCGCCAGTGATGTGTCGTCTATGACGCTGTCATGTGCACGGATTGGTGTCAGCACGATCTGACGCAGTTCTCCAATGGCTGCGCGCAAGTCATTCGACGCCATCACGTCCTTCACACGCCGTCAACATACAACAGTCACTCAACTCCACTCACATCTACATCCAGCCATCACTCACACACACACATCACACACACACACCATGGTGCAATGACTACTCAATCACAGCTCGATATATACCTTCTCCAGCTGGCGAAGAACGCCAGCTCGCTCGTTGAGCTTCTGTACGTTGATTAGTATCTTGTTGCGTGCACCCTTTGTGACGCCCTGCAATACACATTCACAGCAACGCAATCACACGTAGCAGACTTCGACCACCGACCCCGCTGCACAACTCACAGTCAGCTGTCACAATGGTCTTTATTACCGAGAAGAATTTGTTTGTAATCTCGGCTGTTATGCTCGTTGTGTTACATCATAGCTTAACAATACACAGAGCCATTATGTGAAAACATGTCACCAACAAAACTGGACGTACACAATGTATCGCAACGCCACCAGACGGGGACCGAGTTACGGCCATAGGCAACATGCATCAACAATCTGGAGAAGTTTGGCTGCGTTTTCGAGTTATGTGAGTGGAGAGACAGACAGACAGACAGACAAACAAACAGATAGGTATGCACATAACAATACTTTGCACCTTCTCAGGGATGAAGTAAGAACGACAATCAAACCTGTCAAACATAGAGATTCAGGCACATCAGGCTACAGAGACGAAGCATCACATGACATCACATAACACGGCGCAGCAGTCTCAAAAGTCACTATGTCAGCATGTATTCAGTGTGGTTCACACGTGACTTTTGAGACTGCTGCACCGTGTTATGTGATGTCATGTGATGCTTCGTCTCTGTAGCCTGATGTGCCTGAATCTCTGTGTTTGACAGGTTTGACTGTCGTTCTTACTTCATCCTGGGGGGTGCAAAGTTACTTACTCGGGCCTCAAGCCACTCTTCTGTCAAACTCATCATCTCGTCATACGTCATCTGCTGGAATAGCGGTGAGTACTTGTGTAGACGTAAACTCTTCAGCCAACCAGACACGTCTACAACAACAACAGTCAGTACTCTCACACAGGTCTGCAGCGCCTCAGATTCGTTCTACAATTTTTGCGCTATATAAATTTGTATGTATGTATGTATGTATGCAGGCTCCATTTCAGTCGTGACGACACACTGCACTGGGGCACTACCGGCCTGTTCTCTGTCGACAATCTGCACATGGCCCACGCGTCATACAGATACTTCAGCCACAAGCCAGCAATAAAAGCTTTAAGGCACGGCTTTTGCGTCTAAACTCACAGCAACATGTTGCTGCCATTGTTGCCATGGGCTTCACCTGCAGACTTCAAAATACTAGCTTCACATTGACCGATGACTGAGTTAAGGTTTAACGTTCAACTCAACACTAAATAGGTCTCACATCGGAGATGCTCTTCCCAGCCAATCTCTTGGCTTCAATTGAAGCTGGAAGAAAAAACCTATAATAATATAATAAACCTAGGCTAACACAAAACTAAATTATAGCACTAAATAGACAAATTATAAATAATAAACACAAAAAACTACAACATAAAATAAACCAAGACAAATTATAACCCAGGTCAAGTCACCTCATACGACATCTGGCCTGGAAATGGAGCGGGGCCATTCTCAATAGAAAAGATAAAAAGAAGTAAATGAGAAAGGGAAACATAAGCAAAGGAGAAGAGAAGCAAGTTACAAGAAGCATAAGAAAGATAAGTGAAACAAATGCACAAACTACCTATATAGTGCCAAATTATACAATGTTTCTAGGGCGGATTAGGCTTGCATGAGGTACTAGCTTCACAAAAAAACAAGCAAATTTTACAGACAATTCAGCAATTATTATACTTAGGTTCCTATGATTAAAAACTGGAAGTTGACTGCATCTATTGGATGTCATACTTAGTCAACGCAACAATGCATCTGGGTCACCATATCTCACAGTCACTCAAAGTTAAAGCATTCCAGCTCCGATGGTGTGTTTAGGCGATTTATTAAACATTATTAAGGAAGTGTTCCGACTTGACTTATTTAGTAGATCGTAAAATCAGTAATTTGACAAGCACTGATTATCACATGCCACTGCCAGGTCAACCTTTACGAAAACGAGCAAATTTAAGGGACGACTGAGCAACTGACGTAACTTGTCTAATGATGTGACGTGATGGAATGACGCTTACCTTGCATGCCGGCGGCTGCGGAGCCTGGACAGGTGAAGTCATCGACATCGGCACTGCCAGACGACGCGTCACTGCTCTGTGGTGACAGTGGCACATGACAGAGAGAGTCGGTGACTGACAGGCGTGACTGGGTCGTCACTGGCTGCTGCTGCTGCTGCTTCCTGTCGACCGGAGGACCGAACTTGACACTGCGCTGGACCCAGTCGGGCACCAGTGACGACGAGGACGCCGGATGCGGCGGCTGCGAGGTGCTGCATGGCAGCGTGATGACGCGCTGCAGCGGCTGATGACCGCCGCCTGTAGACACGAGCAGCACACGCAACATCACCAGCTCATCCACTACGAACCACGTCTCACAGACAGACTGCACAGCACGCCTGCACGTAGTCAGTGCGTGAGTGGCAGGACAGAGCAGCGTCGTGACTGGAAGGACGGAGAGACAGACAGAGAGATCGGGCGTCATCAGAGACTCATTAGTGGACAACACGACACGATTCACCATGCAGCCGGCCGACCTGCCAATCACCAGTGCACGCACGCACGCACCCACCCACCCAGCTGGCAAACAGGTCGACTAGTGGAGCCGTGAGCCGGGGGCCGGGCCAAGCGTCGTGACTGACCGGCATGCACGACTGACACTCACTGACTCAGCAATCACAATGCACCAGCCAGCCAGTCAGCCAGCCTTGTTTACAGCACTCACTAGCCGCCTAGCCACCTCCTGACAATATCACCAACGCCTAGAAATAAACACCGCCGCTAACAACGTTACTTACACAGCGACTTTTACTTCACCAGTTGCTGTCGCCAGCAGCCCAGCCCTAGCTCACTGACAGGCACACTGCTCATGTATGATATGCGTTGACTACGCCGACTCAACTCGCTAGGCTTGGTCTCAGCTGGCGCCGCTCATCAAATCAACCATGCGCGAACTCGCTCGCAATCGCGCATCGCCAGTGCTACGGCCCGGTGTCCGTCTGTCTGTCTGTTACATGCGAAGACCTTGTAACGTCGCCCTTATTGTCTGTACAATGCATTTGGTACTTTATTTTCAGTTTGTCCGTCTGTGTGCACATATGCGTGTATGTCTGTGGCCGTTTGCGTTGTCAAACCATTACGATGTTGCCAATTCTTTACTAATTTTCACCAAATTTTTTGCAGTGAGAAATGTGGTGGGTTCAAGCGGCCAGTACACCAGAAACAGAAATACAATTTTAGAAAGGTGCAAATTCTAGTTTTATATTAATTAAATCTGTTGTTGAATGATTATTTCTTCTATGCGCTTTACTGCACAAGGCTCATCACTATGATCTGTTCCATGTCCGGTGTTTCTCAGAGAAACCAGAAGTAGAGATGCTATATTAGAAATGTGCAAATTTCAATTTCAGCATTTTCAGGCTCCAGTCCCACATCTTTGAACGAATCAACATAAAAAGTAAAAATTAAGCAACGTTAACTTTGTACTTATTGGGCAAGGAAACATGATATAGAAATTGGATTTTAGAGAGGTGCAAATTCCATTTTTATAGCGATTACATCCATTGTTTAATGATTACGTCCACTATTCTTCATCAAGTTACATACAATTTTGCACATGGCTGAGAATTAATGTGGTCCATGCCATGTCTAATGTTTATATATCTGACTTAAGAGAAGTGCACATTATAATTTTGGCACTTTTCAGGCTCTAGTCACCACATCTTTAACTGGACTGGCATAGAAGTCTGTATAGAGAAAGTCTGTAGGCTTTGTTCTCCGTCGTCAACAAACCGGGAATAGAAATCATACTTTAGAGAGGCACAAATTCTAGTTTTGTCATCCAATACACGCGTTGTTGAAAGATTACGTCGGCTATTCTATACCGAATAGCATCAAGTTTTGCACGCAGATAACTGAGGTGAGTTCAACGTCTGATGTTTCTGGCAAGCCGCTTCAAGATTATATCATATCAGATTCAGAAATCTTTGTAAATCTCTCATTGACGCTGTTGAGTGATGACAATACGCGATGCTGTGATGACCAGACCATGGCACAAGGTACAGTCACCAGTCACTCTCCGTGTGTCAGTGACAGTCACACGTTGATCAGCAGCAGCAGTAGCAGCAGCCGCACGTGGTGTGACATCATCATGACGTCATGCAGTAATGACGACAGCAAGCTGCACGGCTAGCAGGCTATCAGCAGGTGCGCTGACTAATGACGCTAAGTCGTCTTATCGTCAGTACGCACTACTGAGTATGTATGTACTGCACTAACAACATACATGACTCCATGCAGCTGCATGCCAGACATCACACAACGCACGATTTACACTGCGTCACTGCCACAACAGCGCACGACGCACTACACCGCCTGACAACTATCTGTCAACAGAAACTCCAAGTAAAACTAAAAATGTAGCTTGTACCGAAAAAAATCTATGTTTCTTCTAAAGCACACACACAAATTCTTATTTGCCTTTCATGGAAACCATAGATGTAAAAAACCTTGAAGAAAACAAATAAAAAAGTTAAAAAGTGGAAAAGCAAAAACGTTCGTCACAACGCAAGTAATGGAGACACTGTGTGGGTGACTGGCAAATAATGTGAAGTAATTATAACTAGAAATGCATGGCAAAGCCTAACGTATAGCCCGCTCGGCGCCACAGTGTCGCCCCCTAGCAAGACAAAAACCGTGCTACCATCTGGCAAACGTGCAAAGAATGCATGTAGTATCAGTTTGCCTTTATTACGGCAAAATTATTTGGTTGCCGTGGCAACATCCATTGACAAATTGGAAAATATGGTACAGATCCGTCATCTGTATGTAAAGCGCTTTCATACGGTGATAAGATTGCGAAAATCGGTCCAGTATATCAAGAGATATTCCACGA